>Ga0310811_10000397_pt1 | contig 59478 bp, 62 predicted proteins | sample YCmetagenome_FD_207642 | JGI IMG/M metagenome (GOLD analysis project Ga0310811, IMG submission 207642) | Soil microbial communities from experimental microcosm in Duke University, North Carolina, United States - YC | ecosystem: Engineered > Artificial ecosystem > Soil microcosm > Unclassified ... | reverse complement strand
ACGTCGGGCGGTGCGGGCTGGTAGTTATAGCGCGCGCCCGGCACCGCGCCGGTGGCGAGGATCCCCGAATTAAATACGCCGCCCAGCAATACTGCGATGTTCTTTGCTTGCGCCAGCGGCAGGAAAGAAGTGAGCGCGGGCTGCTCCAGCAACGAGTAACGTCCGGCGAGCAACATGGTGTCGAAGACACCGGCACGCGCGAAGCGCTCACACATTTCGCTCTCGTTGAGCCCCACACCGATCGCGCGGACCACGCCTTCATCACGCAAGCGGCTCAGCGCCCGGTATGCCCCATCCATTGCCTCTTTAAAGCGTGCCTCGATGACGGCTGCGCCATGCGTCCACACATCGACATCGTGGATCAACACGATGTCGAACCGGTCGAGCCCGGTCCGCAAAAGCGACTGCTCAATCGAGCGCAACGTACCGTCGTACGAATAGTCGAGCATCGCGCGGTGCGGCAGCGGACCGGCAAATCCGGGGCTCTCCACGACCGGTTCGCTCTCGCTGCGGATTGCCGGACGCGGTGCCATCGGATCGAACCAGCGCCCCACCTTGGTCGAAACCACCACGTCCTCGCGCGATTGCCGCTGCAGCACTTGCCGAAGCGCCGCGCCCACGCGTAATTCGGCTAGGCCGTTGCCGTAGTGCGGCGCCATGTCGAACAGGTTGATGCCGTTGTCGAATGCCTCTACGACGGTGGCGACGCTGGTCGCTTCGTCAAGGTGACTGAAGAGGTTGCCGAGCGGCGCGGCGCCAAAGCCGAGCACGGTAACGTCGAGCCCGGTGGCGCCAACCCGGCGCCGTGGCAATGGAGTCGAGTCGGTCGCCATCACAATACCCCTTTGCTCAGCAGGAAATTCCCATACGGCCGGGTTTCTCCAGTGATAACGACGGCGCAGGCTTCTCGCGCTCGCGCGTAGTAAGCGAAGCGCTCGATACCGGCAACCTTGGGCTCAGGATCGAGCTTCGCAAAAACGGTTTCGATAACCTCCTGTTGAACTTCTGCGAGCGTGTCGACATCGCCGACCTGCTCCATCCGATGCACCGGGCTACCCTCGAACGTGTCGAGCGGCAGCACCGACAGAATGGCGCGCAACACCGCGACGGTGCCGCAGGCGGGCAGGTGAATCAGCGGCTTGTCGCCTGCGATCGAATAGGCCGGAAAATTCGCGTCGCAGACCGCAATGAAGTCGCCGTGTGCCATCGCGGCGAGTTCGCGCAGCAGCGGGGGCGTCAGAAGGGGATCGATATTCCTCAGCATGGGCATCCTCAGCTTGATTGGCGGGTCACGCCGAAGCCTGACAGTCGCGTTGGTGGTTGAACAATATCGTTATTTCTCTGCATGGATCTCTTCCCCCAATTCGTTGTGTTCGGATGGTGCGCCGCACTACCCCGCCGCAGCCAGCGCCGTGTCAGCCCCTCTTCGAGTGCCATGCCATCCTGGTCGAATACATGGATGTGCGCGAGGTCGGGTTCGAAGGCCAGCACCTCGCCAATTTCCACATGAATTGCTCCGCGTAGCGACGCGCGAATGGTTTCACCTGATCCGAGCGTGCCGGTAATGATCGTCTCGGCCCCAAGGAATTCGCGCGCCGTCACGCTCACGCGCAACGCGCCGTGCTCGCGCAGCGACAGATGCTCGGGCCTTATGCCGATCGTACAGCGCGCGGTGTCGGCCGCGACGTTCGCATGTCGGGGCAGTCTGATCTTCAGCCTCTCCTCGTCGACCGAGAACACCGGATGGCCATCGCCGGAGAGGGTTCCGTGAGCGGCCAGCAGGTTCATTTGAGGAGAACCTAGAAAGCCGGCGACAAAGAGGTTCTTCGGGTGCGCATAAAGCTCGGCCGGGGAACCACTCTGCTCGATCTGCCCATTGCGCAGCACGACGATGGTGTCGGCCATCGTCATTGCCTCGACTTGATCGTGTGTGACGTAAATCATTGTCGATTTAAGCCGCTGATGGAGCGCGACGATTTCGCCGCGCATCTTGACCCGCAGTTCCGCGTCGAGGTTCGAGAGCGGTTCGTCGAACAGGAAACCCTTGGGCTGCTTGACAATTGCACGCCCGATCGCCACGCGCTGGCTCTGTCCACCCGACAATTGTGACGGCTTACGCTCCAGCAGATGCGAGATCTGCAGAATCTCAGCAGCGCGTTGAATGCGGGGCTCGATTTCGGCTTTCGGGGTCTTCTGGAAGACCAGCCCGAAGCGCAGGTTCTCCCGGATGCTCATATGCGGGTACAGCGCGTATGACTGGAAAACCATCGCCATGCCGCGCGCCGACGGCAACAGATGATCGCAACGCGTCGCGTCGATATGAACCTCGCCGGAACTGACTTCTTCAAGCCCCGCGATCATGCGCAACAAGGTTGACTTCCCGCAGCCCGACGGCCCCACGAAAACCATAAACGACCCGTCTTCAACGACCAGATCGATACCGGGAATCACAGTTGTGTTGCCAAAGCTCTTGCGCACCGATTTCAACTCAAGCTTCGCCATGCTGCGCCTCCCTTTGAACAGTTGCCGGCCCCGTTTCACGGGTTCCCTGCGCGCCACTGGCCCGGCACACCGCGAGCCAATCACCGGCTTGCAGGGTACGTGGCGTCGCGAGCACGACGAGCGCGCCCTCTCGTCGTGCAGGCGCCCCGTCGATTGTCACCGCACCGTCGAGCAAAGGCAATAATAGCGATGCAACCCGCAGGAGAGTGAACCAAACCGTGGGAGGCCATTTCCGTCGACTCGACCGCCGTCATAGACGGCGTGACGACGCCGTACCCGATGGGATACGGCGCTTGGAATCTGCGAAGTTTCTAACGAAAAGAGCTCTGCGAGCCCGCCGGCACGCTGGCCGTATCAGCTACGCTGGCGACGTTACCAACCGATCGGAGTTGCTATGCGACTGATCATCGAGGCCCGCCTGGAGGGTGGGGAAACGAGTGAGACTGGAGCGACGATCGTTGCTGTGGTGGAACGAAAAGACCGCAGCGTCGCCGACCTGGGACTCACACTTGCCGAAGGCCGCGCCTTGCTCGCCGAGGTTCAATCGTTACTGGTGTCGGAGCAGACTGCCGGGTGGATGGAGAGCCAATTGGCTTGCCACCGTTGTGGCTCGATGCTGGCGCGCAAGGACGCCCGGTCGATCGTGCTGCGAACCGTGTTTGGCAAGGTCGACGTGCCGAGTCCGAGGCTGTGGGCGTGCAGCTGCGCGGCAAAGCAAGGGCAACCGCGCCGCTCCGTGAGTCCGCTGTGCAAGGCCGTTCACCAGCGTGTGACGCCGGAATTGGAGTACCTGCAGGCCAAGTGGGCCGCCCATCTACCCTTCCGTCAGGCCACTGAGCTGCTTCGAGAGGTCCTTCCGCTGGACAAAGGCATTTCCTTCGGTAGTACTCGCCGTCGAATCCTCGCCGTCGGTAGCGCGCTGGACGCGCAGATCAAGCGCGATATCGCGTCTGGACCAAAAGCGGTCAGCGGAGAGCCGGTTCGCGAATCGCCCACCGTCGGCTGCGTGAGCGTCGACTCGGCGTGGCGGAGCTACAGCAGCAGCCCCAAGAGCCGCAAGGCAGCGCGCGACCTTGCGGAGCTGAAATCGCCTTGGGCGCAGAAGTTGACGCGGGATCGACATGTCAACATCGTTGCGGGCCGTGCAACTCTTGCTGATCGCACCCCGCGTCTCTACGCGTACGTGCATAAGCTGGTGCCATCGCCGCCCGCGCGGCTGGACCAATTTCTCTTTGCAAGCGGCGTGGCTCCAGACGAGCGAGTCACCGTGATCAGCGATGACGCTGGCGAATTCGGCAAGGCTGTGGACGGCAGCCAGCTCACCAGGGGAAGGATCCTGGACTGGTTTCACATCGCGATGAAGTTCAAGGCTGCCAAGAACTCGGTGTTAGGAAGCCAGACGATGGAGCCCCACGAGCGAATCGCTGTACAGACAGAGATCGATCACGCCAAGTGGCTGGTTTGGCATGGAAAGGGCCGGCAATCGGTGCCCTGCATCAAGGCCCTGGATGCCACGCTGTTGGCGAAGGAAGGCTATGAGCACTCGACGTTGTACTGGAACCTGCGCCGCGTGTACTTCTACATCGAGAACAACGCCGGTACGCTCGTGAACTATGGCATGCGCTATCACAAGGGGCTACCGATCAGCAGCAGCATTGCCGAGTCCGCGGTGAACCTGGTGGTCAGCCATCGCATGGCGAAGAAGCAACAAATGCGATGGACAGACGAGGGAGCGCACTGCCTGGCACAGGTCAGAGTTGCTGTTCTCAACGAAGAATTCTCGGTTAAGAAACTTGCCGTGTTGACCAAGACTTCTGCAGTTGCAAACTCGCCGAGTGCGCGCCGAGCGGCGTGAATTGCCCCCCCCCACGGTTTGGTTCACTCTCTATCTAATTCCCAGTTCACTGGGAAGACAAATTCTAGCGCCAACTGGACAGTGCTCCCATTTCACTGGGAGAAAATTTTGGAGTTGGCCGAAGTCTTTGGCGCGGTCTTACGCGAGCACCGCATTCGCGCCGAGCTAACACAGGAGCAGTTCGCCTTTGAGGCGGATATACGCCGCAATTACGTCAGCATGCTGGAGCTTGGCCAGCACCAGCGGACTCTCACAATGCTGTTTTCGCTTGCAGCCGCTTTGAAATGCTCGCCCAGTGAACTCATCGCCGAGGTTGAACAGAAGGTCAAAAGATCCCCTCGCTCGACCAAGAAGGCGCCGAAGCCGGCCAGAAAGCGCGTGAAAGCCACCGCCGACAAATCCGGCAGCGCGGCGAACGATCGCTCAGACCGCCGGCCCCGGCGCGGGAACTAAGCGGTTTTCCTGCTCGCCAGTTGAAGTGCTGCCCGCCGTCTCTGCGCGCTTCTTGACATAGAACACGCGCTGCGGCGCTGCAGAATGCCACCGGCTTGCAATGCCTTCCGAGGTACACGCGTCGCCTGGAATAGCTGAAGGTCGACTCGGTCGCCTGAAGTGCAGGTGCATCAGCCGGCTCGTCGCGTCGTCGACATAACCAGCAGGATGCAGGCAGGTACCCCGTCCCTCGAACCCATGATGGCTAATGCCGTCGATCTGCAACAGTTCGCCGGAACAGGGACAGCGGCGGCCCAAAATCGGCGTAACGCTCGTGAATCAGTCTGAGCGCATGGTCAAGTAGCGTCTGCGGCAACTGGTGATTGCTGCGCACGCCGTGCCGCCGCGAAGTCAGCAGCATCTTCGTCGCCGTAGCGGATCACGAGTCGCTCGACCTGGCGCCGGCTCAGACCCAAGCGCTCGGCGGCACGCCAGGTCATCAGTCGCGCCTCTGCGACCGCCTCGATGACCTTCAGTCGGCCAAGCTCCTGCACGCTCATCGCGATCATCCCAGTGCACGCGCCATGGCGGGTCTCCACAGGCGGGAAAACTGCGCCACCATCCGCTACAGACGCCTTGGGTACGAAATCTGTACTTTGCCAAAGTACGGCACTGCCTCTTTGCTCCTACGGCGTTTTTTAGGATAACGAGTTCGAGGCAACGCTGCCTGCGACCCTTGCCAAGGGACGACACGACCGCCGCCCGCTCGGGTTGGCGCTTTTGCCACACGCCGACGCAGCGGTAGCCGTATGCCGCACTGACCCATTGATCTGGCCTGGATTATTCAGAAAAAATGCATGATGCCCAGTCGCAGGATAAACTGCCGCGCGCTATCAGACGGAGTCACCGTCAGCACTGAGGCAACCGCTTGTTGTTTCGTTGAATCCGTTCCGCTTGCCATCACATAAGTTCCGAGGCAGTAAATGTCCGTACGCTTCGAAAGCAGATAGTGAACTGCTGCGTTGAACTGGTTGTAGTGCGCTGGAGGTTTGCCGTCAACCGCACCACCCGTCAGAAAGTCATACGCACCTGTCAACGCTATATCGGGTTTCAGAAAGTACCGAGCGTAAGCTGCATAACTATTGAAGACCGCGGTACCGCTGTATCCAAACGGGTTGGTCAAAGAAAGTGTCCCGGAAGCCGGATCGCCTAGACCTCCAAAGCGGATATTGGAGTAGTTAGCCCCGACCGAGAATGTCGTAGTCCCGTATTGCGCGCCCGCTCCAATCACCTGATACGTGCCGGCCGACGCAAACCCGCCATAGACCGGATTGGCTTGCACGCCAGTAGTCGCGCCGAGATTGTTGCCAGTAGTCGAACTGAGAGTGTTGTTACCGAAGAAAGACTGGTTTGGATCTCGCACATTCAGGTACGCAGCAGCGACCTTGACAGGTCCCTGTGCAAACGAGGCGCCGAACGAATAGATGCTATTTCTCGACATCGACCCTGCGACGCCGCCGAAACTGTACATGCCGCTCGCAACGAAGCCGTGATACGACGTGCTGGTGAACTTGACAGCATTGTTGGTACGGTAGGTGTCGGCAAAGTTGTCGATATCGTTACCGTGTGACGTAAAAGTGCCGCCACCGCCTGACGCCGCAGCGCTCAACGGCCGTAGAAAGTCAACGACCGAATCGTATTGGCGCCCAAACGTCAGCGTGCCATACGGCGCGCTCAATCCAACGAACGCCTGTCTGCCGAAAAATGTACCGCCTTCCTGGAGCTTGCCCGTGCCGATGTCGAAGCCGGTTTCCAGCGTGAAAATCGCCTTGTAGCCCTGCCCCAGATCTTCGACACCGCGGAACCCCAACTGGTTGCCGGCCATCACCGTGCTGCTGGTTGAATACAACGTGCGCCCGACACGCTTCCCGGCCCCATCGATTGTTTGTGCATTGCTGATGTAATTCAAACCTTGATCGATAATTCCATAAATCGTAACCGAGGATTGCGCGATGGCGTCTGTCGACACGAGAACGCCAAGTGTAATTGTCATCAATAAAATGCAGGTTTTCATTGATCGACTCCTGTTGTCGTTTTTCGTAGACGTGACGGCACCCTGCCGTGATCGTCCATAGCAATCTGCTGCACTTCAATGCTGAAGAGTTAGATCAGGCGAAACTTTTTTATATATGGATTACTAACCATAATCAAACGAATATATTTTTGAAGGTAGCCATCTCAACCGAGATCGGCTCGCTGCTGGTCGGCGCTCAGGTGCGCCGGTTGATACGAACCAGCAACCGCCTCCGCCGGATCAAACGAACCTTCGACCTCAAGATCGCTGCCTTTCGTTTCCGGCAGGAAAGCAACGCCCACCACGAACGTCATGGCAATGAGGCCAACCGGATACCACAGTCCCGCGTAGATATCGCCGCTGGCCGCGACTATTGCGAACGCTGTCGCGGGCAGGAAGCCGCCAAACCAGCCGTTCCCGATGTTGTACGGCAATGACACAGCGGTATAGCGAATCCGCGTGGGAAACATTTCCGCCAGTACAGCCGCGACCGGGCCATAGGTCGCCGTAATCAGCAGGCCCAGTGCGATCAGCGTCAGGAGCGCCATCACCCAGTTGACGCGCGAGGGATCGGCGTGCGCAGGGTAGCCGGCCTCAGCCAGCGCGCTGGACAGCGCCGCGGCAAAGCGGGTTTCTTCGCTCTTTGCTTGTGGGCTGTTGGCCGCGTAAGCCGGCACGCTGACGGCGCCGATATGAATCACCGCGGTGAAAGACTCACCCGCTTTGACATTGCGATAACTCAGGCCGGCTCGCGCAAGCGCCTGCTTCGCAATATCGCAGGAACTGGTGAAGCGGGCAGTTCCGGTCGGATTGAACTGGAATGAGCAGTCGCCCGGATTCGCGACCAACTCGATCGGAGAACGCTCGAGCGCCTGTTCGAGCGCGGGATTGACGAAGTGCGTGAGCCCTTTGAACAGCGGAAAATAAGCGAATGCGGCGATCAGTAGACCGGTCATGATTACCGGCTTGCGTCCGATGCGATCCGACAGGACTCCGAATGCGATGAAAAGCGGCGTGCACACGATCAACGCAACACCGATCAGCATGTTCGCCATCATGATGTCGAGCTTGAGTGTCTGGGTCAGAAAGAACAGCGCATAGAATTGCCCTGTGTAAAGCACTACGGCTTGCCCAGCGACCAGGCCAAACAGCGCAATGAGCGATAGCCGCAAGTTCCGCCATTGACCGAAGGCCTCCTTCAGAGGTGCCTTTGAAGCTCTGTTCTGCGCTTTCATGCGGCTAAACACCGGCGATTCGTGAAGCTTCAGCCGGATCCAGACCGAAGCGGCCAGCAACAGCGCCGAAAGCAGGAACGGCACTCGCCATCCCCAATCTGCGAAAGCGGCTTCTCCCACGCTGTAGCGCACCGCAATGATGACGACGAGCGACAACAACAGGCTAAGGGTGGCCGGCGTCTGTATCCATGCGGTCCATGCTCCGCGCTTTGCATTGGGCGCATGTTCCGCGACATATGTCGCCGCCCCGCTGTACTCGCCTCCAAGCGACAATCCCTGTAGCAGACGCAGGCAAATGAAAAGAATGGGCGCCGCCATGCCGATCTTGTCAAAACCAGGCAGTAAGCCAATAAGGAACGTCGAAAACCCCATCACTGAAATCGTGAAGAGGAAAGTACATTTACGGCCGACTTTATCGCCGATACGACCAAATACAATCGAGCCGAGCGGCCGTACCGCAAAGCCGGCAGCGAAACTGAGAAGCGTGAAGACGAAAGCGGCGCCGGGATTGACGCCAGAGAAGAACTGCTTGCTGATGATGACGGCGAGCGAGCCGGCAAGGTAGAAATCGTAGGCTTCAAAGACCGCGCCCAGAGACGACGCAATGAGAACACGCCGGTCGTCACGCGACATGCGCGTGTCCCGGATTACGTTGCTTGCCATTCCTGTCTCCTTCCGGCAGCCGCTTCGGGCAGCCTTGTTTATCTAACGGTGCAGGTGTCGATGTGCGCGCCGCAATCCATCATGTCTTTTTGCGTGGGTGCCTGGGAGCAACGCCGGATGCAATCAGCGCGCGGGCAGCCTCGCCGTCATAACCTGCTTCCCGCAATACGGATTCGGTATCGGCTGCGAACGCTGGCGGCGCTGTGCGTACCGAACCGGGCGTGCGCGAAAGCTTGATGGGTATTCCAACACCTTTGTACCCTGGTAATTCAGCCACCATCTCGCGTGCGAGGGTATGAGGGTGTTGCAACGAGTCGGCTACCGTGTTGATACGCGATGCCGAAACGCCAGCCTCTGTTAGCCGACGACATAGATCAGTTGCGTCGACGTCGCGTAAAACCGGTTCAATCTCCGCACGCAACATCGCGCGATTCTCGACGCGAGCGCGGTTTGTGTCGAAGCGCGCGTCGCTGACCAGTTCCGAACGATTAATGACGTTACAGAAGCGCTTGAACTGTCCATCGTTGACCACGCCGATAAACACCTCGCCGTGTGCCGCTGTGAAGGTGTCGTAAGGCGAGATGTTTGGATGCGCATTGCCAGTAAGAGCCGGGGTATTGCCGGACGCAAACCAGTTCGCCGGATGCGGGTGTAGCAGGCCCAATGCAGTTTCGAACAGCGACGTATCGACAAGTTGCCCCAGGCCCGAACGCGCCCGTTCCGCGACAGCTAGCAAAATTCCAATCACGGAAGAAAGTCCTACAGCGGTATCCACGATTGGAATGCCAATGCGGGTGGGCCCCGACTCGTGATGACCATTGATACTCATTAACCCGCAGAACGCCTGGAGCACTGCGTCGTAACCTGGCATGCCGGATAGCGGACCGCTATCGCCAAAGCCGGTGATGCGGCAATAGATGAGGCGCGGAAACCGCTGCTGAAGCACGGTGGTGTAGTCGAGTCCCCACCTCTTCATCGTGCCCGGAAGGAAGTTTTCAACCAGAATGTCGGCATCGGCAAGCAGGGCCATCAGCACTTCGCGCCCGTCCGGCTCGGAGAGGTCGAGCGAAATTGCGCGCTTGTTACGGTTCAATCCCTGAAAGTAGGCGGCACTCTCGCCCACGAACGGCGGCCCGAGTTCACGCGTTTCGTCGCCTTGAGGCGGCTCGACCTTAGTCACGTCGGCGCCGTGATCGGCGAGAATCTGGGCCGCGAAAGGGCCCGCTAGAACTCTCGACAGATCGAGTACTTTTAAGCCCTGCAACGCACCACGCGTGTCGCTTTTCTGGTTCGGCGGACCTCCTCGTGACTCAGTCATCCATGTCTCCATATGTTGGAATGTCGATGGAACGGGCCGTTATGCTCGGCCCTGAATCCTTTGACTTACTCTTAGCGACTCTCTGTCATCCCCGGCTGCGCAATTCCACGATGCCGCTTCCAAGTACCGACAGCTCATCGTCCTGATTGCGGGCTTCCTGTTCGATCTCGACCAGGTGACGCCCGTCTTCGACGAATTTGCGTTTGACCTTGCCCTTGATGAACAGCATATCGCCCGCGGGATTATGGCGGCGAATCTTGCACGTTGCGCTGCGCAGGAAGCCATCATCCCCCATCCAGTTTGTCATATGATGCGTGAGCCACGAGCAGCGTTCAGGACCGTAGTCATATGCCCCCGGCGCGCCTACGCGCAGCGCGAATTCTTCTTCCCAGTGCACCCGTTCCGGGCAATCGGGAATACCGAAGCGATTTCTGATCCCTACGCCCGGGTGCGCATCGATCAATTGCCATGCGAGCTTGTTCGCACGGATGTAAAGGCCGCCCCAGCCTTGCGCATACGCGATGAATCCCGTCACTGTCATCGGCCCCTTGAACATCACCGGCAACACTTCACCTTCAACGACATCTTCCCAATAGCGGGTTTTCGAACCCCGTATTTCCTCGTTCCGATACAGCTCATACGCCGCCGCCAGTTCTTCCTCGGTGTAGATGCGAGGCGGCCGCGATTTGACATCGCTGTACTTGGTGCCCTGTTCCCGCGCATGATCGCGCTCCGTGCGGAAACACCAGCTGTCGGCATCGGCAACGAGATCGCCGTGCTGGTTATAGAAGTCGACGTGATATATCTGCTGGATCGCACGACCGGCGAAACGGGTTTCGTGCTCGATCAGATCCTTGAGCCGCGCCTGCGTGCTGATCACATCATTACGCTTGACCTCTTTATGCCAGTGCCAGTCCGCTCCCGACCACATCGCATGCACACCGGGCAATCCGCCCACATAGCCGGACACGATGCGGCTCGTCGTGAACAGGAAACTCGGCAACGCAATGATTCCATCGTGACGGGTCTGCGCCGCGTAATCCGGATCACACCAGAGCGGATTGTCGTCGCCAATCCCGTGCGCGTAGTGACGAATATTGTCGCGAGTCGCTTCATAACACCACGGCTCGGCTGTCGCGCCCACCTCGACGCCAATTCTTTTGCTCAACTCTTCCAGACCCTTTTCGGTGATCTTGGGGAACATTACCTGATCTTCTGCCATGCCTCTCTCCTTGTGTATTCCTGACTGGTCCTGTTGTATTAGCTCGGAATCTCCGACGTGAGCCGCTCGCGGTCACGCAGCGCTTTCCGGTTTACCTTGCCTGCCGGGTTCTTTGGAAGCGCGGTAACGTACTCAATGATTCGGGGATATTCGTGCTGACTCAAGCGATCTCTTACGGATTCCTGAATTTCCCTGGTAAAAGTTTCGTCGCCTGGTCGCTCTGCGACTACAAACGCTTTGACGACCTGCCCGCGCAATGAATCGGCAACTCCGATCGCAGCCGTTTCACGCACGTCCGGATGTTTCATGACCGCATCTTCGATCTCGACCGCGCTGATGGTCCAGCCCGCCGAGATAATCACGTCATCGGCGCGGCCACGATGATAGAAGTAACCGTCTTCGTCGATCCGGCCGAGGTCTTTGGTCGGCACCCAGTTGCCGCCTCGCCAGACTGCCAGTTCGCCAGTGACATCGGGCGCACACGGCCGGCCGTTTGCGTCCTGGACTTCGACGCGCACGCCTGGAACCGCTTTGCCGAGCGACCCTGGCTTCACCGGAAAATCTTCCGCACCCGGATAGCTGACGAGAATCACACCAATCTCGGTCGTGCCATACATGCTGCACACCGGGCAGCCAAAAGTCTGCTGTACGAACTCCATTGTCTCGCTGTCAATCGGTTCGCCGGTAAATGACAGTTTCTCGATCGCATAGTTGTAGCGGCCGGCGACGCCTGAGTTTCTGATCATCCGGTAATGGGTCGCCGCCGCCGACATATTGACAAAACGATGCTCGTGCAGTGCTTTCAGCAGCCGCTCTGCGGAAAACTTCCCCGCATAGGCGCCAATGGTCGCCCCCAGCGCAAGCGGAGCTAGCGTGCCATGCCAGAGCCCATGACCCCACGCCGGCGACGAAGGACAAAAGAAACGTTCGCCAGGTCGCACGCCAGTTCCATACAGTGCGGCGCGCAACACCATGACCAGCGCTCGGTGGGTGTGCCGCACAGCATCGGGTAATTCGCGTGTAGTGCCCGATGTGTACTGGAAAATAGCGAGATCGTCGCTATGCGTGACCGTGCTGAACTGGCGCGGATATTTCGTCAACTCGTTCAGCCACTCGGTACTGGCGATTACAGTCTTGACGTCCTCGACCGTAGCCGCTACGGCTGCTTTTGTTTCGTTGGTAATGAGAATGCGTGGCTTGCAGTCGTGAACACGTAACCGGAGCCCATCGGGACCGAACAGCGTGAATAGCGGCACGGCAATCGCGCCGAGCTTCAGCACGCCGAACAACGAAGCGTAAAAAGCCAGCGATGGTTCGAGCATGATGCCGATACGATCCCCGGGACGTACGCCTTGAGCGTGCAGGTAGTGTGCAACCTGCGAGGACGTCCCCGAGATTTCGCGAAAGCTCAGCACTTCGTCCAGCCCGTCGGCATGCGCGATGATGACGGCAGATCGGTCCTCGTGGACGTGCCTGTCGATGCATTCGTGCGCGATGTTCAGCAGCGGAACCTTGCCGTCGACGAGGTCCCACAACTTCTGCGCGCTAAAGTGCTGCTGGGCATCGCCATAGGACGTGTACGCCGTGAGTCTGGTCATAGCAATATGTCTCCGGGTTTTTTGCTGAAGCATCTTGTTAAATCCACTTTAGGAGCCTCTTGTGTTTTTGTCAAATAGCATGTACGTTTGTATATATACAAAACGGAGGTTGAATGACGGTCATTAGGCAAGCAGTTCCGAAACCAGCCAAACCCGGTCCACGAGTGCGGCCGGTGCCGGCAGTCACCCGTTCAATCGCGATTCTGCGGCTGCTCGGCGACAGCGCGGAGCCGATCGGGGTGAAGGCGATCGCCGATCAACTCGAGCTTGTGCCGAGTACCTGTTTGCACATCTTGCGAGTGCTGGTCGACGAGGAGCTAGTCAAGATCGACCCTTCCACCAAACGTTATTCGGTGGGCCCAGGGATGTTGTCGCTCGCACGAAGCGCGCTGAAAAGCGGTGGTTTCGGCGACCTGGTGCAACCGTTCCTCGACGATCTGGCGTCGCGATATGGCGTCACCACGATGGGCGTCGAAGCGAGTGGTCTGAAACACATGGTGGTGAAAGCGATGTCAGCGTCAGAACTAACAGTGAGTCTGCGCGTCGAGCTGGGTAGTCGCTTTCCCGCGTTGATCAGCGCAACGGGTCGCTGTGTTGCGGCATACGGTGACTATACGGCGGCCGAACTTCAAAGCGGATTCGAGGCATTGCGCTGGCAGAATCCACCTGCTTTCGATGCGTGGTTGAAAGAAGTCGACCTCACCCACAAGCGCGGCTATGCGATCGATCGTGGCAACTATATTGCTGGCGTCACGGTGGTCGCGGTGCCGGTCCTCGACTCGCGGCAACGGATGGTGTTCGGTCTTGCTGCAGTGGGTCTCGCGAGTCAGCTCAACGCGACCCAGGTGAGCGCGCTGGCTGCGGATCTGGGCAAAGCGGCGAGCGAACTGGCGGCCACCGTCGTATCGGTGCGGTGATCATGACCCAGTCCGAGGTTAGCGCACGGCTGGAACAGGAAGGTTGGCGCCAGCACAAGCCACGAGGTTTCACCGGACTGGTAGGTCCGTTATGGAGCCGTGCCGATCCGGAGTTGCTGAGTTTTGGATTAGTGACTGACGAACGGCATTTGAATCCGGCTGGGATCGTTCACGGCGGCTTACTGACCACACTGCTCGACCAGGTGCTCAGCACCGCAGCGTGGCAAGTGACCGGACAGCTCCCTTGCGTGACGATTCAACTCGACGCGCAGTTCGTTTCGCCCGTGAAGGCCGGCGTGTTCCTCGCAGCACATGCGGAGGTCGTCAAACGAACCCGCGAGATCGTGTTTGTGCGTGGCGAATTGAGCATTTCCGACGCCCTTGTGATGACGGGAAGCGCGGTGTTAAAGGTTCTTCATTCAGCGGATGGAAAGTGAGTGGGTGCACCTGGCCGAAGCCAGGCGGTGTTGGAGGTCAAATAGCCGTTGAAGATCGGGCATCCCGGTTACGCGGAACAGTTTCTTATCGAATGGTTCCGGGCTACTGTTTGGCACGGTTGATCATAAACGGCTCTATAGCGGGACCGGTTGACCTGCCGTACCTTTTGTCGCCTGCGATATTAACGTCCTCCTCAAATCAAAGGCTCCTATGTATAAGGCCAACTTGCTCTCAGCACCCACGTCGCTTTCATCCCCGTCAGTCGAGGAACCCGCGCGCCTCGAGATTGCGATACAGCGCACGCACGCCGAACGTCCACGGTGCAATCTCAGTCGATAAGCGCACCGTGTTGACGAGCGCCCCAAGCGGTGGAGTCGAGATCGTCACCACGTCTCCGAGGTGGTGCGTGAAGCCACCACCTTCCTCGCCCCGGTCCTTGATTAATGAAAACATTGTCCCGAGAAACAGCATGAAGCCGTCTGGATACTGGTGATGCGCACCAAAAGTTTGTGCTACGAGTTCAAGCGGGTCACGTCTGATCTCCCTCATACGACTCACGCCCTCGAGCACGAAGCCATCGTCGCCTTCAATATGTAGCGATACGCTCGCATTGCGCATGGTCGAGAGTAAAAAGCATCGTCAAACATCCGGATAAAAGGACCGATCGCGCACGAGCCGTTGTTGTCCTCGGCCTTACCGAGCAGCAATGCAGACCGCCCTTCTATATCCCGCAGATTGACATCGTTGCCAAGCGTTGCCCCCACCACCTGCCCGGCAGCATTTACGGCGAGGACAATCTCCGGCTCTGCGTTATTCCGAGGCTCGGCCGGGATTCGCAAAAATCCGCCACATCTCCAGTTAGATCACTGATCTAACTGGAGAAATTGATCGCCTGGTCGAGCTTCGACGGCCGTTTCTGCGAGTCCGTCAGGTTGCCATGCCTGAAGACGGCGCTGGAGGGCAGCCGAGCCGGTACAGATCGCGCGGCACGAGCTTCAACTGATAGCCGAGTTCGGGCATGCCCTGCGTGAACGGTGCCTGCATGTACCAGAGCGCGCCATGCGCGTACGGCGTGTCCATCTGCCGGTCGATGAATTCGGGCACGCCCGCTTCGACACCGCCCGGGCCTTCACTGTCCGCCGGAATCAGACGGTCGACCGCCGCATGGATGAACGCCCATTCCTTCGCATCGAAGAAACGCGGTTTGTAGTCGGCGCCAGAGGCTTGCGGTCCTGATGTTGCCGGGTTCGAATCTGGCGCCGACGTGCCAGACGACTTTAGATCGCACCCGGCAAGCGTTCCTGCTGGAACCAGCGCTACGGCCGAGCGAAAGAAGCCTCGGCGCGAGGTCAGGGGCAATTTACGCATGGTGTTCAAGTCAGCAAGCCGAGATGCAGATGCCCTCTCGGACAGTTAGTGGATCGCCTTTGGCGATGATATTGGCAGCACTTGCAATCGCGCGCGGCATGAGTCAGTCGCGCCGTGTCGGGAGGCGCGATGCCCAGGTAACGACGTACCAACGGGCCGGAGCATTGAGCGCTCACGGAACTGAGGCTCACTTCAAGACCTACTTTGCCTTCATGATAGTAAGCAGCATGAAGGAGCGCTATTACATGAAGCTGTAGTTCGCGCCGGCTCTGTTAAATCGACCGGCGTAGACTACCTGCGTCTCTTAAGAGTAGTAATCCTTAGTGAATCACCACGTTCGCAGAACGTGGTTTCGCATTAAGCCCCCCAATAGGGGGGCACACCTATCGGCCCTTCTGAGAAGGTCTTCTACCCGGTTCCAACTGAAGCTGCTCTTGATGCATCTCTTCTTTCTCCTAGAACCGAACGTACTTTTGGATCATCTCGCTGTTCAAACCGACCGAATCTACGCAGTAACCCTTTTCCCAAAAATGATTGCCCCAATAAGGTTTTTCTTCAAAAATGGAAAGGCCGTAAAAATTCGTATAGCGGTACGTCATTTCAGGACGCCCATCAATCCGGATACCGACAGCTTCGACGGAATGCTCACCAAAAAATGCACATGGTCCGGCTGAACATTGAGTTCTACAACTTCGCAGCCCAGCCTCTGTGCCGACCGGACCTTGCAGCACACGGAACCGATACTTCGGCACCCACACAATGTGGTATTGAAAATGCCATATGACATGCGATGCTCTCTTGAACCTGCTCATGCATGTTTTCCTTTTTATGCGTTGTGGGGACAACACACAGAAAGGTACCTGCATGGGCAGGTGCTCTAACAGGCATAGCCACTTAGGCGATGACCACGCCCACGGGCGTGGACTTTGATTTGTCGTTAAATAACTTTGTCGGCTGCTGCAGTGACAGTCCAACCCGGCCATGTGGCGAAGCGTTCTTTGAGTGCGGCACGGTGACATGCCGCGCTCATCTGATGTCTGGGCAACTCGAAGTGCTGCCGGATCGGGCCGAAACATGAGAGAAACGCCTGCGTGGGACGCGCATCCCGAAAGCCGCACATCTGGCGTTCGCGCCTGCGGGTCGGCTGGTGACTGTTCTCCGCACGGTTGCTCACGCGTGCAGCCGCTTTGACAAAAACGTGCTTCGCATGAGCGAGCTCGGGAATGTCAGCCTTCGCCGTCGGATAGCTGCGCAGCTGGTCGGTAACGATCTTGCGCGGCACTGGGTTGAACCAAGCAGCCGCCGAAAGAAGCGCTTTCCCGCGGCCTTGTCGCGCCGCTTTTGCACCAGCACGTCGAGTTCGGCACCATGCTCGTCGACCGCTCGCCACAACAGATACGGCTCGCCGCGCGGCGTCACGAACATCTCATCCAAATGCCCTGTGCTGCCCGGCATGCGCCGCGCCGCTTTGGCGCACCGGCGCAAATCCAGCGCCGAACTTGTCGCACCAGCAACGGATCGTTTCGTACGTGATCACGACACAACGCTCGAGCAACAACTCCTCGACGTCGCGGAGGCTCAGGCTGAACCGGAAATACCAGCGAACCGCGCAGCTGAGCACGACGGCAGGGAAGCGGTGGCCGTGATAAAGCGATTTTGTCTTCTTCATCACTTCATTCTACCGTCGCCTCCCCATCAACCCGACAGAGCCCGTACCATTCCTGGCTGTCCAGATAACGCTTCTGCACCCTCGCTGCTCGCTCCGCCCGTTCTTCGCCTTCGGGCCGTCTGCCCACTCCAATGATGACCTGTACCGGAACTCCCCGGAACGTTCCATATGTGTATTACCACATTGACGTAATAGCCGTCCTTCGCCCCGCCAACTATGCTTGAACAGACTCGCGATGGAAAAGAACCGTTCACTCAATTGTTCAATGAATCAAGTCGATTGGCCGACGTCCCCTCGAATGGAGAACACGCATGATCACGCTTAAGCATGCCGTAAAAATCGCCGCACCCCGTGATGTCGTCTTTCGTGCGTTCACGGAAATTGCAGAACTCGCCAACTGGCATCTAGGTACGATCGACGGTGAGGTCGAGGCAGGCAAGACGTTCCACCTGGAGCGTCGTCCTGATTTGCGCTTCCGTTGGCGAACGGACCGGATTGACGCGGGCAACAAGATCGTTCAGACCTGCGTTGACGGCCCAGGCTTTTCGCGCGGCAAAACGCTCACCATCGATTTCTCGGACGAACCCGACGCGCGGACGTTGATACAACTGAACGACTCGGGATGGCATGAACAAGACAAACATCTTCCGCTTTGCAATACGCATTGGGGCGAAGCCTTGGGTCGTTTGCGTGATTACCTGGAAAGTAAAAGGTTCTAGCCGACTGGCAATCAAGGCGACGTTCCCCTGAACGCATTGTTCGATTAGGACCACGGGAAGTTGCCGACACAGGTTCGGCAAATCACGATTTTTACTCGAGGCATGGCACTGGGAGAGTTCAGGATGAATATTTCACCTCGACGTGTGATCGTCGGAATCAGCGGCGCAACAGGAATCATTTATGGAGTGCGGGCACTGGAAGTGCTTCGCAAGCTCGACATAGAAACCCATCTTGTCGTCTCCCGTGCGGCCGAGATGACGCGAGCGTACGAAACCGAGCTTACCCGCGAACAGTTGCATTCACTGGCCTACCGCGTTTATGGCATCAACGACATTGGCGCATCGATTTCGAGCGGATCTTTTCGAACGATGGGCATGCTTGTCGCGCCTTGCTCGGTCAAAACGCTCGCAGAAATAGCGAACGGAATGACGACAACGTTGCTGAGCCGGGCGGCGGACGTTGTTCTGAAGGAGCGCAGGCGTCTTGTGCTAATGGTTCGGGAGGCCCCGCTTCATGCGGGGCATATCAGGAACATGCTGACTGCGACTGAATTAGGCGCAACGATTCATCCGCCGGTTACCGCTTTCTACACAAAGCCCGAATCCATAGACGATATTGTGAACCATACAGTCGGTCGTGCGCTTGATGCTCTGGGTCTGGAGATGCCGGGCTTGCCTCGATGGAAGGAGCCGATGACTTAAGCAGCCTGCGTCTACCCGACGTAAAGATCAAGCGTCAGTCTGCGCAATATCGGAATAGCCAATTTTCTATTATTGAGGTAAAGAAATCATGGTATGCAAAGATCTTCGAAGCTTTCTCGAGCTACTTGAAAGCGAGAATCAGTTACTGAGAATTAGCGAGCCTGTGTTGCCAGAGCCCGATATCGGTGCCGCCGCGTCTGCCGTGAACAGGGGGTTTGGGGATACTGCGCCAGCCCTTTTGTTCGAGAACATCAAGGGGTTCGAGTCGGCGAAGCTGGCTCTCAATGTGCACGGGTCATGGTGCAATATGGCGCTAATGATGGGGCTGCCGAAGGATACGCCGCTGAAAGCGCTATTCCAAGAGTTTTGCCGGAGGTACCAGAATTTCTCAAAAGGCACGATTGAAGAAAAGAAAACTGCCCCGTGGCAAGAAGTGACGATTACGGAGAACATCAATCTGTTCGAATTGATGCCGCATTTCCGGCTGAATCCGGGCGACGGGGGACTTTATATCAACAAGGCATCGGTCGTCTCGCGTCACCCCGACCATCCGGACAGCTTCGACCAACAGAACGTCGGAATGTATCGCCTGCAAGTCAAGGGCCCCGCGCAACTTAGCGGTCAATTCGTCCCGGAACACGACATCGCCTTGCATTTTCAGGCCGCCGAACGTGAAAACAAGCCGTTGCCGATTGCGATTGCGGTTGGAAACGATCCGATGCTCAGTATCGTGGCATCCATGCCGCTGCTCTACGATCAGGACGAGTACCAGATGGCCAGCGCATTGAACGAGGAACCTTATCCCGTGGTGACTCTGGAAAATGGCCTGCAGGTTCCGTGGGGGGCTGAGTTCATCCTTGAAGGGCATGTGCTCCCCGGTGTGCGGGAGCCGGATGGGCCCTATGGAGAATTTACCGGTCACTTGTCCGGCCTTCGAAACATGGTTTCGATTGAAATCACTAAAGTGTCTCATCGCAAGAATCCGGTGTACGAGTACACCGCGATCGGTATGCCCTGGACCGAAATCGATTACATGTTCCTGAACACGTGTCCGCCGCTGTATGTGCAGCTAAAGGATAAATTCCCCGAGATTGAGGCCGTCAACGCTCTTTACACCCATGGGCTGGTGGTGATCGTCTCGACCAGGATACGGGTCGGCGGTTTCGGCAAGGCTGTCGGTATGTCCGTATTGACCACTCCGCACGGCCTTGGCTACGCAAAGGTTGTGATTGTCGTGGACGATTTCGTCGATCCGTTCAATCTTCCCCAGGTCATGTGGGCAATATCCACAAAGGTCAATCCGAAATACGACGTCGTCGTTATACCGGAGTTGTCGGTGCTTCCACTGGATCCCGGATCCGAGCCGCCTGGCATGACGCATAAGATGATCATCGATGCGAGTACGCCCGCTCGTCCTGAGAAGCATGGTGAATATTCGATGCAGGTCATGGATCCTCCGGAGGCAAAAGACTGGTTGCCGAAACTGCAGGCGCTCATGCAGCAGCACTGAACCCGATCAATTTTATTTAAAGGAAATGCTATGGACACCAGTACGGCTCCTATCTGCCCTCGCTGTGAATCCAGCTCGACGTTGGTTCGATTCGAATCTCCGGTCGCGGGCGTATGGACACTGTTCGGCTGTAACGCATGTCTGTTCACATGGCGTTCGACGGAACCGGCGACAATAACCGACCCTAAACTTTATCCCGCGCGGTTCAAGGTGAAGCTTGAGCATCTGAAAGACATTCCTGTCATGCCGGCTATCGTAAGTCCCGGCAGCTAAGGCAGCGGAAGGGCGGGTTTTCAGGCACCCCCCGCGGCCATTGGCTCGCACACTTCACCAGGGCGGCAAGCGTATTCTCCCGATCCCCACGCGATTGCGCATGCACTGCCTTTTTATTGAACTGCCCTCGCCGCATAACCGTCGGCATCACGGGCGCAACCGGAATAGTGTCAGGAATCGTGAAGATCACATCTATTGAGGCCATTCCTTATACTCTGCCAACCGTTCGTCCTCACAAACTTGCGATGGCGACCATCACCGATCACACGCTCGTTCTGGTGCGTATCCGTGATGATGAGGGACGGGAGGGTCTCGGCGAGGCAGCGATCATCCCGCACTATGGTGCGGAAACACAGCACGGCATCTGCCAGGTGATCAGGGAGAACCTTGCTCCAAATCTCGTTGGACAGGATCCGATGGCGCTCGGGGCACTGCTGAAGCGTATGGACCAGTTAATCAAACGCAATTCCTACGCAAAGGGTGCCATCGAGATGGCGTGCGTGGATTTGGCGGCGAAGGCGGCCGGTCTTCCCGCCGACGCCTTATTCGGTGGCCGCGCGCGTGATCGAATCCCGGTGCTCTGGGTGCTCGGGACGGGTGACGCTCGCAAGGACACTGAGGAGGCGGAGCAGAAGCTGGCTCAAGGCCGGCATAACCTCTTCCTCGTCAAGATCGGCCACGGTGATCCTCTGGAAGACGTAGCCCGTGCGGTCGCAGTTAAGCGGGCGCTCGGCGACAAGGCGAGCATAAGGGTCGATGTCAACCAAGCATGGGACGAAACAACAGCCGCACGTGCGATCGCCGGACTCGAGGCTGGCGGTATCGACGCGGTTGAGCAGCCGTTGCCCGCTGCGAATATTGAAGGCATGCGGCGACTCACGGAGCGTTTCACCGTAACCATCATGGCCGACGAACCCATCGAGACGATTGAAGACGCGTTCGCTTTCGCGCGCATCGGCGCCGCCGACGCTTTCTCGCTCAAGGTCAGCAAGCATGGTGGTCTGACCAACACGCGGAAGGTGGCAGCGATCGCAGAAGCCGCCGGCCTTTCGCTTTTCGGCGGCACCATGTTGGAAAGCGGGATCGGGACGGCGGCCTCAGCCCAGCTCTTCTCCACGCTCCCGACCCTACGCTGGGGTTGTCAGCTGTTTGGACCGCTGTTGTTCAAGGACGATATCGCCGCGAACAGCCCTGAGTATCGCGACTTCGATCTCGTCGTCCCGAATGGGCCCGGGTTCGGCGTCGTGCTCGACGAGGACAAGCTCGCTTTTTATCGGCGGGACGCTGCGCGTCGGGAACGCAGATTCTGACTCCCGGTAACCAAATCCGTATTATGAAACAGGTTAACGTCATGCCCTATCTCATCGTCACATACGACAAACGATCACGCCGTGCCGTTCCTCTTCGTCACGCGATTTTCCGTGGAGCCAACTATGTATAGCCCACGACAAAAACAGATCCTGGCAGAAGTCACGCAAGGGCTGGGACTGCCCGAACTGGCGACGGACGCGGTTCAAGTCGAGCAGTCTCCAGGTTACATCGATTCCGTCGTCGAAACGGCGGATGTTGCAGTCACCCTGATGGGGGCTATTGGCAGCGCGGTGGCGTTGATCGGCGAGCGTCGCGGCCTTGGCCCGCAGCAGGTGCGGGTGGACCGCCGCCATGCCGCGCTGCTGTTCAACGAGGTCGCGTACTTCTTCCAAAGCGGCTGGCAGGTCGACCTCAGCGCCGTGTTCACGCCGGTGAACGGTTTCTTTCATACCCGCGATGACCGGGAGATTGTCTTCAACGGCGCCTACCAACACTTGCGCGACGGCATCCTCCGCTACCTGGATTGCCCAAGTGACCATAACGCCATCGCCAAACGCGTGGCGCAGCACGATGCCCAAGCACTAGAGGAGGAACTCTCCGGGCTCGGCCTCTGCGCCGCCGTCAAGCGCAGCACCAAGGAATGGCTTGCGCACCCCCAAGGCCAAGCGCTGGCGGGCGTGCCGCCGATCGAACTCGACAGGCTCGCCGACGGTGCGCCTGTCCCGTTTGAGCCCGCGGCGTTTCGGCCATTGGAAGGGCTTCGCGTCCTCGATTTTACGCATGTCATCGCCGGACCGACGATCAGCAGGCTGCTGGCTGAACATGGCGCCGACGTCATTCACTGCCGCTATCCGTATCAGGACCACATTCTCGGTTTCGACATCGACACGTCTTTTGGCAAGAAGAACACGTATATGGACCTGCGCTCTGACGTCGACCGGACGCGCACGCTTGAGCTGGTGCGTGAATGCGACGTGTTCGTGGCGGGGTATCGCTGGGGCTCCTTCGCCCGGCGCGGCTTCGGTCCTGAAGAGCTGCGGAAGATCAATCCGCGTCTGATCTATGTCGAAGCCAATGCCTATGGCTTCCAGGGTCCCTGGGCCGAGCGCAGAGGCTGGGAGCAGCTCGCACAAGCCACGACCGGGCTCGCGGAATTGCACAGCGCCGGGCGGGAGGCATCGGCCCTGGTCCCGGCCTATTTCAACGACTACGGTTCCGGCTGCCTTGGCGCGCTTGGTGTCCTGGCGGCGCTGCTGCGACGCGCCGAGGAAGGCGGCAGTTGGCTGGTGCGCGTGGCGTTGGCGAAGACCGCCATGCTTGGAACGCGGTTTGCCGACAACCGCGAACCGGCCGTACCGATCGTCGATAGTGAACTGGATCACTATCTGGTCGATCAGGACTCGCCGCTCGGCTTGCTGACGCGGGTCGGACCTGCGGTCGGATTGAATATCTCGCCAGCTTATGTTGACCATGCCGGCAGCTTCCCGGGCTCCTCGACGCTCGACATCGGTTGGGCCCCTCATTTGCTGGTGCCCCACCCTGTGCCGCATCGGCCGACCTCGATCTTCCGTCTCGGCCTCGCCCGGCGGCGCGGCTCGCAGACACTTTGAACCGCTTGGCCGGCGACATCTTGATAGCGAAGTTCTCACGCCTCGACTTCACGGCTTGCACGACGCAACTCTGAGTCTAGCTATCGGCGGGACGCTGAGCATCGGGACCGCAGATCCTGACTCCTGGTAACCGCATCCGGCTTTCAACAAAGGAAAACGTCATGCCCTATCTCATCGTCACATACGACAAACCAGATCATGGCCGTCTGCGACAGCAAACGCGACCGGAACATCTGACGTTTCTGGAATCGAACAAGGCCAGGCTACTCGCTTGCGGCGCCAAACTCGACGACCTCGGCGCGTCTGCAAGTGGCGGCATATATATTCTCGATTCTGAAGATCGTCATGAAGCGGAGAGCTTTATCGCCGATGACCCATTCACCAAGGCGGGCCTGTTCGAGCGCGTCGAGATCTCGCGTTGGCGTAAGGCCTATTTCAATTTCGTCAACTGTCTTCCCCGCCGCAAAGACGGCACCGTAATATAACTCGAGAGCTAGGTTGAGTGTCTGATATGGAAACAAATATGTTCGACCACAATGACGCGGCTACTATTCCCGCAAGCGGCCTGATCTACGCCTTGCAAACCAAGCCACCGTCGCTCCTCGAGCTCGCCCCAGATGGCACTCATGTGAAAACCCTGATCGCCAATCTTGGGGGGAGACCTGATAGCGTACAGGTCGATGCAACGCGCGGCCTGATCTACTTTTCGATGATGGGCAAGCCCCGTCTACTTGACTCAAGAGAAGATTTTTCGGCGGCTGACGGGTCCATCGCGTGCTGCAATCTTGACGGATCTAACCGCCGGCTGCTAGTGGGGAATGGCGATATTGTCACAGCAAAGCAGGTGGTGCTCGATGCCGAGGGCGGTTTGCTCTACTGGTGTGATCGTGAAGGCATGCGGGTGATGCGTTCTCGAACGGATGGTGAAGAAGTCACGACGCTGGTCCGGACCGGTCTGATACCGGAAGATCAGAAAGATGAAACCTTGCATTGTGTCGGTGTCGCGATCGATCGTGAAAGCGGCTACATCTACTGGACGCAGAAGGGGCCTAGTGACGGCGGCAGAGGTCGCATCTTCCGTGCCGATCTGGAGCTACCTGCTGGGGCTTCCCCGGATGATCGAAGCGACATTGAGCTTCTTATGGACAATCTGCCTGAGCCGATCGATCTCGATATCGATCATGGTGCGCAGATACTCTATTGGACGGATCGCGGAAATCTGACTGATGGAAACACGCTGAACCGGGCGTGCATCCGGGATTCGGGGCTCAGCGAGCCCCGCGTTGTCGCACGCGGACTGCAAGAGGGAATTGGCCTCTCTCTCGATCTAAAGGCGCGGCGCGCCTTCGTCAGCGATCTCGGCGGGACCGTTCGTGTCATCGATCTGGATGAAGGTGGACATGACGAGATCCTATTTCATCGAGGTCGTCTGACCGGAATTACGTTTGTGAGACCTGAATCCGCTTAACCTGCCATACCTTGACCTAACGTGGCGGCGCGGTCCACAAATTATGGACTCCGTATAAACTCGTGAAACTGACTCTTCGAATTGATTTCGAATCCTTCAATTGCCAACTTCTAGATAGCGCGACCGACCACGGCTTCGTGACCCGAATATCTGCAGGGCCGAGTGAGGCTTAGAACGAGGACGCTTGCCGCGTTGTCGGCTAGATCGGAACTTTCATAGTGGAGGTGGACCCCAAATGTTCCTGAACATCAACGACCTGACTGTGCATCTTCAACTTGATGGCCCCATCGATGCACCACCTCTTCTGTTGGTGCACTCGTTGGGCACATCAAATGCCGTTTGGGACGCGCAGGTGGCAGCTCTGCGGCGGTCCTTCTATGTCATTCGCTTCGACCTACGCGGCCATGGCCTGACTACCACCACGCCCGGTCCCTACGATATCGCCATGCTCGCGCGTGACGCGCTTGCCGTGCTGGACTCGCTTGGCATTGCGAGCGCCCATGTGGCTGGCATTTCCATCGGCGGCCTCATCGCCCAGAGCCTCACCGTCCAGGCACCAGCGCGTGTCCGTTCGCTTATCCTCGTCGACACCGCGCTAGTTTTCCAGCCGCTTGAAAACTATCGAGATCGCGCGGCCCGCGCGCGCGCCGATGGCATCGCCCCGCTTGCCGACGGCGTCATCGCTCGCTGGGTTACTCCAGCTTTTCTCGAGGCGCCGGAAACGACAGGGCTGCGCACGATGCTGCTACGCACCCCGCCCGAAGGTTACGCGGCCTGTGCCGAAGCGATCGGCGCCGCTGACTTCACCGAAACAAGCCGCTCAATTCGCGCCCGCACCCTGGTGATCGTCGGTGCCGAGGACGAGGCAACGCCGCCCTCCAGCGCCGAGGCCTTGCGCGACGCTATCCCGGGCGCCGACCTGGTTGTGCTGCCGAACGCTGCACACATACCAACCGTGGAGCAGCCGGTGGCGGTGCTGGCGGCGATGACCCGCTTCCTCGCTGCGACGCTGCCCCGCCTGTGAGACCCTTCACTGATTGACTAGGAGAATACGATGCTGTTCCAAGTGACGATGACGGTGCACATTCCCGCCGATGCCAACCCGACCGAGATCACTAAGCTCAAGGCGACCGAGAAAGCCCGTTGTCACGAACTCATGAGTGACGGGCGATGGCGTCACATCTGGCGTGTGGTCGGGCAATACAAGAATGTCAGCATCTTCGACGTTGCTGACCACGATACGCTCCACGACATCCTGACGGGGCTGCCGCTGTACCCCTTCATGGAAATCGAGGTGGTACCGTTGTGCCGCCATCCGTCGTCGATCCGGGAGAACGACTCTTGAAGCCCCCCCGCTTCCAGGCTGTGTAGCTCCTCCAGGCTGCGTCAGGCCGATCCGGCACGGTTGTAGGCCTGTGGCGAATATCCAGGAGGAGCCGCCCCATGCCTGACCATAACCATGGCAGAACCGGCGACGGCAGGCGTCCCTCAGAGCCGCGCGAGGGTCTCGGCCGGGTACCGAGGTGCGATGGCCCTGTCGCATGAATGCAATGCAAAGGGCTGGTCATCGCACCTCGGGGATCACTTTGCCGAGGCCAACGCATTCATCTCCGCGTGTTTGAGCTTGCCGCCCTGGATGATCGCGACCATCGGTATGCCGATCCTCAGACCACCACGCTCGTCGACACCGTTCACATTCTGCGGATTGTTGTCGCGCGGCAGGGCCTTGACACCCTTGTCATACGCCGCGCGAATCGCCGTCGCGTCGGTGGTCGTGCCCACGGCCTTCATCGCGAGCGCGGTCGCATAGACCGCGGTGTAATTCAGCGAGACTTCCTGGCTCGGATCGCGTCCGTTATGGGTCTTGCGAAAACGCGCGACAAAGGACTTCGCACCCGGCGACTCGACGTCGACGAGCGGCAGGACACCAATCGCCCCGTCGAGCGCGGCATAGCCGTTGGCACACACGCCCCGGATAATCGCAATCGGCAACGGCTTGTTTTGATGTTCAACGGCCTGAAAATGCAACGCGATGTCGTGTTCCGGGAGGAATTGCCCGCTAAGTCGCGCGAGAAGTTCGTCGGCGGCGTTCGTGACGAACTCGCAGAGGACGGCGAACCTTACGATGAGGTCCACGGATCGGGCTATACACCAGCCGATCGTGCGCTCTTAGGCAACCGAACCATTCAAGCGATACTATCCAGCAGGTCCAGCAACGTATCCCCGTCGACAGGCTTTCTGAAGAAACCTCGCGCTCCTCTCTGCAGAGAGTAGTCTTCCGTATGCTCGCCGGGTTTGCCCGTGAGAATGATGACGGGCGTCGTTGCACCAGAATGAACCGTTCTTTCGAACACTAGATTGCCGTCAATGGCACGCATTCCCAGGTCGGTGATAACGCATACCAGACCCGAGTAGCCGTCGGAAAAAAATCTGATGCAGACTCGTAGGTTCTCGTTTCATACCCGCCAGAGGCAAGCAGGTTCGCAATAGACGCCTGAACGCGTCGATCATCGTCAATTACGGCAACGGCCTGAACCGTAGGCGTGGTCAATATTTTCACCGGGTCATCGAGTCAAACAAGGAATTAGCGTTAGCGTGAGGCACCGAAGATGGTCGTCGACGGTGTTTTGAGCTGAAGCTTGCTCGCCAGCTTCACAAGTGTGGCAAATGAATCCGCTTGCATTTTTCTCATGATGTGGCCGCGATATAGGTGCACGGTGTATTCGGTGATGCCACGGACTGCCGCCGCCTGCTTGTTGAGCAGCCCGCTTGCGAGTAACGGCAAAAGCTCCTGCTCACGAGGCGTCAGCGTCTGATAGAGTGTGAATCCTGTCGATGTTTCATCGGGAGGAATGCGAACGGTTTCCCCGCGCGGCATTGAGCACGAGTTTAACAATGCAGCAGGAGTACTACGACCGGCGAAAAGATTTATTAAGAGGGCGCGATCAATTTTGAAGTGCAACACCTTCCTCATGTAAGGTGCGCGCATGCAAGAAAAAACGCCGTATCAACAGCTTCAGCCTGAAGAGCGCATGACGATTGCCAGCATGAAGCAGCAGGGTTCGAGTGTTCGGGCCATGGCCCGAACACTCGGGCGCTCGGCATCAACCGTGAGCCGCGAGCTGGCCAGAAACACGTGTTCTGCCGTGGGCTATGCGTCTGCCCCGGCGCAGGCGCTCAGCACGAACCGACGCGAGGCCGGCGCGCCCGTGTCCCAAGCTGCACCCTCAAAGCGTATCGTGGCGTGTAGTACTCACCCTCCTTCTGGAATGGCAGATCTCGGGTACCCTACCTTGACGGTCAGATTGTTGGCAACCGACTTGGCCTGAGACACCGTTTGAGCGGCGTCCTGGGCAAGCTGGATCTGAGACGCATCCGGTACGGTTCCGTCCAGCGTCACCTTCCCGCTTCGAGCGACGATCACGATAGCAGTTGAATCAAGACCTTTCGTGTGCGAAAGCGCTTTACGCACCGCCTGTTCGGTCTGGCGGTTCCGCGCTCTCAACGCTTTCTTCGTCGATACGGCGGGGGCCCCGGCAGACGCCGCGGGCGCGTCGGTTTGCGCGTACGCGGCTGAAATCAGCAGCACCGACAGAATTGCGGCGCTAATGAGCTTGCGTTGCATATTTCACTCCTGCGTTGTAGGGACAAAAACATTCATGGAAATAGACGGGTCCTTGAGATTCCCTGTATTAAAGGACGGCGCACAATCGCACACCGAACTGCGACCGCGCAATCGTTTCGCTTAACATCTTTCGATTTCGTTATTTGTTGCCGAAGCATTCGGAATCGTTCAGATTCTCGCGGCGTGCACGAGATTTGTTGGTCTGCTTCCAGGCCATTCATGCCCGGCATTCTCAAATCCAGAATCAGACATGAAACGACATTCCGATGCGGTGTGTCCAAAAACTCGCCACCGGAGCTGATTGCCTCGACATTCCTTCCGTTTGCACGCAGCAGCCCAGAGAGTGCTTCTCGCACCCGGCTGTCGTCGTCCATCACATAGACCAGTTCGTTTGCGGATTCCATAGAAGCCCTTCTGTTGTCAGGTGAGAACTTCCCTAACGTCAGTCTAGGCGTAAGCACGTGATGAACCGTTTTTCGGCCCCCGACGTAGCGCTGCTCGTGCATGGACCGCCGAAGGCAATCCACTACGCGAGCCAGCTCGAGGCGATCGAAGACCCGTTGCATCTCGGCAAGACGCTGACGCTAGGCTGTGCGATCTTTGCGGAGGTCGTGTGTCCGGCACCATACCAATCGAGGTTAACCTACTCACCTACGACGGCCCGGAGGCCGGTTTCTGGCCCGTCGGTGTCTACGAGTTCGTGAACGACGGTGGAACGGCACGCCTACAGATCAACACGCAGAACTACGTCCACAGCAAGACCTGCGACACTAAGAACTCGATACAAAACACCGTATGGGTGCAGCCCGAAGGCAGTGGCGGTCCTAACTATGAAAGCATGCGAGTCCAATACGTCTACAAAAGCTCACGATTACAGGATAAGATGAGAAGTGGGATCTCGGAGAGTACGACGCACCATTCGTCTCACAAGTAGCCCTTGGTCCATGGCAGAAGAGAGTCCGAAACTGCGTCCGGTTGTTCCGGAAACAAAGCGTGTGCCGCGTCCGATACTACGCGGGTAGTGACTCGATCTCCTAATTGCTCATGGAGATCTTTCCATGACTCTTTGGGTTTGAACGGGTCATATTCAGCGATGATTTCAAGAATTGGCACGGAACCGCACGCCCAATAGGTGTTCTGGCTAGTAGCTTGTGCAGCTATGTGCTGCATCCTTAGAGTCTCTGGATACCACCCACTAAGCCAGATGTGAGGGTCATGATCGGGTGCAAAGAAGGCTCTACGGAGCGCTTTAAGGCGCGTCGCTTCCGGAGCGCTCGTATCTCCCGCGATAAACGGTGTCGCCGCTACGTCGGGCGCCACCCTTGAGGCCTGTGCTGCTGCAAGGACTGCGGCCTTTACAAGTTCCGGGTGGTCAGTCGCCAGCACGCGGGTCACGAGGTTTCCGTACGCGTGTCCGAGCACTACCGCTGGACCGCGCCCTAACGAACGGAGAACAAGTGCGACATCATCCGCTAGGTCATGCAGAGTCACTCCAGCCATCGCCCCAGATGATTTTCCGATACCGCGAGGTTGTGGTCGAACGACCATCCATCCAGCCGTTACAAGTCGTTTGCTAATATCGTCAAAATCCTTGCCTGCGTCTCGACCATAGGAAGGAAGAATAACAAATGGAGAACCATCTCCGTCGATTTGGGCTTCTATCTCAACGCTGCCGGACTGGAATATTCGACTCACTCGGACGCTTTCAGAAACATTCTGCTTTCCGATTCCATCCTCTTCGATGGTTGCACTGATCTGATGCGGCTGAATCTCTTCCCGAGCATCGGCCCGTTGCTCCCGCACCGTAATCGCCGCCGCTGCTAACGCCGGGATGACGCGGAGAACTCTTCGTCTTCTAGCCCAAATCACACGGTCTTTCGTCAATTTCAACACAGCATTTTCCTTTCGCGCTAGTGCGCTTAGACGGACTCGTCCAGGAACGAGTGATGGGAGCTATCCTAGACTCGCTCATAACGTTAGTTAAATATTGCTAAGCATCGCGTAGTAGGTTGACGTCCGAGTCGACCTTAGCCTTCAGCTACCGCGCGGCATGGGCAGCACACGCGATCGCCCTGAATCGTGATCACCGTTCTGTTTTCAGGCACGACTACCGCCCTGCTGCGGGCGATCGGCGGCCGCGTCGACGGACGTCCCTTCTTTCTGGGCCTGGCGCTGTTCGTGTTGGGCGTGGCGGGCCTTGGTTTCAGCATTTTCCCGGACATCGTGCCATTCCGTCTCACGCTTTGGGCTGCGGCATCGTCGACCCTCAGCCACGTCTTCCTGCTGATCGGCGCGTTAATCGTCACGCCGGTTGTGCTCGCTTATTCCACATATCACCCGGAAATCCATAGAGGGTTGTCCAGCCGGCGAGCACCTTGCGTTTGAGCTCCTCTGGATAAAGCGTTGCGAAATCGGCGCGAACAGGCACCTGGTCAGCAGCCCAATCGTCACGAGGAAGCCCGTTGAGCACGGCCTTTGTGGTGAACATGGCCGCTTTTTCGTTGCCCCGCATAAAGGCATTCAGAGGATTGGCGGACAAGGTGGGGAACATGATCTCACCGTCGCCAGGATGAACGCGTGTCGCCATAGCCCATAGCACCTCGGCCGGATTACTCGGATCCACGTCGTCCAGTACGACGAAAATGCGCGGCACCACTTGCCCGCCTCGGAGTGAAAACACGTATTCGCCCAATGCACGCGCAAAATCGGCGGCGTTCGGATGGGCGGTGCGCCGCTTCCAGTCCCGCGACACAGTTACGACAAGTAGGTGGCATGCTGCCTCGAACGGGACAAAGCAGGCGGTCACCGGCCAGCCAGTCTTGCGCAACTCGGCCAGCACGGTTGCCGCGATGCCGATGCCCCAGCAGGTGTGATTCTCCTCCGGCGGGTGTCCGGCCGCGACAATTGGCAGAATGGGATCGTCCCGGTATGTCATCGCCGAAACGCGATACAACGGCCGAAATTGACGCGAGCTTGGTACGATGTAGCCTGGGTACTCGGCCATCGGACCTTCCGCATCCATCTCGTCGAGGGTGAGATGACCCTCGATAACGATCTCAGAGGATGCCGGAACGTCTAGGTCGACGGTTTCGCAGCGAACAACCTCGATCGGCTCACCCACATAACCACCGATCACTGGCCCCTCAGAGATGCCGTCACGCAGCGGCATCCCAGCGAAGAACGGCACCACTGGATCCTGCCCGAGTGAGAGCGCGAAGGGCATGGGCTTGCCAATCGCCTTCCACATGGCGTGCACGCGGCCGACATGTTTCTGCGGCGAGACGATGCCAACCATCGTGTTGCGGTCTCGTAACATGATCCGAGCGATCGACCAGTTGGTCCAAGCGCCGTCCGGCGAACGTGCGACAATCGTTCCCCAAGTGTTGATGTAGCGTCCGCCATCGCCGTCATGAATGAGCGGCGTCGGCAGACGCATCAGGTCCACCGCGTCGCCTGTGAATACATTTCGCTTGCAGGGTGCGTCCTCGACGACGCGAGGCGGGATAGGCGGATTGTCTTCAGCGCGGGACAGCGCTTCCACGATCTCAAGCGCTGTTGCTCCCGGCGGCAGCCCGACCGAAACGGCGATGCGAGCGAAGCGTTGGCCCGGACGAGCGCTAAGACCTGCGGGAGCGCCTAACACGCGAAACCCGGGTTCGGTACCCTTGACGCGGCCGAACAGAGGAGCGGGGGCGCCGGTCTCGTAGCAGCGGCGGGTCACCGCGCCAATTTCAAGATTCCAGTCGACCTCGTGTGCGATCTCTTGGAGTTCGCCGAGATCACGCAGGGCGTCGAGGTATTGTCGCAGGCTGGAGAGATGACGGGAGGAACGGAATCCCTGCAAAGGCGGGACGGCTACGTTCGTAGCAACAGGATTCTGTTCGATAGGGCACGTAGGTAATTTCTTAGCGGTCATTTTGAACCTCTCTGTTTGGCAGCGCTGGCAACCATGTCGATTATTTTTTCCATCCACTGCTGAGTTCCAGCCAGGCTGGATCGGCCTCTGTTTTGGACTCTATGCTCCACCCGATCGTCGCTTGAAAGCAGCTTCAGCAATATCCGGTGAACAATCGTGCCGCCGGCTCCTGTGTACGCTAGCGTGATGTTGTGTTTGTCCGGCATACAGTTTCTCCTAGAGACTGCTATGTTGGTAGCTGCCGATATCAGTAAGGAGTGGTTGGTGCCAATCACGCGTTCAAAAGCGAGGATATCCTCGACTTTATGGAGTAAAAGATATGTGACTTAGCACCCTTGGTCCATTACATATTTATGTCAAGCATGATGTTGAGCTGAAGCGGAGATTTGCGGCTCCAGAAAGCGACGGCACCCTCGACCTTATTAGCATAAAATGCGAGGATGCCGTTGACCTGCTCCCCGTGAATAGTACGGCGTTGATGTAGAGTCCGTTCCAAGGAAGGGGAACGGAAGTGAAGAAGCGATTCAGCGAAGAGCAAATCATTGGGGTGTTGAAAGAAGGCGAGGCAGGCCTCAAGCCGGCCGAGTTGTGTCGCAAGTACGGCATCTCGGAAGCGACGTACTACAACTGGAAAGCGAAGTTTGGCGGCATGACCGTGTCGGACGCGCAGCGCCTGAAGGAACTGGAGCAGGAAAACAACAGGCTGAAGCGTCTGCTGGCCGATTCGATGCTGGACAATGCCGCCCTGAAGGACCTGCTTGCCCGAAAGTAGCAAGCCCGCAGGCGAAGCGCGAGGCGGTCCAGATATTGATGACCGAACGCGCGAGGGGCGTGACCCGCGCCTGCGGGCTGGTTGGGATATTGTGTTTGTTGTTCCGCTACGAATCCCGGCGGACCGACGACGTTGAATTGACGCACAGGATGGTGGCCATTGCGGCGCAAAAGCGGCGCTATGGCTATCGACGCATTCACGTGCTGTTGCGTCGGGAGGGCTGGCTGGCGAACCATAAACGCATCTGGCGGCTGTACAGTCAGGCGAGTCTGAGCGTGCGCAGACGAAAGCGCAAGCGCATTGCTGCCGTCGAGCGGATGCCACGGCCGCTGCCAACGGCGCTGAACCAGAGCTGGTCGATGGACTTCGTCTCGGATGGACTCGCGCACGGCCGGCGATTTCGATGTCTGAATGTGGTCGACGATTACACGAGGGAGTGCCTGGCCATCGAGGTTGATACGTCGCTACCCGTTTTGCGCGTGAAGCAGGTACTGGAACGTCTTCGGGAGATGCGCGGACTGCCTTCGTCCATCACCGTAGACAACGGGCCGGAATTCGCGGGCAAGGTGCTGGACGCGTGGGCGTACGACGCCGGTGTCACGCTATCGTTCATCCGGCCTGGCAAGCCAGTAGAGAATGCGTACATCGAAAGCTTCAATGGACGCTTCCGTGACGAATGCCTGAATGAACATTGGTTCGTCTCGCTGCGTCACGCCCGACGCTTGGTTGAAGAGTGGCGTCTCGAGTACAACACCGAACGGCCTCACAGCTCGCTCGGTTATCTGACGCCCGGGCAGTTCGCCCAGGCGCATGAGGTACAACGGTTTTTAACTGCGGAGTCTAAAAGTGCTTCGGACTAAACCCGGGGGCAGGTCACCGTCGACTGTGTCAAATTCTGCCCGAGTGGAGCCGCAGCAGGAGCGTGCAACACGGCGGCTTGCGAATTTTCTGGATGTTGCAGCGGTGCTCTTCGCAGAGATTGGCTATGAGGCCACAACGATGACTGCTATCGCCGAGCGTAGCGGTTCCGGGATTGGCACGCTTTATCACTATTTCCCCGACAAGCAATCCATGGCCTTCGCTCTTGTGAACCAATACGCACAGAAGGTCGAGGCTTATTGGAAGCCTTTGATTGAACAGGCGGAGACACTGTCCCACGCCGCATTTGCGGAGACGTTCCTGGAACGCGTCATCCAATTCCTAAGGGAACGTCCCGCCTATCTGCAGTTACTGGCCGCGCCGATCAGTTTTTCTCGGGATCCGGCTGCGCGCAGGGCTTTACGCGTTGCTATCGCGAACGCCTTTAGAGCGAAGGACCCATCGCTCTCCAGCGAAAAGGCCATATTGGCCGCAAACATCGCTCTCCAGATGGTCAAAGGTATGAGAACGCTCTACGCGGAAGCAGGTCCGAGGGAGAAGCCTCTGATCGTCGCAGAATATAAGAAGGCACTGACGCTGTACCTGGGAAGCGTTTTGTCCGATGACGAGCGGTCTTCAAAAGAGAGGCAACGGTAAGGCAGGCCGTTTCTCGACACCGCACTGTGAGCGTTGAGATGCTTGCGGTTGGGGGGAAACTCGGAAGTTGGCACATGGACGTAAAGTCGCCCTTACGGACAAGTGACCCTTGGCTCAACTGTTGACTTCAGGCCAAATCACTCGTTGAGTCGAATCACTTGTTTGGGCAGAGATCCATACGGCAGAGGTCGCGGGCACAATAACGATTACCAGTCGTGCCTCAAAGCGCCAAAAGGAGCCATCCATTGCGCTTATTTTCTATAAGTTACGGCTTTCCTGTGCCCTGTCACGGCAGAGGTCGCGGGTTCGAGCCCCGTCGTCCCGCCATACATTCCAAAAGACTTACGGGACGGTCCTGCTAGGCGGATTGATGCTGCGATATCCCGTGGCCGCGCAGGAAGTCGCGCGCAGCACTAGCGCTGCTGGAGTCACGCCTACTTCGCGAACGGGCACACGCCTACCTCGTTTCCGCGTTCGGCGTTCGCGGCGGCTCGGGAATCAGGCGCGAGCCGCGCTGGCCGGTGAAATACGACCAGAGCCACTGACATTGCACGCGCAGGCGGTTCTGAAGCTGCGGCAGGGAGAGTATGTGAACGAACGCCCACACAAGCCACGTGAGGAAGCCACTCGTGCGCAGCCAGCCCCGCTCCAGCACCGCGTAGTTCTTGCCAACGACGGCCATGTTGCCCTGGTTGAAATAGCGGAACGGACGCTTGACCTTCCGCCCCTTCAAGTCGTCGGCGATCAGCCGTCCGACGTATCGCCCTTCCTGAATCGCCGCTTGCGCCACACCTGGCACCGGATGTTCGTTTTGCGTCACTGACGCCGTATCGCCGACGACGAACACTGCGGGCACATCCACGACATTCAGAAAGGAATCTACGAGAGCCCGTCCCGCGCGGTCAGTCTTGCCGCCAAGCATTTTGACAACCGGCGACGCCGCGACACCCGCAGTCCACAGCACCGTGGCGCTCGGGATCCTCGTTCCGCCGGCGATAACGCCGTGCTCGTCGATGGTCTCGACCTTGACTCCCGTCATGACCTTCACGCCGAGCTTCGTGAGCCGCTGTGTAACTCCACGGGACAGCGTCTCGGCAAAAGTCGGCAGGACGCGGCTGGCCGCGTCGAGCAGAATGATGACGCTCTTCGACGGATCAATGCGGCGGAAGTTTCCGCTCAGGGTGACCCTCACCATTTGCGCCAAGGACGCCGCGAGTTCCACGCCGGTGGGACCCGCGCCGACCAGCACGAAGGTCATATGGCGCGCGCGTTCGTCCTCGTCATCGGTCGTTTCAGCCAGTTCGAACGCACCCAGGATTTTGGCCCGGATCATCTCGGCATCGCTGAGGCTTTTGAGCCCCGGCGCATATTGCGCGAACTCATCGTGTCCGAAGTAGCTCGGGTGCATGCCAGTTGCAACCACCAGATAATCGAACGCGATCTTGCGCACGCTCATGCCTGGGGAGGACGCCTCGATTGTGCGGGAAGCAACGTCGACACCGGTGATCTCCGCCAGGATTACGCTGAGGTTTTGCTGCTTCATCTCGATCCGACGGATTGGTGCGGCGATGTCGGCGGCAGAGAGGAGCGACGTCGCCACCTGATACAGCAGCGGCTGAAATATGTGGTGATTGCGGCGGTCGACCAGGACGACTTCGGCATCGGCCTGCCGCAGCGCATGCGCCGCCGCGAGTCCGGCAAAACCGCCGCCGACGATCACGACACGCTTGCGCTCTGACGGCGGCGCGTCCACCACTGCTATTGCTTCCTCAGACCGATTGTCCGTCGGCATCGCGCTCATGGATTACCTCGCTCGTGCTCGTTGTCATTCATCGCTTCAGTAACTCCCTTTCGGGAAGGGTTCTCGGAACGCGCCCGCCATTCGGGTTTGCTCGATCCGCGTCGCCAAACCCGGCAGGCAGTCGGCATCTGCTTGGTTGTTGCAACTGCTGGAACGCAAGCCGCGCAAACTCGCGGCGGTGGCTCTGGCCAACAAGATGGCCCGGATATCTGGGCCATGATGGCGCGTGGCGAGGCATATCGGCGGCAGCCGGTTACTGCTGCCTAACGCGCGCCAGTGCCGACGGTTCAAGGACATAGCAAGAGATAGTGATCGGTCGAACCGACGAACGACAAAATCCGGGTTGGCCCGTGGTATATAGGCTTGATGTTGGACATGTTGGTTCTCGTTCGATCGGATGTCAGATTTCTGCGTAGGCGATGCCGGTGAGATTGCCCTGATGGTCCAGCAGGACCTTTACGTTCGCACCGTCGAGATCGGCGCTGTAGACCGAGCCGGCAAGATCCGTCACAAACATACGCCGGCCCTTGAGATCCAACGCTAAACCAATCCCCTCCATGAGGTGGGAGAAGAGGATGTCGGGCTGCCTGCCCGGGCTCGGATCCATCGGAGCACAATTCACGGTGTTACCACGAGGTGGATCTCCCCGGTCCGTCCAATACATCAATCGATTGGTCAGATCGAGATCCAGATCGATGGGCTCGGGCAGATCGCTATAAAGCAACTCGATATCGTTGCGGTTCGCGGGTGTCTGACCCGCTGGGATCTCCAGATTTGCGCGTAGGATGCTGCCCTCGCCGGCGTTATCACCGCCTTTCTGGCTCCAGTAGATCTTTCCACCTTGAGCATCGACCGCGATGCCCACGCACCACTTCCTTGGGTCCGGCCCCGGACGCGGGTCCCCGTGACTCGTATCCACCAGCGTTTCAATCCGCGAGCCATCCAGGTTAGCTCGCATCACGCGCATGCCTTCCCGGTCCGACCAGTACAGCTTCCTGTTCTGTGTATCGAGCTGCAGCTGCTTGGGCGTAAATGTGCCGCCCGGAGGCACGATCGTCATGATGTTCCGGCCATCGAGGTCTGAGCGCAGAATCGAACCGTCATTCGCCTTGCGATCGTTCATGTTGGTCCAGTACAGGTGACCTGCGGCGGCGTCCACCGTCAGTCCGTCCGGGAACTTACGGCCTTCGCTCACTATCGTTTGCAAATCGGACCCGTCGGGATTTGCCGAAAGAACCCGGCCGCCACCCGCATCCAGAAAATAGATGCATCCCGAGGTCGTTTTCTTGTGCGCCGGCCGCGCGCCGGCAGAGGAAGTGTTCAGGGTCATGTTGAGGGTCTCCTTGTCTGAATGCACCTGAGGGAAAGTCAGATTCCGACCTTTGCGCGCAGTGCAAGGAGTCCCACCAGGACCTCGTTTTCCTTGGCTGCAAGCTGCTCGATGGAGCGCTCCCCCCCTTCTTCCAGCACGCCACTGACCACGGTCTGCCGCAGCTCTGAATTCAAATCGGGCGTGCCCATTGCCTTCATCAAACCCTCCAGAGGTCCCATCAAATGCTCCATGTAGTGACGGATGCCCCCGGACCCTCCGCCAAGATGCCTCTGCAGGCTCGGTCCCATGACACCCCAGCGGAGCCCTGGCCCATAACAGACCGCGGCATCAGCATCCGCGACGCTGAGGACTCCCTGCTGAACGAGGTAAAGGAGTTCCTTGTAAAGCGCGGCCTGGAGGCGGTTCGCCACGTGACCGGGTAGCGCTTTCATGAGGCGGATCGGCTTCTTGCCAAGAGACGCGTAGAACGTCATGGCGCGTTCGATCACCGCTTCGGATGTCTTCGCCCCGCCGACGACTTCGACCAAAGGAATGATGTGGGGAGGATTGAAGGGGTGCCCGATCACGCAGCGTTCGGGGTGCTGGCAGCCCGACTGAACGACGTCCATGGTAATGCCGGACGAGCTCGAAGCCAGGATCGCGTTCGGAGGAGCGACTTCGTCCATCTGGGCGAAAAGCTTGATCTTGAAGTCGGGCCGTTCCGGGGCGTTTTCCTGAACGAAGTCGGCCTTCGACACCGCCTCGGGCATGTTGACAGTGAAGGACAATCGGTCGCGACTGGCGCCCGAGGCAAGGCCGACAATCTCGAGTGCCTTCCAGGCCTCGTCGACGTAATTGCGTAGACGGGCCTCAGCATCTGGCCCGGGGTCCGTCGCGATGACATCAAGACCGTTGGCCAGGTACTGCGCAGCCCAGCTTGCGCCAATGACGCCGGTTCCGACAATGGCAACGCGGCGAATAGGTTTGTTGGTCGACATGATTGGTTCTCCTTTTGATGCGATTTCGGATTTAAGCGTCCGCACGGTTCGATTCCGGTTACGCCGCAGGTCGCGGCATGTTCTCCTGACGGAGAATCTCGCGCCGACGACTTGGGCGGATCATCGAGCTCATGCCTCGAGCCATTCGGGCTTGCTCGAGCCGCGCGGCACGAGGACGGTGCGGAATGACCCTGGTGTGCGCGACATGACCACCTGGTCCGTCATCCCCTGATAGGTCCCGCACGGCGTTTCCGCGGTGAACACATCCGGAGCGACCTTGAGGTGCTCATCCGAGGAGCCAGCGGTGGCCTGCGCATAGGACTTATCGAAGACGCCGAGCGAGAGCAGCCACAGCACGGTCCGCGTCAGCGAAACGACGACCCGATAGCTGCCTCCCTCGACGGCTCGGCGGCGCAGCGCGGCAAGGGTTCCGGTCGTGGCCAACCAGCCGACCACGTTGTCGGCAACAGGGATAATTGGCGGATTCTTCGGCCGTGTTGGCGTTCCCTCGAGAGCGTACACACCCGCCACGGCGGCGCCGATGCGGTCGAAGCCGGGCCGATTCGACCATGGCCCCTTGTCACCGTGGAGAACGATAGTTGTGTGGATCAGCCCAGGTTTCTGCTCACAAAGCGCTTCGGCATCGAGGTCGCGCTGCCTCAAGTAGCCTGGTCGCTTGTTGGCAAAGAAGACATCGGCATCCTGGAGCAGCCGATGGAACTGGGCCCGATCTTCCTGCGAATCGTCCAGGACTGTCGAACGCATGCCAACCTGAACGTCCCACGCGAACGCCTCAAGCTCCGAAGCGTGCGGGCTCCAGATGTTCAGGACGTCTGCGCCGTACAGGCCGAGGTCCCTCCCGATTGTGGCTCCCGCGATCACGTGACCCATTCCGAAGGCGCGGATGCCTGCGAGAGGAAGACCGCCGCTCGGCTTGAGCGGAACGGGATCGCTCTCACCGATCTTCTCGACCGTGACCAGAGGCATTCTTGACAGCACCTCGGTGTACTGAAGTTCGCGGCGGAGTTCCTCGTTCGTGCGTACCATGGCGATGACGAGCCCTTTTTCCGCCGCCGCCTCTTCCAGTTCCAGCGCTTGCCACTTCAGTATGGCGTTATTGATGGACTCGGTACTTTCGCTGCACCGGAGGAAATCGAGGGCGCGGATGCGGCTCTGGGGATAAAAGTCGAGCGCGACCACGTGGCGCCCATCCCGTGTCTCACGGAAGAACGGTGGCTTTCGGAATGGGCTAAGCGCCAACGGGCCCGGCGAAGGCCCTCGACCATTGATCGTTTCCCATTTTTCTTCTTCGAATCCGCAGAAACGGCGGAGCGCTTTTCTCACGTCCACCGAGATATCCTGCCCTTCACCGGTCGCCTGTCTCCAGAGTGCGGCGAGCGCTACGCTCCTTGCAGCCAGACCGATCGCGGCCATCGTGCCGAAGCGAAGCCGGCTTGGGAGAATCGGATCTAGTCCGTAGAAAGTGAGTTTGCCGCCGCTGTCCGTGGTCGACATCCCGACGTCTTTTAGTACGTGATTGACGCCGCTGTGCAGGTCGAAATTCGAGCTGCACTCCGGATTCCTGAGCTTCGATTGAAGTGTCTCGGTGAGCAGATCCGGCTGGGGCTTTTCTGTCCACAGGGTAGTCGCATCATTCATTTGCAAATTCCTTTTCGGATAGAGCTCTTGTAAGTAAGTGGGACCAGCGCGCCGACCGCCATGCCTTTTTCCTCAGACATGGCCAGAATTCTTCCGCGCTATTCTAGTGATGACGTTGAGATGGCCATGCACCTTGCTCCTCTTGATGCTGCATGGAGTAGCGGATCTGCTTCCGACGATCTTGTACGTTCCTGATCCATTTGGACGGTTGCTGTGTTGGTGCCAATCACGAGTTCAAAAGCGAGGACATCCTCGACTTTATGAAGTAAAAGATATGTGACTTGGCACCCTTGGTCCATTACATATTCATGTCAAGCATGATGTTGAGCTGAAGCGGAGATTCGCGGCTCCAGAAAGCGACGGCACCCTCGACTTTATTAGCACAAAATGCGAGGATGCCGTTGACCTGCTCCGCACGATTAGTGCGGTAATGGTGTAGAGTCCGAACGCTCGATGACCGGACGATCGTGGTTAAGGTGGGGTGCTATGGAACACGGGCCTACGAATCTCCACTGTTTTTTCCGACGGCTACCCGTCAGAGGCCAACCAGGTTCGCCAGAGACGTCAAAACGCGTCGGTCATCATCAATCACAACAACGGTTCGAACCGGAGGCGTGGGCATTTGTTTCTCCGATCATCGGGTCCGACAAAGAATTTGGCGTTAGCGTCAAACATCGAACGCGGTCGTCGACGAAGTTTCGAGTTGCAGTTTGCTCGCCAGCCTGACCAGAGTGGCAAATGAATCCGCCTGCATTTTTCTCATGATGTGGCTGCGATGTACCTGCACGGTGTATTCGGTGATACCAAGGACTGCCGCCACCTGCCTGTTGTGCCGGCCGCTTGCGAGTAACGGCAAAAGCTCCTGCTCGCGAGGTGTCAGCGATTGGAAGAGCGCCTGCAGCGCCGCTGTCTCTTCCGCTTCCTTGCGAAGAACGTGCGCCCTGGCGAGTGCCGCATCAACCGCGCGCATCAACGCATCTTCATCGAGGGGCTTTGTGAGGAAGTCGACAGCCCCGCCCTTCATGGCCAGGACCGTGGAAAACACATCGCCCCTTCCAGTCATAAAAATGATGGGAATCGGAGATTCCATGGCGACAAGCTTCTGGACTTCCAGACCATTCATGCCTGGCATGTTCAAATCCAGAATCAGACATCCAACGACCTTTTGACGCGGTGTGTCCAGAAACTCTCTGCCGGAGTTGAATGCGTGGACGACTCTTCCGTTTGCACGCAGCAGCGCAGAGACTGCTTCTCGCACCCGTCTGTCATCGTCGACCAAATACACCCGTTCGCTTGCGGATTCCATGAGCCCCTCTGTTGTTAGGTGAAAGCCTTCCCTAACGACCTTTCTTGTTTCAAGTTCTGCCATCTTGATCTCGGTCGTCCCTGTATCGTTCCAGATGCCCGTATAGGGATGAACCATGCGTTGGCATGAGGCCATTTATCAGCACAGCGATACGGCAAAGAGAAAGGAGACTTCTATCGAAGTGAAGAGACCAGCACTTTTTGACCGAATTGGTCCGCTGGAAGAGCGAGTCGCTCCGGTTCTTTGCGATAGAAGCGGGACTCCGGCAACTACTTTCCGGTCCGACATCGGCACCGGAAGATGTCACTAATGCTGGTATGCATCTCGTGGGTTCGGTATCGCAGGTAACTTGAAATCCAGTCGATCGACGGGAACCGCCACATCGTGACGAGGTATTCCAATGAATCCCTGTGCGTCGATGATGGCATACGAAACCGACTTGTCCGGCGCAACGACGATATCGTAGGCCGTGCCTACCTTCTCGCCATCCTCGTTGAATACAGGCTTGCGGAGGATCGAACGCTTGATGCTCCACCCGGAAACGATAGCATCCGGTTCCACAATCGTTGTTCCGATCGGCTGATCGCGCACCACCTGTGCGGATGCTGCCTGCGCGGTAGTTGCGGTACAAGCGGCAAGCAAACAGACATTAGCGCTTTTGAAACCATGCCATCTCTCCAGTCGAGTTGCTGAATTGATTGCCGGGAATTGCCGGGCCGGGACGTTCATCAGGCCCGCGGTCCCATCGAGGTCCGCGTGTAATCACCACGCCGTAGTGACTGAATTAAACGTTTTGTCACGCCATGTTCCTGATGATAGTTGTCAGTTCAACGGATGGTCACTACATGAATCTGGAATCAGTCCAGCGAGGCTATTGGCGCTCGACACTTGTTGAGCAACGCCGCCATGCACTACATAAACATGCAATGTCTCAGCTGAGCACAACGCTATATCTTCTCTGTGTCGACGCTTATTGTGCCCTTGCGGCACGGTGAAACTCACCACGAGTCGTGCGGGGAAGCCGTTCGCATCCGCCTTGCCGAAGCAACGTCGACTGGACTCATTCTTGCCAAACGGAGCTACTCATGGCCCATGAACTGTTGACCCCCGACACCTGCGCACTCGCGCTTATCGACCATCAGCCGCAGATGTTCTTCGGCACGCAGTCGCACGAGCGCACGACCATCCTGCACAACGTCCAGATCGTCGCGAAGAGCGCAAAGCTCTTCAAGGTGCCGACCGTTCTGACGACGGTCGCCGCCGACACTTTTAGCGGCCATCTGCTGCCGGAAGTGCAGTCGGTGTTTCCGCAGACGAAGCCGATCGATCGCACCTCGATGAATGCATGGGAAGACAAGGGTTTTCGCGACGCGATCAAGGCGACGGGCCGCAAGAAGATTGTGATCGCGGGCCTGTGGACGGAGGTGTGCGTGGCCTTCCCGACCGTGCAGATGCTGGCCGAAGGCTTCGAAATCTACGTGCCGACGGACGCCTGCGGCGACATCACCGAAGAAGCCCATGAGCGTGCCGTGCAACGCGTCGCGCAGGCGGGCGCGGTGCCGATGACGTCGGTGCAGTTCCTGTGCGAACTGCAACGCGACTGGGCGCGCGGCGAAACGTACGACAGCTGCATGGAGATCTTCAAGGCGCACACCTCGTATGGCATCGGCGTGCGCTACGCGAAGCAGATTTTCGGCAAGCACGCGAGCTAATGCGGGCTGATCGCCACGCATTCCCATGCCCTGCGTCACGCGCGACGACTGCTGCCGTCGCGCGTGGACGCGCCTGACCAGCAACACCAGGGAGGGCGACGATGACCGCACCCATTCAACCCGCCCGCATTGCGGACCTGGTGATCTTTAACGGCAAGATTGCGACGCAGGACGACAGGCGTTCGTTCGTGACGGCGCTCGCCATCGCGAAAGGCGAGATCGTCGCGAGCGGCGGCGATCACGACATGATGCATTGGGCGAACGAGTCCACGCGCCGCATCGATTTGAAGGGACGCACGGTCGTTCCCGGTCTCAACGATTCGCATCTTCACGTGATTCGGGGCGGTTTGAATTTCAATCTCGAACTGCGCTGGGATGGCGTGCCGTCGCTGCGTGACGCACTCGGCATGCTGCGCGCGCAGGTCGCGCGCACCCCCGCGCCGCAATGGGTGCGCGTCGTCGGCGGATGGAGCGAATTCCAGTTCGCGGAGAAGCGGGGGCCGACGCTTGAAGAGATCAACGCGATCGCGCCGGATACGCCTGCGCGCCACCGCGAGTCGACTGGGTGTAATCAAGACTGCATTCCAACGTCGCCGCGCGGTGGTACACCGGCCTGCGCTGCAGGCAGTTCATGGCCGGCAAGCTTACTGGTGAGATACAGTCGGTTCATCAGACGCAGTTCGGCAGGGCCGCCAGGGCTCGTTGGGACAGATCCCTCCAACGTCATGGCCACCATCGTTTTCATGTTGTTGAGCAAAACGACCGCCATGTCTTTGGCGGTTTCCTCCGGCAACGTCGGCGCCCTGAGCAGCAGCGTGCCGACGATCCGCTCAAGCGCCTTCTTGCGATACTCCATGCGCTTGCCAGACCACTCCGAGCGGGCGTCCAGCAGCGCGACAAGCGCTTTGGTTTCGTCGTGAATCTCCACGATGGAGTTGACAAACAGATCGGCCAACTCGTCGGTCGAGATGATGCGGGCACGAGCATCGATTTCATCGCATTGCACGTCACGCAGCTCGCTGTAGCGCTGCATCAATGCGTCGGCCAGCACTTCCTTGTTCGGAAAGAAACGATAGAGCGAACCGATTTTTGTGTCGGCGCGCGCCGCTATCTCAGCCATGGTTGCAGCGTCAAAACCGCGCTCCTGAATGACCTTCGACGCAGCAGCCATCAACGTGGCGACGCGCTCGCGCCCGACACTGCGCTGGGGCGCAAGCGCCGCCCGTTCGCGGTTGGGCCGCGGAGCAGCGGATCGGGCGTTGTTTTTGGAGGGAGGCGAAGACATATTGCAAGTTTGCCAGCTACGGCGATCCTCGGCCACATAACTCTATTTGAGTTAATGCTCAAATAGAGTTATGCTCAGGCATTGCTTCCCTTCCCCATTGCACCGCAAGGCGCCCCTCATGCTCGCTCTACCCGCTACTACAACAGCACTCATTCTGGTCGATCAACAGCAAGGCATCGTGCCGATGCCCACGCTTGCGCCGCGCTCAGGTAGCGAAGTTGCAGCAACGAGTGGTCGGCTCGCGGAGCGCTTCCGCGTTCACAAGACACAGGTCGTCCTCGTCAATGTTGCCTTCGCGACGGACTCCGGCGATGCGCTAAAACAACCGGTGGACCGGGCATTTGCGCACCCGGACGGCGGCTTCCCGGCAAATTTCAGCCACCTGGTCGACGGTCTCGCTCATGCGTCCGACATCCTCATAACGAAGCACCAATGGGGCGCCTTCTACGGCACAGATCTCGATGTGCAGTTGCGTCGCCGGAATGTGAAGACCGTGGTGCTCGCAGGCATTGCCACCAACATGGGTGTCGAATCCACCGCGCGCCAGGCCTGCGAACGCGGCTACGAGGTCGTGATTGCCGAGGATGCGACCACAGGCCTGTCACATGCCATGCATGCATTTGCAATCGAAAACATCTTCCCTCTATTGGCACGCGTGGTGAAAGCCGATGACATCGACCTGATGCACTGAGCCTCGCAAATGCAAAAGACGCAAACCTCGCAAACGACGCCGACGGGCAATCGGCCGACACCCGGCGGCGATCCTGTTCAGTCGGCGGGACACGACGCTCACTTCGGCTTTCGTTTCGTTGCGCCACTAGCGCTCGGCTCAATATTGAATCCGATCAATTCGACCATGATCTCGACCGCCCTGGTACCGATCGCGACCGACTTCCACGCCAGCGTCGCCGAGGCCGGATGGCTGATTGCCGGGCTATACCTCGCAAGCGCCGTGGCCCAGCCCACCATCGGTCGCCTCGCAGATCTGTTCGGTCCGCGCCGGATCTACCTGATCTCTCTTTTTATCGTTGCGATATCGGCGCTGGTCGGCTGGTTCGCCCCATCGCTGAGCGTGCTGATCGCGGTGCGCGTAGCACTGGGGATCGGTACCGCGGGCGCTTATCCGTCAGCCATGCGCATCTTTCGCGTCGAGGCGGATCGGATCGGCTCAGCCCCGCCACGCGTCGCGATGAGCGTCCTGTCGTTGGCGGGGGTCTCCACCTTGGCCATCGGCCCCCTGCTGGGGGGCGTGTTGACCGGCGCTTTCGGCTGGCACTCGATCTTTGCAGTCAACACGCCCCTCGCACTGCTCGCCGCGCTGCTGGTCTTTCTGTGGGTGCCAAAGGATCAGCCACGCGACGGCAGCTTTGCACGTCTGATGGCGGAACTCGACGTAGTGGGCATCTTACTGTTCACCGGCTTCCTGCTTGGGCTGATGTTTTTTCTGATGAATCTCGATCATCCGATCTGGACGATGTTGCCGATCGCCACCGTGTTGGGCATCGCGCTTGTCGCCCACTCGATGCGGCACGAGCAACCGTTCATCGACGTGAGGATGCTGGCGCACAACCGGCCGTTGACAGTGACCTACCTACGTGCCGGCACGGTCCTCATGCTCGTCTACTGCATCCTCTACGGATTTTCCCAGTGGCTCGAAAGCGGTGCCGGCTTCTCCAGCAGCGAAGCGGGTCTCATCACATTACCGATGTCGCTGCTCGCCGCGGCGTCTTCTGTAACAGGCGGCCGCACAAAAGGAATTCGAGCGCCTTTTATCCTTAGCATCGGCGCTGCGCTAGCCGGATGTATCTGCCTGTTCTTTATCGACAGTAGAAGGTCTGCATGGATCATCGCTGCAGCGATTGTGCTCTTCGGCGTGCCGCAGGGCATGTTTTCCACCGCCACCCAGACCGCCGTATATCTTCAGGCACCGGCTAACCAGATCGGCACTGCCGCAGGGCTTCAGCGCACCGCAGGATATATCGGTGCGATCGTGGCGACAGCCCTCCTTGGCGCCGTATACGGCACGACTGCGAGCGATCACGGCCTGCACAGCCTGGCCATCGTCATGGGTGTCTTGAGCGCCTTCTTGCTTATCGCCACGATATTCGATCGCACGATTCCGCGAACCGCTGCGGTCTGAACGGCAACGGGCCGAGCGTCTAACCGTCACACCTGCAGCTGCCGCGACTACTTTGACCTCTGCCTATGGTGACGCACCAAAACACCTGCTAATGATCGCCTTTCTGGGACACCATTCGCTCTAAATCTGGAAGTCTGAATGGGCACATTTCTTCTCAGGCAGCGGCAATTCGAGTTGGAAGACGATCAGCTTAGTTATCGCGCGGTGCCTCGACCGAATGGAGATGTACAGATCTATCCTGTCTGGCAACGTCTTAAATGACAGCCACTCCGAACTCCACCGGTTCCAATGCGGGCAACCAAAACTGGCTCGATCCTAGTGACGCAAATAGCCCTAACCGCCGCCCGTCCGCTGATTGTCAACAATTCCGTGGGCTGACTCGAAGGGCCGAAAATGGCGTGCGCCGTGCAAAGGCGGCGCTTTTCCCAGTGGGTGTAAGCACCACCCGGCAACCGCTCCAGCCGGAAGCAACCGGAGCAGCTATGGAGGTAACGAAATGGCTAAAGCCTTCGGTGAACGGCGTCCTCATGAAGGCGTCGTAGGCCGGCCGCTCACAATTCGGGCAAGCACCAGAATGGACCGGCAGATCGGACCGGATGTGGAACGCGCTCCGTGGCTCCCCACGCGCGACCAGGCAATCCTTGTTCCCGAAGATTCCGGCTACCAGCCCCTCGACGGTCTCCTCGATGCACCGATGGACTCCGCGACCTTCCTGCGCCTCGCTATCGGCATCGCGTCGGCGCTGGCCACAGTCCACCGGAGTGGGCTCGTGCACAAGGACATCAAGCCGGCCAACATCCTGGTGAATCCCGATAGTGGTGAAGTCAGGCTAACGGGTTTTGGGCTCGCGTCGCGGCTAACGCGAGAGCGTCAGCGGCCCGAGCCGCCCGAGTCCATCGCCGGTACGCTCGCCTATATGGCCCCGGAGCAGACCGGGCGGATGAATCGTTCGGTCGACTCCCGCAGCGATCTCTACGCGTTCGGTGTGACGCTCTACCAGATACTCACGGGAAGTCTCCCATTCACCGCTGTCGATCCGATGGAATGGGTGCACTGCCACATTGCGAGAAAGGCGATGCCGCCGCACGAGCGTGTGGCCGACCTGGCGCCGGTCCTTTCCACGATCGTGATGAAGCTGCTCGCCAAGACGGCGGAGGAGCGCTATCAGACCGCGGCAGGCGTTGAAGCGGACCTGCAACGCTGCCTGGCGCTTTGGGAAACCGAACGACGCATTGGCGAATTCCCGCTCGCCGAGCGCGACACGCCGGACCAGCTGATGATCCCCGAGAAACTGTACGGGCGGTCGCGCGAGGTCGAGACATTGCTTGGCGCCTTCAGCCGCGTCCTCGAAAGAGGGACGCCAGAACTGGTGCTGGTCTCAGGATATTCCGGCATTGGCAAGTCGTCCGTCGTCAACGAACTGCATCGGGTGCTGGTGCCTTCGCGCGCGCTTTTTGCCTCCGGTAAATTCGATCAGTACAAACGCGACATTCCCTACTCGACGCTGGCGCCAGCCTTTCGGAGTCTGTTACGGCCGCTGCTTGGCAAAAGCGAGGCGGAGCTTGCAGTCTGGCGTGACGCCCTTCGGGAAGCGCTCGGGCCGAACGCCGGACTCGTTGTGGATCTGGTTCCTGAAGTGGCGCACATCATCGGACAGCCCGCGCCAGTCCCCGAGTTGTCTCCACAAGACGCGCAGCGCCGGTTCCAGCTCATGTTCCGGCGGTTCATTGAAGTGTTCGCCCGGCCGGAGCATCCGCTGGTGCTCTTTTTCGACGATTTGCAATGGCTCGATGCGGCGACGCTCGACCTGATGGAGGACCTGTTGACCCGGTCCCATCCGCGGAACCTCATGCTGATCGGCGCCTATCGCGACAACGAAGTCACTGCCGGGCATCCTCTGATGCGCAAGCTGGACGCCATCAAGGCTGCCGGCGGGAAGGTGGAGGAGATCACACTCGCGCCGCTTGCCCGGGAGCGTCTCGAACAGTTGATCGCGGACGCTCTTCGTTGCGATCCGGAAGGGGCCGCACCGCTAGCGGGGCTGGTGCATGACAAGACCGCCGGAAATCCGTTCTTCGCGATTCAGTTCATTTCTTCACTGATAGAAGAGGCGATGCTTGTCTTCGATCATGATGCGGCGCGCTGGTCGTGGGACCTCGATCGCATCCACACGAAGGGTTATACCGACAATGTGGTGGAGCTCATGGTTGGCAAGCTGACCCGCCTGTCAGCCGAAACGCAGCAAGATCTGCAACTGCTTGCGTGCATGGGGAGCAGCGCCGAGCTTGCGCTGCTGGAAAGCGTGTCCCAGCGCCCGGGAGACGATCTCCGTGGCGGGCTTTGCGAAGCGGTTCGAGCAGGTCTCATCGCCTGCACGGAGCATTCCTGCAGCTTCGTACACGACCGGATTCAGGAGGCAGCGTACTCACTGATCCCGGAGGAGGCGCGCGCGCAGATCCATCTCCGGATAGGCAGGGTGCTCGCCGCCTGCATCCCGCCGGAAAAGCTGCGGGAGATGATCTTCGAGATCGTCAACCAGCTCAACCGTGGTACACACCTCATCACGTTACAGGACGAGCGCGAGAAGCTCGCCGAACTGAACCTGATCGCCGGCAAGCGTGCGAAGGCCTCGTCCGCCTACGCCTCTGCGCTGACGTATCTCGGCGCCGGCACGGCGCTGATGCGGGAGGATCCGTGGGAGCGCCGGCAGGAGCTTGCCTTCGCCCTGGAACTGCATCGGGCGGACTGCGAGCTCTGGATGGGCGCACTGCCGTCCGTGGAGGAACGTCTTGCGGCGCTTGCGACGCGTGCTGCCGACACGGTCCAACGAGCGGCTGTCGCCAGCCGGCGCGTGGATCTTTACACGATGCTCGGGGCTAGCGATCGTGCAGTCGCGGTGGGTTTGGAATATCTCCGGCATGTGGAGATCGATTGGGCAGCCCATCCCACCCCACAGGAAGCGCATCGCGAGTACGAACGGATCTGGTCCCAGCTCGGAGGTCGTCAGATCGAGGAAATCATCGACCTGCCGCTAATGAACGATTCAGAGTCTCTTGCTACGCTCGACGTGCTCACCACCCTTGGAGCGCCGACGTTATACACCGACGAGAATCTGTACGCGCTCACCACCTGCAGGGCGGTGAATCTCAGCCTGGAGCGTGGCAACAGCGACGCCGCACCTGCGCATTACGTCTCGGTCGGGCTTATCGCCGGCAACCGCTTCGGCCATTACGACGCAGGATATCGACTCGGAAAGATGGCCTGCGATCTGACCGAACGCCGCGGATTGAAACGCCTGGGAGGAAAGACCTATCTGGTCTTCGCGCTCGTGGTACCGTGGACACGACCGCTCCGGGAAAGTGTCGAACCGGTTCGACGTGCCTTCCAGATGGCGAACGAACAAGGCGATCCGACGTTTGCTGCATATGCCTGCCGCTATATCAGTTCCAATCTTCTCGCTTCGGGCGATCCACTCGATCAGGTTGAGCGTGAAGCCGGGCACGGATTGGAGTTTGCACGCACGGTGCGTTTTGGATTCGCTGCGGACATGATCTCGGCCCCGCTCGCGCTCGTCCGCACGCTGCGTGGCGAAACCGCGAAATTCGGCTCGCTCGACGATGGCTCGTTCGCGGAGCGCTCGTTCGAGGCGCGCCTTACCGGTCACCCGGCTCAGGCCATGCCTGAATGCTTCTACTGGGTCAGAAAGCTGCAGGCGAGATTCTTCGCTGGCGACTACGCATCGGCCGTCGATGCCGCGGAAAAGGCGGAAAAATGGTTTTCGACATCAGCGTCACTTTCGGTCATGCTGCTGGAGAGAGCGGAATACCACTTCTATGCCGCTCTTTCTCTCGCCGCATGCTGCGAGCCCATGAGCCCCGATCCATATGCAAAGCATCGGGAGGCGCTGTCGGCACATAACCGACAACTCCGGGCATGGGCGGAAAACTGCCCGCAGAACTTCGAGGATCGTGCGGCGTTGGTCGGCGCGGAGATCGCACGCATTGAGGGCCGCTTGCCCGACGCAATGGATCTGTACGAGCGAGCCATTCGCTGCGCGCGTTCGAATGGCTTTATCCAGAACGAGGCGCTGTCGTACGAACTGGCTGCCCGCTGCTACGCGGCGCGCGGCCTTGAGGAGTTTGCGCATCTCTACCTGGGATACGCACGGCGTGCCTATCTGCGGTGGGGAGCCTTGGGGAAGGTACGACAACTCGATCAGCTCTATCCCGCGTTGAAGCAGGACAATCGTGCCCCGGGCTCCGCAGGCATGATCGACGCGCCGGTCGAACATCTGGACCTGGCCACTGTCATCAAGGTGTCTCAGGCGGTGTCGGGCGAGATCGTCCCGGAAAAGCTCATCGAATCGCTGTTGCGTACGGCCATCGAGCATGCCGGCGCGGACCGTGGGCTGCTGATCCTGCCGCGTGACGGCGAATTCCTGATCCAGGCGGAGGCGCAGACTTGCGGCAGCTCCGTTTCGGTCAGCCTGCGCGAGACCCCAGTGGCCGCGAACGAGCTTCCCGAGACGATGGTCCGCTATGTCGCGCGTACCCGGGAGATCGTGATGCTCGACGATACAGCAGTCCCGAGTCCGCAATCCACCGATCCGTACATCGGCGCGCAGGGCGTGCGCCTGGCCCTCTGCCTGCCGTTGATCAAGCAGGGTGCGCTGGTTGCGCTGCTGTACCTGGAAAACAGGCTGACTCCAGGCGTTTTTACGCCAGGCAGGATTTCTGTCCTGAAGGTACTGGCTTCCCAGGCGGCGATTTCGCTCGAAAACAGCCGTCTGTACCGTGAAATCCGGGAACGGGAAGCGCAGATCCGCCGGTTGATCGACGCCAACATCGTCGGGATTATCTTTGGGGACCAGGGTGGTCAGATATTCGAGGCCAATGACGCGTTTCTTCGCATGGTCGGATACGAGCGCGAGGATCTCGTCGCGGGTCGCTTAAGGTGGACCGACCTGACACCTCGCGAATGGCTCGACCGCCAGCAAGAACAAAACTTGCAGCAGTTCAGGCGAACCGGCAGTGTGCCCGCCTATGAGAAGGAATATTTCCACAAAGATGGCAGCCGGGTGCCGGTGCTGATCGGCGTGGCCGCTTTCGACGAGGAATGCGAGCGCGGTGTGGCCTTCGTCGTCGACATGACCGAGCGCAAGCGCGCGGAGGGCGAACTGCGGCGCAGCCGCCAGTACCTCGCGGAGGCGCAGAAGATCAGTCACACCGGAAGCTGGGCATGGAGTCCCATTTCAAATGCCATTCTCTATTGGTCGGACGAGTGCTATCGCGTCCACGGCCACGCCCCTGCGAAGGGCCTGCCTTCGTTCGAGCAATTAGTGGATGACGTTTTTCCGGATGACCGCGCACGAACCGTTGAATGCTTCACGAAGGCCGTGCGCGAAGGTTCCGAGTGGGAAGTCCAGTACCGACTCAGGAACTTTGATACCGGAGTGAGAACCCTCCGTTCCGTGGGCCATCCGGTTCTGGACCGCTCAGGCCAGGTGATCGAGTACATCGGCACCGTGATCGATGTCACGGAGCAGAAGCGTGCAGAGCAGGAGCGAGAGGAACATCTATGGTTCCTCGAGTGCATGGACCGCATCAACCGCGCGATGCAGCGAACGAACGAGGTCGAGGGCATGATGCGCGGCGTGCTTGAGGAGGCGCTGGCGATCTTCAATTGCGATCGGGCCTGGCTGGTATATCCCTGCGATTCCGATGCGCCGACGTGTCGCGCGGTGATGGAGCATACGCATCCGGACTATCCGGGCGTCTTCGCGCTCGGCCAGGAGCTGACGGTGGACGCCCGGATGGCGCAATCCCTGCGCGACATGCTGCACGTCCCAGCGGCGGTGGTGGATCCCGGCATCTCCTCAGAGGTTCGTGAGCGGTTCAACATCCTGTCGACGATCGCGATCGCGGTCCGTCCCAGGGGCGACAGGCCGTACCTGTTCGGGCTGCATCAGTGCTCGCATATGCGCTCCTGGACCACCGTGGAGCGGCGGCTCTTCGAGGAGACTGGCCGACGCCTGGAAGATGCGTTGACGAGCGCGCTCGCGCACCGCAACCTGCTCGCCAGCGAGGAGGCGCTGCGCACGAGCGAGGAACGCTTCCGAACCCTGGTCGACCACGCGACGGATGCCATTTTCCTGTACGACGAGGAAGATATCGTGATCGACGTGAACCGTCAGGCCTGCGAGGCGCTGGGTTATACGCGCGAAGAGCTCATTGGCATGCGCACCTGTCAGTTCGACCGCGACATCACGCCGGAAAAGACCGAATGGCTCAAGCAGCGGATGCGCGAGGACGGAAGTGTGACGTTCACCGGCCGCCGCCGGCGAAAGGACGGAAGTCTCTTTCCCGTCGAGGTGCGTGCGCGGACGTTCAACCGCGGTGGGCGCCTGTTCGCCATTGCACTCGCCAGCGATATCACCGATCGCAGGCGCCGCGAGCAACGGCTGCTCGCGCAATTGAGCGTCACGCGGACGCTGTCGGAAGCGGGCTCGCTCGAAGAGGCGGCACCGCGCATTCTGCGCGAAATGTGTGAGGCACTCGAGTGGGATCGTGCCGCATTCTGGCGCGTCGATCCGGAAGCAGGCGTGCTGGTGCGCGTGCAAACATGGCCGTCGGCGACCCTCGCGCAGGGCGGCTCCGGCCTGGTATCCGGAACGGGCGGCTTCGGCACGGGGCTCGCCGGGCGAGTAGGGTCGAGCGGCGCACCCGTCTGGATTCCCGACGTGGCGCTCGATCGGGACTTCCACCGGGAAGAATCGGCCGCGAAGGAAGGTCTCCGTGCAGCCTTTGCCTTCCCGATCATGCTGAAGAGCGGCGTACTGGGCGTGATTGAATTCTTCAGCCGCGAGGCCCGCGACACCGACCCTGAACTCGTGCAGATGATGACCTCCGTCGGCAGCCAGGTCGGCCAGTTCATCGAGCGCACGCGAGCGGAAGACGCGCTGCGATATGCGCGGGAAAAGCTTGCGCAGGCGTCACGGATGGCGACTGTAGCCGAGCTGTCCGCGTCCATCGCCCACGAAATCAACCAGCCGCTGCAGGCCGTTGTGGCCAATGGGCAGGCCTGCCGGCGCTGGCTCGCTGCAACGCCGCCCGACATCGACAAAGCCCGACTCAGCGCCGAAGCCGTCGTCCATGACGGAAAAGCCACGGCGGACGTGATAAGCCGTATTCGCGCGCTGTTCAAACGCACGGCTCCTGAAAAGGTCGATCTTGACATCAACAAGCTGATCCTTCAGGTCTGCACGCTGATGGCTGACGATATTCACGGGAATGTGATCTCGCTCGAGACCCAGCTAGCCCAGGACGTGCCGATGATCAGAGCCGACGCAGTGCAGATTCAGCAGGTGATCGTCAACCTTGTGCGCAACGCCATCGAGGCCTTGTCAGCAACGGTGGAAATGCCGAAGCCGCTATTGATCCGCTCCCGGCGCGACGGGGACAACGTGGTGGTCGACGTTCAGGATGAAGGCATGGGGCCGGCGAATCTGGAGACGATTTTTGAGCCGTTCACCACCACAAAGGAAACGGGCATGGGTATGGGATTGGCGATCTGTCGGTCGATCGTCGAAGCACACGCCGGCCGTATCTGGGTCGTGCGCAATGAGATCCGTGGCGTGACGTTCAGCTTCAGCCTTCCGACCGAGCCGTCGGATGCGACGTGAAACCAGTGACCATACTGCTTCATGTCCTCGATCGATTGGACTCAAGCTCGCCGAATCGCTTTGTGATTTCGGTGTCAATGCATTCCCGGACGCCACCTTCTTTTGTAAGTCAAGCCGATAGTCGCCAAAACGATTGATGTGTTCGCGCCGATAGGGTGCCAGCACCTTGAGGACATCCGCGTCGATGGGATGCCCCTTAGCCTCGAGTTCCTTAAGCTTGCGCGACATCGACAATGCCGCGTGAGGCGTGCCGGCCATTTTTCTTTTCACAGCGCTGCTCGACATTTGCCGGCGGGTCTTATCAGGCCTCGTGTCGAAATTTAAAAAACCCCGGCGTCTACGCGCCCAGAGGCGACCGGTCCCACAGCGCGAGTGTCGCTGGTCGACCCCAGAAGGGACACCCACCAATACCGGAAGCAGTCTTTGATACTCGACACCTTGGCCCCACCATTTGGTTTGCGTGTCAACTGCCCCCCGGTCGGATCGTCAGCGTGAATTTAATCGGCGTGTTTCCGTTCTCATCGGCCGGCATCGGGTCCGAATGTAGGACGGCGTCGCGTCAAATGATTGAGGTGACTCGAACCACTGCTACAGCTTTATGTAATAGCCACCCTGTGTCGCGCTCACTACTATCAAAGCATAGTGACTAACGCTGATGGTGACGCTGCGGTCAGAGGAGAGCGAGATGGATTCCGGCGAGAAGTGCTTGCGAACGCTGGTCGACAAGTGGTTTGGACCTTCTGCGGTGGTGACAATACGCGTGATGGAGTTCAGTCGCACACCAACGGATCGAACGCGCTACGTGCGCGTCGGCGCGGCGCACACGGACGGAAGTTTGACCATCGTTTTCTTCCGGCACGCTGACGGTTCGTGGAACGTGTACCCGGCAAAGGCGAGCAGGCCGGCGATGCGCGCGTACCCGCTTGCGGCGTGAGCGACGGGTCGATAGTCGGGCCGATCCGAGGAGAACGCAATGAACATCGTATTACCGCCTGAACGCCCTCGTCGCGAAACTGCCACCACTGCGCGAACGCAAGGACCTCGCCGCCGTGATCCAGAAGATGCTGCAATGCGCGTCATCCGCGCCGGCGCCTCAGTCCCCGAGCGTCGCAGCCGACGTGATGACGCTTTTCGAACAATGCGCATGGCCGGGCAATTTCCGCCCGCTCGGCAACCTTCTGAAGACCGCTGCGGCAATGATCGATGTCGACGATGCGATCAGACGCGAGCACCTGCCCGACGATTTCTTCGACGATCTGCGTACCGTCGCCGGCCAGCCACCTCGCACGCTAGAGACGTTGCCATTGCATGCATCGCGGCTGGAAGACGGCGCCGCTTCAGCGATCGCCGCTGCGCTGGCCCGGCATGGCGGCAACGTGTCCGCAGCAGCCCGCGCGTTGGGCGTTTCCCGCAACCCGATCTATCGCAAGCTACCGGCAACGGCCATACCCGGCGATGCGGTAGACGCCGACTGACAGACGGCGCGTGCGCCCGCGCGCCGCTGGTTGCGCCGAGGTGTATCGCGGGTGTTCCATGTTGCAACAGGGGCGTACTCCAATTGAACAACGCCCTCTTCCCCTTGCGATGTCGATCGCTCAACTTCTGCGCAATGAATCAGAAGAGCACAGCTAAGGGGCCATTCATCCGGGAACGATCCAGCCGGTCGCCGGTGAGCGCGCTGAATGCATGTGGCAGCAAGATCGGCACAGACCGTGCGAACGAGTAACCCGACCGCTTCTGAGATGCGGTTTTCCTAACACATGTCATATCCAAGGAGACAGCCATGCAGTGGCCCCCCGTCTACACAGATCTGCGCTTCGGTTTCGAAATCACGATGTATATCGCCAATCGTTGACGCAACGCTGATCGTCGGCTTCGGCTGGACCGGTGCGATTCTAGCGAAGGAACTCACGGAAGCAGGCTTGAAGGTCGTTGCGCCTGAGCGCGGCGAATATCGCGACACCTATCCCGCCAGCGTGAAGTAGTAGCCGTTCGGAAACAGTGGATTGAACGTTTCGACGCGTCCATCGCCGGGATGCCTGTCGCCCGATGCGCCATCCACCTTCAAGCCGAGACGCGGCGAGCCCGCCACCGACGCGAACGTAGAACCACCCAGCAACCCGAACGCCCACGCGCCGATGGTGTCGTTGCCGACGTGTCCCGTCTGGACCATCGTTTCGGCGTCCCAGTCGAACGGCGCGACCTTGCCCGCGTAACGTACATCGAACACATCGCGATGCTCGGTGCCCGTCGCATCGAGAAAGTGCGCGTTGTCGCGGTTGTAGCGCGACCAGTACGCGGACAGATCGCCCGGCCCCGTGTTCGCGCGTTCGACGCGCAGGCCGCTGAACGTGAGATGCCGTTTCGACACATCGTCGAAGGCCGTGGCGTCGCGATACTGCACGGGCTGCGTCATATAGCCGATGAAGCGCCACTTGTCGATTCCATAGTCAGCCCACAGCGCGTCGTATGCCTGGCGCACGTTGGGACCGTCGCGCACCGACACGAACCGCTGCAAGTCGAAAGCCATCTCCTCGCGGCCGACGCGCGCCTTGAACGTGCCGCCGCCTACGCCGTAGACGAACGCAACGACCGCCTGCTCGATATCGAGCTGATTCTTATCGACGGGCGATACGGAATCCTTGCCGAAGGGCCGCGCGTCCTCGAGTTGGACTGTCCGGTCGCCCACGCGGAGCGTCGGGCTGGGCGTCCTCGCCGCCGGCGCGCGCCGGAGCATCCTCATGCTGGTATCGCACGTCATGTTTACGCCGTTAGGAATGTGTCTTTATACCGTCGACTGTCTGGGCAAATGCGCCGTTTTCATGCTCGCGCTTCAGATTGGGCCGAGGCGTTGCAAAGGACGTTTTAATCAGAAAATGGATACCCGTTGAATGGCCCCTTCGGGCATCGGAGGCGCTTTATCAGCGCAAAGATATTTCGCACTGCATCATCCGGGACATCCAGGACGCGTCGCGGGCGCCATTCGCGGCGAATCAGGCGAGCGGCGAGTTTGCGATGATCAGGTACGCCGTGGCTACCGATGCGATCGACGAACGGCGTGCACTCATACCCGCGGACGCCGATCTCATCCGCACCTACGTTGCGATGGATACTGCGCGAGACGGGATTTGATCGCGCTGCGCGCGTCGATCAACCGGCCGAGCCGCTGCCGCCTTCATGTTGGCGGCGAACGACCGGAATATCCATCATAGAGCGTAGTCAATTGCCGCCTTGCCCCACGGTCAGATTGTTGGCGACAGACTTGGTCTGATGGCAACTTGGACTGTTCGCGATGCGACGCCGCCGTCGTTTGAAGCTTGCGATGTTGACGTCCTGGGCATTGAAAACTAGCGCGGAGCTGCGACAGTATTGCGAAGCACGCCAAGCTTGTCGATTTCGACTTCACAAACGTCGCCAGGTCGCATCCACAACTGCGGCTTGCACGCCATCCCCACGCCAGCGGGCGTCCCAGTGACAATCAGATCCCCGGCCTCAAGCGTGAAGACTTCGCTTAGCAAGGACACCAACGTTTGCACATCGAATATCATCTCGGAGATCGACGCGTTCTGCACGACTTTGCCGTTGAGCCGCGTCTGAAGCCGCAAACCGCGGCAGCCAGGCGGCAACTCGTTTTCCGGCCCGAAATACGGCCCTAGTCCGTTGAACCGGATAAATTGCACCGGATGCGTCGAGTTGGATCGGAATACTTCCATTTCAACGGGGCAGCCTGCTTGTTGTATTGCCGGATGTAGCGCATGAGCTTTTTGTCGAGGTCTGTGGTGCTGGTGAATACGCCGCGCGTGATGACGTCGCGCTGGATGCGGGCAAACCAGTTCTCGACCTGGTTCAACCATGACGAATACGTGGGGGCGTAATGTATCGAGACGTTCGTATAGTCAGCCAGAAAGGTTTGAACGGCGTCGGTTTTGTGGCTGCTCACGTTGTCGCAGATCACATGAATTTCCTTTCTGGCTGGCTGTGCCGATACCACCTCGGTGAGGAACGCGACGAACTGCGCACTGGTATGGCGTGGCGCAGTCTTGCCCAGCACTTCGCCGGCGGCGACATTCAGCGCTGCAAACAGGCTCAGGGTACCGTTGCGTTTGTATTCGAAGCCGTGACTTTCGGCGCGCCCGGGCGAGAGCGGCAACATCCGGTCTTTGCGATCAAGCGCCTGAATGGCCGTTTTCTCATCCACGCAGAACACCGCCGCATGCAACGGTGGGTTCAGGTAAGGGCCGATCACATCGGCAGCCTTGGCCTCAAAGTCGGGATCGTTCGACACCATGTGGGTATCGACACGATGCGGCCGAACGTCGTGCTTGCGCCAGATACGTTGAACCGTCATGAAGGGCACGCCCAACTGCGCGGCCAATTTGCGGCTGCTCCAATGCGTCGAGCCGTCGGCCGGTTTGCGCCTGAGCGTGTAGTCGAGCACTCTCGCCTCAAGACGCGCCAGGTCGCGGCGGCGCACGACCTGGGTGCCTGCCAGACAGGCCCGCCAGACGCTCACTGGCGAAGCGGGTTTGCCAGGTGGTGATGAAACGCGAATCGCATCGCAATTCGCTCATGATCGCTCCGCGCGAGGCCCCTTCGTCAAGCAGCAGGATCAACCGCGCTCGCCTTACCTGGCCAACGGCCATCGTTCGGCTGCGCTGCATCGACAGCAGTTCTTCGCGCTCGGCTTCACTCAGATTCATTTTGCCCATGCACCTTTAGATCGGTGCAATTTCATTGGTTCAATGACTAGAGCGTGTTAGGCACTTTTGTTAAGGGCTGCAAAGTGAACAAGCATAAGCACGGAGAATACGACGAAGTGCAAACCAGCCAGGGTTTCGGGCAATCGCTCGTAGTCTCTGGCCAGTCGGCGGA
>Ga0310811_10000396_pt1 | contig 59485 bp, 58 predicted proteins | sample YCmetagenome_FD_207642 | JGI IMG/M metagenome (GOLD analysis project Ga0310811, IMG submission 207642) | Soil microbial communities from experimental microcosm in Duke University, North Carolina, United States - YC | ecosystem: Engineered > Artificial ecosystem > Soil microcosm > Unclassified ... | reverse complement strand
CTTGGTGATGTCGCCGACGGGCACCGAGATGGCCGCGCCGCTGTCCTTCACCTCGGAGCCGCGCACCAGGCCGTCGGTCGGCTTCATCGCGATCGCGCGGATCATGTTGTCGCCGATGTGCTGGGCGACCTCGAGGGTGAGGGTGCGGGTCTCACCCATGAAGTCGTAGTCGATCGTCAGGGCGTTGAAGATCTCGGGCATCGCGTCGACGGGGAACTCCACGTCGACAACGGGACCGATGATCCGCGAAACGCGGCCGACGCCGGTCGTGGTCGTGGTCGTCATGGGTTATTCACTCCCTGCGTTCGCGTCGGCCAGGGCGTTGGCGCCGCCGACGATCTCGCTGATTTCCTGGGTGATCTCGGCCTGGCGGGCCGAGTTCGCCAAACGGGTGAGCTGGCGGATGAGGTCGGAGGCGTTGTCCGTCGCCGACTTCATCGCGCGGCGCCGCGCACCGTGCTCGGACGCCGCCGACTGCAGCAGCGCGTTGTAGAGCCGCGCCTTGATGTAGGTCGGCAGCAGTGCGTCGAGCACCTGGGCCGGGGACGGCTCGAACTCGTAGAGCGGGAAGACGCCGCCGGCCGGTGGCTCGGTGGACTCCTCGATCTCCAGCGGCAGGAACCGGGCCGCGGTCGCGTTCTGCGTCAGCATCGAGATGAACTCGGTGGACACCACGTGCAGCTCGTCCACCCCGCCGTTCTCGCCGCCCTTCTCGAAGTCGGCGATGACGACGTCGGCGATCTCCGCGGCGTCGCCGTACTGCGGGTTGTCCGAGAAACCGGACCAGGTGCCCGCAAGGTCGATACCCCGGAATTGGTAGTACGACGCGCCCTTGCGGCCGACGACGTACCGGACGACTTCCTTGCCCTCGTCCCGCAGCAGGGCCGCTAGCTGCTCGGCCTGCTTGATCGCGGCGCTGTTGTACGCGCCGGCGAAGCCGCGGTCGGCGGTGATCAGGACGATCGCGGCGCGGCGCAGCCGCGGGCGCTCCCCGATCAGCGGGTGCTTGGCGTTGGAGTGCGAGGCCACCGCCGACACCGCCCGGGTGATCTCCCGGGCGTACGGGGTCGACGCCGCGACGCGCTGCTGCGCCTTGACGATGCGCGCGGTCGCGATCAGCTCCTGCGCGCGGGTGATCTTCTTCGTGGCGGAGACGGACGCGATGCGCCGCCGGTAGACACGGAGTTGGGCTCCCACTGCCTCAGCCCTCCTTCCTAGACTCGGTGCTGGTCACTCGGGGCACGTCGGTCAGCCCCTCGCGTGCCGGGTGATCGTCTCCTGGCCGACCTCGGCCCGGTCGAGCGGGGCGACCGCGACGTCGCCGCGCAGCAGCTGGCCGTCGCCCTTCTCGAAGCTGTCCTTGAACTCGTTGATCGAGGACTTGAGCAGCTCGACCTGGTCGTCGGAGAGCTTGTCGTTCTTCGAGGCGATGGAGGTGAGGATCTCCGGCTTGGCGGACTTGAGCCAGGCCAGGTACTCGGCCTCGAACCGGCGCACGTCCTCGACCGGGACCTCGTCGAGCTCGCCGGAGGTGCCCGACCAGATCGAGACGACCTGGTCCTCCACCGGGTACGGCGCGTACTGGCCCTGCTTGAGCAGCTCGACCATGCGCTGGCCGCGGGCCAGCTGCGCCTTCGAGGCGTCGTCCAGGTCCGAGGCGAAGGCCGCGAAGGCCTCCAGGTCGCGGAACTGCGCGAGGTCCACCCGGAGCGAGCCGGAGACCTGGCGCATCGCCTTGACCTGCGCCGAACCGCCGACCCGGGAGACGGAGGTGCCGACGTTGACCGCCGGGCGCACGCCCGAGAGGAACAGGTCGGTCTCCAGGAAGCACTGGCCGTCGGTGATGGAGATGACGTTGGTCGGGATGAACGCGGAGATGTCGTTCGCCTTCGTCTCCACGATCGGCAGGCCGGTCATCGAGCCCGAGCCCATGTCGTCGGACAGCTTGGCGCAGCGCTCCAGCAGCCGGGAGTGCAGGTAGAAGACGTCGCCCGGGTAGGCCTCGCGGCCCGGCGGGCGGCGCAGCAGCAGGGACATGGCGCGGTACGCCTCGGCCTGCTTGGACAGGTCGTCGAAGATGATCAGCACGTGCTTGCCGGCGTACATCCAGTGCTGGCCGATGGCCGAGCCGGTGTACGGGGCGAGGTACTTGAAGCCGGCCGGGTCGGAGGCCGGGGCGGCGACGATGGTGGTGTACTCCAGCGCGCCGTTGTCCTCGAGCGCCTGGCGGACCGCGGCGATCGTGGAGCCCTTCTGGCCGACGGCGACGTAGATGCAGCGGACCTGCTTCTTGGGGTCGCCCGACTCCCAGTTGGCCTTCTGGTTGAGGATCGTGTCGATGCAGACCGCGGTCTTGCCGGTCTGCCGGTCGCCGATGATCAGCTGGCGCTGGCCGCGGCCGATCGGGGTCATCGAGTCGATGGCCTTGATGCCGGTCTGCATCGGCTCGTGCACCGACTGCCGCTGCATGACGCCGGGGGCCTGCAGCTCGAGGACGCGGCGGCCCTCGGCCTCGATCGGGCCGAGGCCGTCGATCGGGGCGCCGAGCGGGTCGACCACGCGGCCGAGGAAGTTGTCGCCGATCGGGGTCGAGAGGATCTCGCCGGTGCGGCGGACCGTCTGGCCCTCCTCGATCTTGCTGTAGTCGCCCATGACCACGACGCCGATCTCGCGCACGTCGAGGTTGAGCGCGATGCCGAGGGTGCCGTCCTCGAACTTCAGCAGCTCGTTGGTCATCGCCGAGGGCAGGCCCTCGACCTTCGCGATGCCGTCACCGATCTCGATGACATTGCCGACCTCGTCTACGTTGGCGGCCGAAGGCTCGTACGAGGCGACGAAGCGCTCCAGCGCGTCCCGGATCTCCTCCGGACGGATCGTAAGCTCCGCCATCAGTGTTCCTGTCTCCTAAGTCTTCTCGGACGCCTGCGGTACTCGCCGTCGCCCGCGAACTCGTCGTGGGGTAGTGCTCTGTCTACTTGTGAAACCGCGTCAGGCCGCGAAGCCGCGCGCCGCCTCGGCCAGCCTGCCGGCGAGCGAGCCGTCGATGATGTCGTCGCCGATGCGGATGGTCATGCCGCCGATCAGCGACGGGTCGAGCTCGACGTTCAGCCGGATCTGCTTGCCGTAAGCGTCTGCCAGGATCCGGGTCAGCCGCTCGCGCTGCGCCTCGGTCAGCGGGACCACCGCCGTCACGAGCGCGGTGAGCCGCTCCCGGTGCGCCGCGGCGATCGAGCTGAGGCGCTCGACCCCGTCCAGCACGGAGCCGACGCGCGGGTTGGCCACCACGCGCTGGATCAGCCGCACCGCGGACGGGTTGGCCTTGCCCGCGAGCAGCGAGTCCACCAGTCCGGTGCGCTGCTGGAGCGGGATGCGCTCGCTCAGGCCCTGGGTGAGCTCGGGCTCGGCGGCCAGGATCCGGCCGAAGCGGAACAGGTCGTCCTCGACCGCGTCGAGGGCGCCGGCCCGCTCGGCGAGGGCCAGTTCGGCCTCCACCGCGAGCTCGTCCAGCGCGTCCGCCAGGTCGCGGGGCTGCGACCAGCGGCTGCGCACCACGCCCGAGACCAGCTCGACCGCGTTCTCGCCGACCTTGCCGCCGAGCAGTTCGGCCACGAGCGCGGCGCGCTGGTCGCCCGGACGCGCCGGGTCGGTCAGCAGCCGGCGCAGCGAGACCTCGCCGTCCAGCAGGGCGGCGACCGAGGCCAGGTCGTCCGACAGCCCGGTGACGTCGGTCGCCGGGACCTCGGTCAGGGCCGTCAGGGACTCGCGCGCCGCGGCGAGCGACTCCCGAGAAGCGCCACGCATGGTCAGCCCACCTTCTGCGACGCGCCCAGCTTGGCGTCGAGCTCGTCCAGGAAGCGGTCGATGATCCGCTCCTGCAGGGCGGCGTCCTGCGCGCGCTCCCCGACGATCTTGTCGGCGAGTTCGGTGGCCAGCTTGCCGAGGTCGGCCTTCAGCACGTTGACCGCGCTGTTGCGGTCCGCGTCCAGCTGCGCGTGGCCGGAGGCGATGATGGCCTCCTTCTGCGTGTTGGCCTCGGTGCGGGCCTGCTCCACCAGCGCCGCGCCGTCGGCCTGCGCCTTGGCCCGGATGTCCGCGGTGGAGTGGCGCAGCTCGGCGAGCTGCGCCTGGGCGTCGGCCTTGACCTGCGCGGCCTCGGCCTGTGCGGCCTCCGCCTGCTGCAGGCCGCCCTCGATCGCCTCGGTCCGCTCGGCCAGGGTCTTGCGGATGTTCGGCAGCAGCTTCTTCGCCAGGAAGTAGAAGACGATGGCGAAGGCGATGATGCCGATGATCAGCTCGGGCAGCTCGGGCAGGATCGGGTTGCCCATGTTCACCGAGCTGTCGGCGAGGATCGTGACGTGTGCCACGGTGGAGCCTCCTTATTCGACTCGTCGGCCGGCGGGGACTACTTGCCGAAGACGAACGGCATGACGATGCCGAGCAGCGCGAGCGCCTCGGTCAGCGCGAAGCCGATGTACATGTTGGTGCGGATCATGCCGGCGGCCTCGGGCTGACGGGCCATCGCCTCGACGCCGTGACCGAAGATCAGGCCGATGCCGACGCCCGGGCCGATCGCGGCGAGGCCGTACGCGACGGCGCCCAGCGAGCCGGAGACGCCAGCGGCTTCGATGATCTGAGCAGACATTTCTGTGGATTCCTTCTGGTCGAACCGGCAGACGGACCTACCGGTAGGGCTTTGGGTTTTCAGGTGGTTCCGGGCGGTCGCCTAGTGGGCGGCCTGGACGCCCTCGCCCACGTACTGGGCGGTGAGCATCGTGAAGATGTAGGCCTGCAGTCCCTGGATCAGCATCTCGAAGGCCGTCAGCACCACGACCATCACCGCGGAGCCCGCGGCGAAGACGGCGCTGAACGTGGCGCTGGCGAGGTACCAGGTGGCCAGGGTGAAGGTGGCGAGCAGCAGGTGGCCGGCGAACATGTTCGCGAACAGCCGGACCATCAGCGTGAAGGGCTGGATCACCAGGACGCGCAGCCACTCGACCGGCACCAGGATGATCATGACCGGCCACGGCACGCCCGTCGGCACCACGTTCTTCAGGAAGCCGAAGAAGCCCTGGTGCTTGATCGCCTGGTACCAGTACGTGATGTAGACCATCAGCATCAGCGAGGCCGGGAACGCGATGAACGAGGTCACCGGCATCTGCGCGACCGGGATGATCTCCATCAGGTTCATCACCCAGACGAAGAAGAACAGCCCGGTCAGGAACGGCACGAAGCGGTCGCCGTTCTTGCCGATCATCGGGCGCGCGATCTGGTCCCTGATGAACAGGTAGCCGAGCTCGCCGAGGTTCTGCATCCCGGTCGGGACCAGCTTCGGCCGGCGGAACGCGGACCAGAAGAACCAGATCACCAGGCCGGCGCTGATCAGGGCGAGCAGCTCGGGCTTGTAGAAGCCCAGGCTGCCGAGGTGGAAGATCGGCCGGAGGTTGAAGTCCGACAGGGAGGGGGCCTCGAAGCCGCAGTTCGAGCCCGCGTGAGACTTGGTCGCGGAACAATCCCCGCTGGCGAGCAGCACGGTACTCGCGATCGTACTCACCGGTTCACTCCTTCGGCTGTGAGCATTGGGGTCACCTTGTCGTGGATGACGGTTCTTGCTGGGCGTCTTCGTCCGCACGGGGGCGGGTACGCGTGGGTCTCGGGCACGGCGGACCTGCGGCTCAGCGCTGCTTCCCGCCGCGGTTGGCCACCCACACCGTGTACGCCAGCGAGACGACCATGCCGAAGAGCACGCCGAAAAGCAGCAGGATGGGATGGCCCAGCCAGCGGCCGAGCAGGTAGCCGATGCCACCGTAGACCAGCAGCGAGGCGGCCATGTGCCCGACGACGGTCCACATCATGGATTCCATCGCCCTGGACTCGTTCCGCTCCCGCTCGGCCTTCGACTCGTCCGTCTCGCTCAACGCGGTACGGGGCTCGTCGTCACGGTCGGCCGACCCGTCGGGGCGTCGGGTCGTCGGGCTCATCACCCGCACCGATACGCGCTCCGGCGTGCTCGCGGCACAGCTGCGCACCCCGCCGACGACGGAGCGAGTGACCGGGACGGGCGCGGTGGCTCGTCCGGGCTACGGCGTGACGGGAGCGGGTCATGGCCTCGGCTCCACGTAGAGGACCTTGCTCTTGACCATCGCGCGGACCTGCGTGCCGCTCCACACCAGCACCAGCGCGACGGCGGAGAAGCCGAAGACGCGCGTGTTGAACAGGGTGGTGTTCTGGAAGGCGTTGAGGATCACGGCGAGCGCCACGATCTTGACCATGAATCCGCCGAGCGCGGCGATCATCATCGCCTGCGGGGAGATCTGGGCGGCGCGGCCGACCGCGTACACGGAGACGGCGAAGAAGACGGTGACCACAATCAGCGCGAACAGGGCGCCGAGCGCCCCCTTGGAGCCCGCGACCGCGGTGCCGACGCCCATGCAGACAAGGCCGGCGATCGCCGTGGGCACGGCGGACTGCCGTAGCGCGCGGACGTCTTCGGCCTGCATGTCGGTCTCCGAGGCGGTCATCGTGTGGCTGCCGGGGATTCGGCTTTACTCACTTCGCGGATCGTGGATCAGGGGTCCGCGACCGGGGCGCATTTCGGTGCTGCGACTGCTCCGATCGGGTTCCTCTATCTGCTCGTGAAACCTATCACAAGTGCCGCTACCCGTCTCGCACGGGGGTACGTGGTATGGATCACTCCACCGTACGCCCAGCTCAGGCCCCCGGCGGCGGAGTATTGTCGAGCCCTGATCCAGTGTGCGCCAGCTGCCGTTCCACGCCCGTTTCCCCGGGTGCCGCGTGCTTGCCGCGCAGCCGTTCCGGACGGGTCCGGCCGGCCCGGTCGTCGAGGTGCCTGCGCACCCGCGGCAGCAGCAGGCCGACGAGTCCGAGGGCGGCGAAGCCCATCGCGCCGAGCACCACCGGACGCGACTGCGAGGAGACCGAGAACATCACGACGGTGAAGGAGATCAGCGCCGACCAGAAGTACATGATCAGCACCGCACGTCGGCGCGAGTGGCCGATCTGCAGCAGCCGGTGGTGCATGTGCTCGGCGTCCGGCGAGAAGGGCGAGCGGCCGGCCAGGGTGCGCCGGACGACGGCCATCACCGTGTCGGCGATCGGCAGCGCCACCGCACAGAAGGGCAGCACCAGCGGCAGCAGGCCGGGGACCGACTTGTAGGTCGCCGTGGTCTGCGAACCCGCGACGTACTTCAGCTGGTCCGGGTCGATCAGGCCGAACTCGAGGATCGTGATGACCGCGAGCAGCATGCCGATCATCATCGAGCCGGAGTCGCCCATGAAGATGCGCGCCGGGGACCAGTTGTGGCACAGGAAGCCCAGGCACATCCCGATCAGCACCACGGAGACCGTGGCCGCCGGGACGATCGAGCTGATGTCGTAGCCGTGCTGCAGCCGGTAGGCGTACACGAAGAAGCAGCTGGCCGCGATCGCCACCATGCCGGCGGCCAGGCCGTCGAGCCCGTCCACGAAGTTGACCGCGTTGATCATGCCGACGATCAGGAACACCGAGACGGTGACCGCGAGGTTCGGCTCCAGGCTGACGATGCCCACGCCGGGGATGGAGATCCAGGTGAGCTGCACGCCCATCAGCACCATGATCGAGGCGGCCAGCGTCTGCCCGGCCAGCTTGATCAGCGCGTCCACGCCCCAGCGGTCGTCGATGACGCCGATCACGATCAGCATGGTGCAGCCGATCAGCAGCGCCGGGACGGTCGGCGAGGACTGGAAGAAGCGGATCTGCATCATCGGCAGCTTCGAGGCCGCGAGCAGCGCGACCATGAAGCCGAGGTACATGCCGACGCCGCCGAGCCGCGGGATCGGGGTGGTGTGCATGTCGCGGTCGCGCACCGCGGGCGCGGCGCCGATGCGGATCGCGCCCTCGCGCACCGGCCCGGTCGCGAGGTAGGTGGTGACCCACGCGATCATCAGGACGGCCAGGTACTCGCGCATCGCGGCTTGATCGCCACCTTCCAGACCCGGAGCCTCTGCTGGAGCTTCAGGGTAGCCGTATCGGCGCACCCTCGCAGACAGACGCTCACCCGGCCGAGCCGGTTTCCGGTGGTGGGCCGGCCGGGTCCACCACTGTTACGCGAGTGTTCGTCAGCCGTACAGCGGGAAGCGTGCGACCAGCTCGGCCACCTCGTCGGCCAGCCCGGGCTCCGGGGAGCGGACCGCGCGGGCGACCAGGTTGGCGATCACCTTCATCTCGTCCTCGCGCATGCCCTGGGTGGTCACCGCGGCGGTGCCGACCCGGATGCCCGAGGAGAGCATCGGCTTGGCGGTGTCGTAGGGGATGGCGTTGCGGTTGAGGATGATGCCCATCCGCTCGCAGCGCTGCTCCGCCTCCCGGCCGTTGACCCCGCGGCCCGCGGCGATGTGGATGCCGCGCAGGTCCAGCAGGGCCAGATGGGTGTCCGTGCCGCCGCTGACCGGGCGCATCCCCTCGGCGGCGAGCGCGGCGGTCAGCGCCTGGCAGTTGGCCACGACCTGCCTGCTGTACTCGGCGAACTCGGGGGTGGCCGCCTCGCCGAAGGCCACTGCCTTGGCCGCGACCGCGTGCATCAGCGGGCCGCCCTGCGCGAACGGGAAGACGGCGCGGTCGATCGCGTCCGCCAGCCCGGCCCGGCACAGGATCGCGCCGCCGCGCGGGCCGCGCAGCGTCTTGTGCGTGGCGATGGTGACCACGTCGGCGTGCGGCACCGGGGAGGGCACCGCTCCCCCGGCGACCAGGCCGGCGATGTGCGCGGCGTCCACCAGGAGGTAGGCGCCCACCTCGTCGGCGATCCGGCGGAAGGCCTCGAAGTCGATCAGCCTGGGGTACGCGGTGGCGCCGCAGATGATCAGCCGCGGCCGGTGCGCCCGGGCCAGCTCGTGCACCCGGTCGTAGTCGATCAGCTCGGTGTCCTCGCGCACCGGGTAGCCGATGGCCTGGAACCAGGTCCCGGAGAAGTTGCCGGGCGCGCCGTGCGTCAGGTGCCCGCCGTGCGGCAGCGACATGGCCAGCACGCGGTCGCCGGGATGCAGCAGCGCCGCGTAGACCGCGAGGTTGGCCGAGGCGCCGGAGTGCGGCTGGACGTTGGCGTGCTCGGCGCCGAACAGGTCCCTGGCCCGCTCCACGGCGAGCCGCTCGGCCCGGTCCACCTCGGCGCAGCCGCCGTAGTAGCGCCGGCCCGGGTAGCCCTCGGCGTACTTGTTGGAGAGCACCGAGCCGAGCGCGGCGAGCACCGCCGGCGAGGTCGGGTTCTCGCTCGCGATCAGCTGCAGACTGCCGCGCTGTCGCTCCAGCTCGTCCAGGACGATGCCGGCCACCTGCGGGTCCGTGCGAACCAGGGCGGCGAAGTCCGGACCGTAGAAGGGGGCTGCGGCGTGCGGTGTCGTCTGGGCGGGAGCGGCGACGGCGGCCATCAGGACCACGCTCCTTGGGGAGGGGAATCCGGGTATCCGTGCGGTTACCAGTCCACAGTAGGTGCGGTTCCGGGATCTGGCACTAGGACGGGGCTCGGAATCGGGCGCGCGCCGCGTGACCGCGCCGTCGCTCTGCGGACACGCCGAAAGAGTCACACTACTTTTCGGCCATTACCGTTACACTCACCGTGATAAATGATGATGATTTCGATACCCAGAGTTATAACATTACTACTGCCAGTTGATGTGATCCTGCCCACGTACGCTTAAATTTGAAATCCGGCTGAAGGTCTGTTTACCGTCGAAGACGCCTGGCAATCCGGGCACCGTGATCGCGAACGCCTAATCCAGCCCTTCGATCACGGTCAACCAAACCCAGCGGGGCTGGAGCGGAGGAACCAATCTTCGCCGGGGCGACGGGTGTTTTCCGGCCCGTCCCGCGGCTTGGGGTGAATCCTCCCGGGGACCTCGGTCTCCCGGCGGTAGGGCTACTTTCCGGCCCGAATCCGACAGCTCACTTCGCAGGCGTGGGAGAGGAAAAAGACTTCAGCATGCCCAAGCACGCCCTGCTCACCAAGTCCTTCACCCGCCGTGCCGTCGCCACCGCCGCCATCGCCGGCGCAGCGATCGCCGTCCCGGTCGTGATGGCTGGCTCCGCCTCGGCCGACTCGGTCAACTGGAGCGCCATCGCCAACTGCGAGTCCAGCGGCGACTGGGCCGCCAACACCGGCAACGGCTTCTACGGCGGCCTGCAGTTCACCGAGTCGACCTGGCTCGCCTACGGTGGCGGCAGCTACGCCCAGTACCCCTACGAGGCCTCCGAGGCCGACCAGATCACCGTGGCCGAGGCCGTCCTGGCCGGCCAGGGCATCGGCGCCTGGCCCGTCTGCGGCGCCTACGCCGGCAGCGGCAGCAGCTACAGCGGCACCAACACCTCGGGCTCGTCCTCCTCGGACAGCAGCTCCTCGTCCAGCTCGGACTCCTCGTCCTCCGACTCGAGCTCGTCCTCCTCGGACAACAGCTCGTCCTCCTCGGACGCGAGCACCACCTCGAGCACCGACACCTCGTCCTCCTCGAGCTCCAGCTCGGCGAGCGGCTCGTACACCGTGCAGTCCGGCGACACCCTCTCGCAGATCGCCGCCAAGGAGGGCATCTCCGACTGGCACACCCTGTACAACAACAACGAGTCCACCATCGGCTCGAACCCGAACCTGATCTACCCGGGCCAGGTTCTCAACCTCGGCTGAGGCCAGCCAAAAGAAATCCCGTACGCGCGAATGCGCGTACGGGATTTCGGCATGCCCGGAAAAAAATACTCAGCGAGTCAGATTCGTGGCCACCTTGGCGATCTCCTCGAAACTCAGCCCGCCCTCGCGCAGCAGTCTCGGCGCCTCTCCGGTGAGGTCGAGGATCGATGAGGGAACACTGTCCACGGTCGGTCCGCCGTCCAGGTACACGTCCACAGCGGTGCCCAGCTGATCCTGCGCCTCGGAGGCGGTGGTCGCCGGCGCGTGCCCGGCCTTGTTCGCCGAGGAGACGCCGAGCGGGCCGGTCTGGGTCAGCAGCTCGATCGCCACCGGGTGCAGCGGCATCCGCAGCGCCACCGTGCCGCGCGCGTCGCCGAGGTCCCACTGCAGCGAGGGCTGGTGCCGGGCGACGATGGTCAGCGCGCCCGGCCAGAACGCGTCCACCAGGTCCCAGCCGTTCTCCGGGAACTTCGAGACCAGGCCGTGCAGCGTGCTCGGCGAGCCCACCAGCACCGGGACCGGCATGTCCCGGCCGCGGCCCTTGGCGGCCAGCAGCGCAGCGATCCCGGTGCCGGAGAACGCGTCGGCGCCGATGCCGTACACGGTGTCGGTCGGCAGCACGATCAGGTCGCCCCGGCGCACCGTCGAGGCGGCCTCGCGCAGACCGATCGCCCGCTGGTCCGGCTCGGCGCAGTCGTAGCGGCGGCTCACGGTACTCTCACCCTCCTCAGGGACGCTGCCCGTCCTTGCGGGCAGTGAAGAATCTGGGGCGGCCGGTCAGGTCGCGGTGGTCGCCCGCCTCCACCCAGCCGTACTCCTCCAGGAAGATCCGCTGCACGGAGCCGCCCTGCTGATCCGAGTGCTCCACGGCCAGCCAGCGGCCGGGCCGCAGCAGCCGGTCCGCGGTGCGCTCGAGCGCGCGGATCATGTCGAGCCCGTCCTCGCCGGAGAACAGCGCCAGGTCCGGATCGTAGTCGCGGGCCTCCGGCGCCACGTACTCCCACTCGGTCAGCGGGATGTACGGCGGATTCGAGATGACCAGGTCCACCTGGCCGTTGAGCTCGGGCAGCGCGGTGCGCGCGTCGGCCTGGTGCAGGATCACCCGGCTGCCCTCCACGTTGCGCCGGGTCCACACCAGGGCCTCGTCGGACAGCTCCACCGCGTGCACCCGGGCCCGCGGCACCTCCTGCGCTATGGCCAGCGCGATCGCGCCGGAGCCCGAGCACAGGTCCACGATCAGCGGCTCCCGGTCGTCGAGCTCGCGCAGCCGGTCGATCGCCCAGCCGACCATGACCTCGGTTTCCGGCCGGGGCACGAACACCCCGGGGCCGACCTCGAGCTCCAGGTAGCGGAAGTAGGCGCGGCCGGTGATGTGCTGCAGCGGCTCGCGGTTCTCCCGCCGGGCCACCGCCTCCCAGTAGCGCGCGTCGAAGTCGCCGTCCCGCACGGTGTGCAGCCGGCCGCGGGTCACCCCGTGCGTCCAGGCCGCGAGCTCCTCGGCGTCGGCGCGCGGCGAGTCCACCCCGGCCTCGGCCAGCCGCGCGGCGGCCAGCGCGACCTCCGACAGCAGCAGGTTGAGACCCGGCATCGTCGCCCGGTCCGTTTCGGAGGGGGTGGTCATCGCCGGATCAGTCCCCGTTCCCGGCGAGCTTCGCCGCGAGGTCGGCGTCCACGCAAGACTGGATCACCGCGTCCAGGTCGCCGTCCAGCACCTGGTCCAGGTTGTACGACTTGAAGCCGGTGCGGTGGTCGGAGAGCCGGTTCTCCGGGAAGTTGTAGGTGCGGATGCGCTCCGAGCGGTCCATCGTGCGGATCTGGCTCTTGCGCACGTCCGAGGCCTCCTTCTCGGCCTCCTCCTCGGCGAAGGCGAGCAGCCGCGCGCGCAGGATCCGCATCGCGGACTCCTTGTTCTGCAGCTGCGACTTCTCGTTCTGGCAGGAGACCACGACGCCGGTCGGCAGGTGCGTGATGCGCACCGCGGAGTCGGTGGTGTTCACGGACTGGCCGCCGGGCCCGGAGGAGCGGAAGACGTCGATGCGCAGGTCGTTCGCGTTGATCTCGACGTCCACCTCCTCGGCCTCGGGCAGCACCAGCACGCCGGCCGCGGAGGTGTGGATCCGGCCCTGCGACTCGGTCACCGGCACGCGCTGCACCCGGTGCACGCCGCCCTCGTACTTGAGTCTGGCCCAGATGCCCTCGCCCGGCTGCGGCGTGCCGCGCCACTTGACGGCCAGTGAGACGTCCTTGTAGCCGCCGAGATCCGAGTCGGTGGACTCGATCAGCTCCGTCTTCCAGCCCTGACGCTCGGCGAAGCGCAGGTACATCCGCAGCAGGTCGCCCGCGAACAGCATCGACTCCTGGCCGCCCTCGCCCGCCTTGATCTCGAGGATGACGTCCTTCTCGTCGTTCGGGTCGCGCGGGATCAGCAGCTCCTGCAGCCGGTGCTCGAGCTCGCCGCGGCGGGTCTGCAACGCGGTGACCTCCTCGGCGAAGGAGGAGTCCTCGGCCGCCAGTTCGCGCGCCGCCTCGATGTCCTCGCCGTTGGCCTGGTACGCCCTGTACGTCTCGGCGATCGGGCCGAGCTCCGCGTAGCGCTTGCCCAGCTTGCGGGCCAGGCCCTGGTCGGCGTGGACGTTGGGGTCAGCCAGGCGCGTCTCGAGCTCCGCGTATTCCGCGAGAAGCTCCTCGATCGCTTCGAACACCTGGGTCCACTGCCTTTCGGAAGACTGGATGAACGGGTCACCGGCACGGGGCCGGATACGCCAGACGGCGCCGGCGAGGCGGGGTCTTGGTCACCCGCCGCGCCGGCGCCGTCGAGGGCGCTACTTCTTCTTGCCGAAGCGCGCCTCGAACTTCGCGACCCGACCACCGGTGTCGAGGATGCGCTGCTTGCCCGTGTAGAACGGGTGGCACTGCGAGCAGGTGTCCGAGCTGATCTTGCCGCTGGCCACGGTGGACCGGGTCTCGAACGTGTTGCCGCAGGCACAGGTCACCGTCGTGGCTACGTACTCGGGGTGGATACCGGGCTTCATGGATGCTCCTAGAGTCTTGAATGGCACCGGGTCGCCACCGCGGGAGCGCGGGACGGGAACCGGGACCGACGTACCATCCTACAACGGTGGGAGGCCAGGTATTCCCGACCTCCCACCGCGTGAAACCACTGCTACTCGCCGCCGCCGGGCGTCGACTTCTGGATCGTCATCAGGAACTCGGCGTTCGACTTGGTCTTCCTCATCCGGTCGAGCAGCAGCTCCATCGCCTGCTGCTGGTCGAGCGCGTGCAGCACCCGGCGCAGCTTCCAGATGATCGCCAGCTCCTCGGCGCCCAGCAGGATCTCCTCCTTGCGGGTGCCGGACTGGTCCACGTCCACGGCCGGGAAGATCCGCTTGTCCGCGAGGCGCCGGTCCAGCTTGAGCTCGAGGTTACCGGTGCCCTTGAACTCCTCGAAGATGACCTCGTCGGCCTTGGAGCCGGTCTCCACCAGCGCCGTGGCCAGGATGGTCAGCGAGCCGCCGTTCTCGATGTTGCGCGCCGCGCCGAAGAAGCGCTTCGGCGGGTAGAGCGCGGTCGAGTCCACACCGCCGGACATGATCCGGCCGGACGCGGGGGCGGAGAGGTTGTAGGCGCGGCCGAGGCGGGTCATCGAGTCGAGCAGCACGACGACGTCCTGGCCGAGCTCGACCAGCCGCTTGGCCCGCTCGATGGCGAGCTCGGCGACGATCGTGTGGTCTTCGGCGGGCCGGTCGAAGGTCGAGGCGATGACCTCGCCCTTGACCGAGCGCTGCATGTCGGTGACCTCTTCGGGGCGCTCGTCCACGAGCACCACCATGAGGTGCACCTCAGGGTTGTTGGTGGTGATCGCGTTGGCGATCGCCTGCAGCACCATCGTCTTACCGGCCTTCGGCGGCGAGACGATCAGGCCGCGCTGGCCCTTGCCGATCGGGGCCACCAGGTCGATGATCCGGGTGGTCAGCTTGCCGGGCTCGGTCTCCAGGCGCAGCCGCTCCTGCGGGTACAGGGGGGTGAGCTTGTTGAAGTCCGGGCGCTGCGAGACCTGCTCGGGCGGCAGGCCGTTGATCGAGTCCAGGCGCACCAGCGCGTTGAACTTCTCCCGGCGCTCGCCCTCGCGCGGCTGGCGCACGGCGCCGACGATCGCGTCGCCCTTGCGCAGGCCGTACCGGCGCACCTGGGCCAGCGAGACGTAGACGTCGTTGGAGCCGGGCATGTAGCCGGTGGTGCGCACGAAGGCGTAGCTGTCGAGCACGTCCAGGATGCCCGCGATCGGGATCAGGACGTCGTCCTCGGCGAACTGCGGCTCGGCGCCGCCCTGGTTGTCGAAGTCGCGCCCGCGGGTACGGCCGCGGCCCCGCTCGCGGAAGCGGCGGTTGCCGTCCTCGCCGCCGCCCTGCTGCTCGGCGCGCCCGCCCTGGCCCTGCTGCCGGTTGTCCCGGCCGCCGCCCTGGCCCTCGCGGCCGCCGCCCTGGCCGTCCCGGCCGCGGCGGCGCTCCCGCTCGCGCTCCCGGCGCGAGGGACGCTGCTGCTGGTCGGCCTGCTGGTCGGCCTGCGCGGTGCCCTGGGCCTGCTGCGGCTGCGCGGTCGCTGCCGGGGCGTCGACGACCGCGGTGGCGGTCTGGGCGGCGACGGGCTCGCCCGACGCGGCGGCCTGAGCCTGCTGCCGGCCGCGGCGGCTCGGCCGCTCGGCCGGCGCGTCGCCCTGGGTCTGCACCGGGGTCTCGGTGCGCTGCTGCTCGGGGATCCGCTGCTGCGGGCTCGCCTGCGGCGCGGAGGCGGCGCGGCGGCCGCGGGTGCGCTCGCGCGCCGGCGCGGCGGTTTCGGCGGCCGGCTCGGCCGCCGCGGGAGCCTCCGGCGGCGCGTCCTTCGACGCGCGCGCCGCGGCGCCCTTGCCGCGCGAGGAGGTCTCCCGCGGCGAGGCTGCGACCGCGTCGCCCGACTGCACACCGCCGCCCTGGCGCTGCTCGATCGCCTCGATCAGCGCACTCTTGGGCATGCGCGTCACGCCCTTGACGCCGAGCTCCGCGGCCTTGAGCCGGAGCTCGGGCAGCAGCAGGGCCGCGAGACCCGAGCCGCCGCCGGTGGATCGGCGACGTGCGGTGGTCAGTTCGGTGGTATCGCTCACGAAGGGTCCTTCCCTGGAGCGGGCGCCGCGCGGCGTACTGCCGGAGCGGCGACCGGTCGTGCCCCCGGGGACCGTGCGAGAAGCAGATCCGACCGGTAGGGCCATGGGTTCAAAGGCCTGGCCGTCGAGGGGCCGTCCGGGTGGCGGCGCGATACGGCGGCGCACACGGGACGTCCGTGGCGGGACAACCAGGAGGAGGGGGCAACAGTGCTCGAACGCCCGGCGGGAACGGTGGCCGGCGAAGGTTCCATCGAAGGTACCTACCCAGCCCACATACCGCCGCGAACACCGGTTGCGGCTACCAGACTAACACTTTCTCGCCGAAGTGGCATTCCCCGCCTTCTGTGTACACGGCGTTTCGCCGCTCTTGCCGCGCGGCGCCGGGCCCGCGCGCGCCGCTCAGCGCGCCTTCTCCTCGTCGACGACCACCCCGACGGCCGCGACGGGCAGTTCCGCGGCGCCCCAGTTCGGGTCGCCCACCCGCGGATCCACGCCGCGAGCATACTCCGCCGCGCGCAGCGCTGGTGCGCCGGAAACGCCGAAGGCGAGCACCGAGGGGCCGGCGCCGGAGACCACCGCGGGGTGCCCGTCGGCCCGCAACCGGGCGATGAGCTGGGCGCTCTGCTCCATCGCCGGGGCGCGGTAAGCCTGGTGGAGACGGTCCTCGGTGCCCGCGAAAAGCAGATCCCTGCGTCGTTCCGGGGCGAGCCCGGGTGCGGTCAGCGCGAGCGCGAGCAGCCCGGAGCGGCCCGCGTTGAAGGAGGCGTCGGCGTGCGGCACGTCCTTGGGCAGCAGACCGCGCGCGACGTGCGTGGAAAGGGGCTGCGACGGCACGAAGAGGAAGGCTGAGATCCCCTCGGCCGGGTCGAGCCGGAGCACGTCCACCCCGTCCGGCTGCTGCCACGCGGTGGTGAATCCGCCGACGAGGCAGGGCGCGACGTTGTCCGGGTGCCCCTCGAGCTCGTTCGCCAGATCCAGCGCGCCGTACGCGTCAAGGACCAGCTCCCCGTCCGTGACCAGGGCCCGCGCGGCCATGATGCCCGCGCAGATGGCCGCCGAGGAGGAGCCGAGGCCGCGCCCGTGCGGAATCCGGTTGACGCAGCGCACCCGCAGCCCGGGCGGCGCCACGCCGACCCGGCCGAAGGCCGCCCTCAGGGACCTGATGATCAGATGATTTTCATCAACCGGCAGGGATTCGGCGCCTTATCCGCTGATCTCGATCTCGAGACCGGAGTCGGCCACCTCGACGGTCACCTCGTCGCGCAGTTCCAGCGCGAGCCCGAAGGCGTCGAAGCCGGGGCCCAGGTTGGCGCTCGTGGCCGGGGGTCGGACGGTCACCGGCCCTCGGCGCAGCCGTCCGTCGAGCGTCACGCGAGCCCCAGGACCCCGGCGGCGCCGACGGTGTCGCAGGCGACCTTCGGCGGGCGCGGCGCGCCGTTGATGGCCCAGTCCGCGTCCTTGAGCCCGTTGCCGGTCACGGTGACCGTGATGCGCTGCCCCTTCTCGAGGCGGCCCTCCTCGGCCAGCTTGAGCAGCCCGGCCACGCCCGCGGCGCTGGCCGGCTCGACGAACACGCCCTCCTGCGAAGACAGCAGCCGGTAGGCCGAGAGGATCTGACGGTCGGTCACCGACTCGATCAGGCCCTCGGACTCCTCGCGCGCGGCGATGGCCAGGTCCCAGGAGGCCGGGTTGCCGATCCGGATCGCCGTGGCGATGGTCTGCGGGTTGGCGACGGGGGCGCCGGAGACGAACGGGGCCGCGCCGGCCGCCTGGAAGCCGAACATCCGCGGCCGGCGGGTGGCCACGCCGTCCTTCGCGTACTCGGTGTAGCCCTTCCAGTAGGCGGAGATGTTGCCCGCGTTGCCCACCGGGAGCACGTGCACGTCCGGCGCGTCGCCGAGCGCGTCCACGATCTCGAAGGCGGCGGTCTTCTGCCCCTCGAGCCGGTCCGGGTTGACGGAGTTGACCACGGCCACCGGGTACTTCTCGCCGAGCTCGCGGACCATGTTGAGGCAGTCGTCGAAGTTGCCCGCGACCTGCAGGATCTTCGCACCGTGCGCGAGGGCCTGGCTGAGCTTGCCCATGGCGATCTTGCCGTCCGGGATCAGCACCGCGCACACCATGCCGGCGCGCACCGCGTAGGCCGCGGCGGACGCGCTGGTGTTGCCGGTGGACCCGCAGATCACCGCCTTGGCGCCGTCCTCGGCGGCCTTGGAGATGGCCATCGTCATCCCGCGGTCCTTGAAGGAGCCGGTCGGGTTCATCCCCTCGACCTTGAGGTAGACCTCGCAGCCGGTGAGCTCGGAGACGGCCTGGGCGGGCACGAGCGGCGTGCCGCCCTCGCCGAGCGTCACCACCGGGGTCTCGGCCGTCACCGGCAGCCGGTCCCGGTACTCCTCGATCAGCCCGCGCCACTGGCGCCCGACCCGGATGGTCATGATGGTCTCTCCTCCTGCTGCCCAGCCATCATCGTCAATCGCCTTCCACGCGCATCACCGAGGCGACGGCGCGCACCGTGGGCATCGCCCGCAGCTTCTCCACGGTGCCGCTCAGGGCGGCGTCGCTGGCCGCGTGGGTGGAGACCACGAGCCGCGCGTCGTCCCCGCGGCCCTCCTGGCGGACCGTCTGGATCGACACCTCCTGCTGCGCGAAGATCTGCGCGACCTGCGCGAGCACGCCGGCCTTGTCGTCCACGTCGAGCGAGATGTGGTAGCGGGTGCGCGCCTCGCCCATCGGGCTCACCCGCAGGTCGGCGTAGGCGGACACGCCGGGGGCCCGGCCGCCGTTCACCCGGTTGCGGCACACGGCCACCAGGTCGCCGAGCACGGCGCTCGCGGTCGGCGTGCCGCCGGCGCCGGGGCCGTAGAACATCAGCTGGCCGGCGGCCTCGGACTCGACGAACACGGCGTTGAAGGCCTCGCGCACCCCGGCCAGCGGGTGCGAGCGCGGGATCATCGCCGGGTGGACCCGCGCGGTGACCGATTCGCGCTCCTTGTCCACCTCGCAGATGGCCAGCAGCTTCACGACCGAGCCCATCTCCCGGGCCGAGGCCACGTCGGAGGCGGTGACCCGGGTGATGCCCTCACGGTAGACGTCCGCGGCGGTCACCTTGGTGTGGAAGGCGAGCGAGGCGAGGATCGCGGCCTTGGCGGCGGCGTCGAAGCCCTCGACGTCGGCGGTCGGGTCGGCCTCGGCGTAGCCCAGCTCGGTGGCCTCCTCGAGCGCCTCGTCGAAGCCGGCGCCGGTGGAGTCCATCCGGTCCAGGATGAAGTTGGTGGTGCCGTTGACGATGCCGAGCACCCGCTCGACCTTGTCGCCGACGATCGACTCGCGCAGCGGCCGCAGCAGCGGGATGGCCCCGGCGACGGCGGCCTCGTAATAGAGGTCCACGCCGAACTTGTCGGCCGCCGCGTGCAGTTCGGCCCCGCGCTCGGCGAGCAGCGCCTTGTTCGCGGTGACCACGCTCGCGCCGGCCTCCATGGCGCTCAGGATCAGGCTGCGGGCCGGCTCGATGCCGCCGATGACCTCGATGACCACGTCGTTGTCCGGCCGGGCCGCGAGCTCGCGGGCGTCGGTGGTGAACAGCTCCGGGTCGACCGGCAGGTTGCGCGCGCGGGCCGGGCGGCGGACCGCGATGCCGGACAGCTCGACCGGCGAGCCGATCCGGGCCGCGAGGTCCTGGCCCGTCGTCGTCATGAGCCGGGCCACCTCGGAGCCGACGACCCCGCAGCCCAACAACGCCACTTTGAGTGGGCGCTCGCTCATGATCTCGAACCTCTCGTATCCGGCGTGTGTTCGACCAGTCTCACCTTTCGGTCGCGGCAAGTCCCACGACGTCCACTGGATGAGACCGAAAGTCTTGCGGTTCGCTGCCCGCGCGACAAGCGCGTTTCAGCCGAGATCGAGCGCCAGCAGGTCCTCTTCCGTCTCGCGGCGCAGCAGCACCCGCTCGGCGCCGTCGAGCACGGCGAGCACCGGCGGACGCAGGGCGTGGTTGTAGTTCGAGGCCATCGAGCGGCAGTAGGCGCCGGTCGCGGCGACCGCGAGCAGGTCACCGGGGCCCACGTCGGCGGGCAGCCAGGTGTCCTTCACCACGATGTCCCCGGACTCGCAGTGCTTGCCGACCACGCGGGCGAGCATCGGCTCGGCCTCGGAGGTGCGGGACGCGAGCGCGCAGGTGTACTCGGCGTCGTAGAGCGCGGTGCGGATGTTGTCGCTCATCCCGCCGTCCACCGACACGTACGTGCGCAGGCCCTCGAGCGGCTTGACCGTGCCGACCTCGTAGAGCGTGATCCCGGGCGGGCCGGAGATGGCGCGGCCCGGCTCGACCGTGATCCGCGGCGTCGGCAGGCTGTAGCCGAAGCACTCACGCGCCACGATCGCCTTGAGCGAGGCCACGATCGTGAACGCGTCCTCCGGGTCGTCCTCGCTGGTGTACGCGATACCCAGGCCGCCGCCGAGGTCGAGCTCGGGCAGCACGATGCCGTGCTCCTCGCGGATGGCCGCGAGCAGCCCGACGGCGCGGTGCGCGGCGGTCTCGAAGCCGGCGGTGTCGAAGATCTGCGAGCCGATGTGCGAGTGCAGGCCGACCAGCTCGAGCGAGCCGCGGTGCTTGAACACCCGGCGCACGGCCTCGGCCGCCTCGCCGCCGGCCAGCGAGAAGCCGAACTTCTGGTCCTCATGCGCCGTGGCGATGAACTCGTGGGTGTGCGCCTCGACGCCGACGGTCACCCGGACCATCACCTGAGCGACGGCGCCGCGGTCGGCGGCCAGCTGCGCGAGCCGCTCGATCTCCTGCTGCGAGTCCACGACGAAGCGGCCGACCCCGGCGTCCAGCGCCCGAGTCAGCTCCTCGACGGTCTTGTTGTTGCCGTGGAAGGTGATCCGGTGCGCCGGGAACCCGGCCGCCAGCGCTATCGCCAGCTCGCCGCCCGAGCACACGTCCAGGCCGAGGCCCTCCTCGGCGGCCCAGCGGGCGACCGCCTTGGACAGGAAGGACTTGCCCGCGTAGTGCACCGGCGGCTCGTCCCGGTTGTAGTCGCCGAAAGCGGCGAGCCAGGTCTGCGCGCGGCGCCGCCAGTCGGCCTCGTCCAGCACGTACGCCGGGGTGCCCTGACGCTCCGCCAGCTCGCGTACGCCGAGGCCGCCGAGCGTGAGCTGCCCGGTCTCCTCGTCCCGCGCGGCGGTGATCGGCCAGACCTTAGGGTCGAGCGCGTTCAGGTCGGCCGGCGGCGCGCCGACCCCGCCCGCGGGCAGCACGTCGGCGTACCGCGGTCCCGCCGGGTGTGCGGCTCGGCTCATCGCTCGTTCCCTTCCGAGTTTCCCATCACCGTGCTCACATCCGCTCCGGCGCCGAGACGCCGAGCAGCCCGAGGCCGTTCGCGATGACGGTCTGGGTGGCCTCGGCCAACCACAGCCGCGCGCGGGTCAGCTCGGCCGGCAGCTCCACGTCGCCCTTCGGCAGGATGCGGCACTCGTCGTAGAAGCGGTGGTAGACGCCCGCCAGCTTCTCCAGGTACATCGCCACCCGGTTCGCCTCCCGGAACTGGCCCGCCTCCGCGACGACGCGCGGAAACTCGCCGAGCGTGCCGAGAAGGTCGTTCTCCTTCTCGTGGGTGAGCAGCGCCGGGTCGAAGTCCCCGGCGGCGCCCTTGTCGATCCCCATCTCGGCGGCGTTGCGCTTGACCGAGCACATCCGCGCGTGCGCGTACTGGATGTAGTAGACCGGGTTGTCGGTGGACTGCCGGGTCAGCAGGTCGATGTCGAGCGTGATGTTGGAGTTCGTGGACTGCCGCACCAGTGCGTACCGGGCCGCGTCCACGCCGATCCACTCGACGACGTCGTCGATCGTGATGATGTTGCCGGCCCGCTTGGACATGCGGACCTCTTCGCCGTCCTTGAGCATCTTCACGAACTGGCCGATCAGGACCTCGAGGTCCTTCTCCGGGTCCGCGCCCGCGCAGGCGACGACGGCCTTGAGCCGGCCGACGTACCCGTGGTGGTCCGCGCCGAGCAGGTAGATCGCGGGCGAGAAGCCGCGGTCCCGCTTGTTCAGGAAGTACGCGGCGTCCGAGGCGAAGTAGGTCTTCTCCCCGTTCGACCGGACCAGCACCCGGTCCCGGTCGTCGCCGAAGTCGGTGGTGCGCAGCCAGACCGCGCCGTCCTTGTCGAAGACGTGCCCCTGCTCGCGCAGCCGGTCCAGCGCCTTCTCGACGGCGCCCGAGTCGTGCAGCGACTTCTCGGAGAACCAGACGTCGAAGTGCGTGCCGAAGTCCTCGGTGGACTTCTGGATCTGAGCGATCATCAGCCGCAGGCCCTCTTCGCGGAAGACCCGCAGCTGCTCCTGCTCCGGCAGCTCCTTCACGGCCGGGTTCGCGGCGACGATCTCGGCCGCGATGTCGACGATGTACTCGCCGACGTACCCGTCCTCCGGCACCAGCCGGCCGTGCGCCGCGGCGTGCAGCGAGGCGGCGAACTTGTCGATCTGGGTGCCGGCGTCGTTGATGTAGTACTCGGAGACGACCTCCGCGCCGCTCGCGCGCAGGATCCGCGCCAGCGAGTCGCCCACGGCCGCCCAGCGCACGCCGCCGATGTGGATCGGCCCGGTCGGGTTCGCCGAGATGAACTCGAGATTGATCTTCTGCCCGGCGAAGGTGCCGGTGCGCCCGTAGGAGTCGCCGGCCGTCACGATCGTGCGCGCGAGTTCGCCCTGCACGGCGGCGTCCAGCGTCACGTTGATGAACCCCGGCCCGGCCACCTCGGCCGACTTGATCCCGGCGACCTCCGCCAGCCGCGGCGCCAGCAGCTCGGCCACCGACCGCGGCGGCCGCCCGGCGCGCTTGGCCAGCTGCAGCGCGACGTTCGTGGCGTAGTCGCCGTGGTCGCGGTTCTTCGGCCGCTCGACGGTGACCTCCAGCGAAGCCAGGACGTCGGCGGGCAGGGCAAGCTCCCCGGCGTCCACGGTGGAGCGGATCGCGGCGAGCACGGTGGCGGAGAGTTCGGCTGGGGTCACGGGTCAAGGCTACGGGACCGGTGCGGCCCCGCCCCAATCCTGACCGGCACTCGGACGCCGCTACCTCCGGCCTTGCGGCCTTCCCGAGCCGGCGCGGCGGGGCGGCAGCGGCTCCTCCCCCGCGTCCAGGATCTCCAGGATCCGGCGCAGCTCGCTCTGCTCCGCGTTGCCCAGCTTGCCGAACAGCTGCTCCGCGGCCTCCGCGCGCATCCGCCCGACCCGGCTGAGCACGTCGTGCCCCGCGTCGGTCAGCACCACGATCGTTGCGCGCCGGTCCGTCGGATCGTTCTGCCGCGCGACGAAGCCCGCCGCCTCCAGTGTGTCGACCATGGACGTGATGGAGCGCGGCACCACCTCGAGCGCCTGCGCCAGATCGGCCATCCGCGGCCGCTCGTAGCGCGAGATCACCCGCAGCGCCCGGGCCTGCGCCTCGGTCAGCCCGAACTGGTCGTATGAGGGCGCCGAGCGCCGGCGGATGCGGTGCGCTGTCCGCAGGTAGAGCTCGGCCAGGCTCGGCTCGCCAGTGGCCGCGGCCGAAGGGGCCGACGCGACGCCGGCTTCGGGCTGCAGGCCTGCGGATTCGTGGTCGGACACTAGGGTCATGGTCACACAGTCTATTTGTAAGAGCAGTCTGGGCGAGAGGTCGAAGCAGAAAAAGCTGAAGCTCGACTTAAGACGGCCGACCTTACCGTACGGACCAACTCTGCGGGGTCGAAGGGCTTCGTCAGATACGCCTGCACCCCGAGCTCCCGCCCCCGCGCCAGATCGCTCTCCTGCGCGCACGCCGTGACCATGACCACCGGCAGCGTCTTCGTGGCAGCCGCCCCCCGCAGCCGCGCCAAGGTCGCGAACCCGTCGAGCCGCGGCATCACCACGTCCAGCGTGATCACGTCCGGCAGCACCGTCTCGAGCCGGGCGAGGCAGTCCATCCCGTCCTCCGCGAGGTGCACCTCGAAGCCCTCGAGCTCCAGGTTGACGGCGATCAGCTGCCGGATGACGTCGTTGTCGTCCACGACCAACACCCGCGGCCGCCGTCCGGGCTCGGCGGAACTGCGCAGGTCAACGGTGTCGTCGGACGGGGATGAGGGCGTGGTGGTCACAGGCCCCAAGGTACCCCCGGCCAAACCCGCGCGCGGCCCGTTCCCCGGAACTGGTACAGTTCTCTCCGTTGCCGCCCCCGTAGCTCAGGGGATAGAGCACCGCCCTCCGGAGGCGGGTGCGTAGGTTCGAATCCTACCGGGGGCACACTTATATTCAGGACTTTCGATTCCTCGAACTGCGCTTTCCCGTTTCTCTCGATATCGAGGCAGTGCAGCCGTACGCCACCGTAGGCACCTCTGAGACCATGATCGGCCCATGGCCCATGATCTTGTTCGGCTGGGCCGTGACGTAGCGCTCGGGAACCAGCCGCCGGCATCTGATCCAGGCGGCATCCGCTGACCGCGCATCCAGCCCTCAGCCGATGACGATCGAGCATCGGACATCCAGCCAAACGCGAGACTCGACTGCACTCGATCCGGTGACCCGCCAATGGACGTACGTGTGGGACGCGGATGAATCTTCGCGGAAGGGCGCGCAAAACACTGCGATGTATCCGCCCTTGGTCATAGCCACTCTTATTGCCGGGCTTCGTCGCTCACCTCGTCGACTCCACTTTCTGCTCGATGATGTAGTCGGCGAAGCCGTGGAGCACCATTTCAACCGTCTTACACACGACCATCAGCTCGGTCAGATGCGTGTTCGGTGGTCCTCGGGTTCTGCGGGCTGCTGGCGGGGTTCTGCGGGCTGGTCGCGGCTGTCCCGTTCGCGGCGGAGTCGCGGCGGGCCGGCCGGCTGCGGATACTTCGGCTACAGCTTCGCCGTCGCCGGGAGCAGCTCCGCCGCGGTGAGGTCGGGGCGGGGGCGCAGGAGGTGGGCCGGCTGGCGCCAGCGGCCGCGGGTGTCGGTGGAGACGCCGACGGTGACCTCGACGACGAGGGTGGGTTCGACGAGGGTCGCCGGGTGGTCGGCGGACCGCTCGAACGCGGGGGTCGGCTGCTCGTCCTGCCAGGGATGGCCGGGGGTCGCGGGTGCGAGTCGGGCGGCCAGCTCGCGTGCGGCGGCCGGGCTGATCGGGACGGTGCGGCCCAGGTACCGCAGGCTGTGCTCCTGGTCGGGGACGCCGAGGTGCAGGACCTCGGGGCGGCGCAGGGAGCCGGTGACGGCGCCGAGGACGACTTCGAGCGAGTCGTGCACGCGGTACTTGGCCCAGCCGCGTCTTCCTGGCAGGTACGGCTGATCGCGGCGCTTGAGGCAGAGGCCTTCGATGCCGAACTCGGTCCACGCCGTGAGCCACAGGCCGATCTCGTCGGGGTCGCTGCTGGCCGGGCAGAGGGCGAGGTTCGCCGCGAGCTCGTAGTCCGCGAAAACGCGCTCCAGGCCGCGGCGGCGGACGTCGTACGGCTCGCCGGTCAGGTCGCGGTCGACGAGGTGCAGCAGGTCGAAGGCGATGTAGCTGGCGGGGTGCCCGGCGGCGAGTTCGGCGATGGGGCGGCGGCGCTGGCCGTGCCGCTGGAGCAGCAGCTTGAAGTCGAGCCGGCCGGCGTTCCAGATGACCAGCTCGCCGTCGAGCAGCAGGTCGCCGAGTTCGTCCGGCAGGCTCTCGGCGGCGCGGGCGATCTCCGGGAACGAGGACGTGAGGTCGACGCCGCGCCGCGAGACCAGGCGCGGGCGCCGGCCCGTCTCGCGGGCGAGGAGCGCCCGGAAGCCGTCCCACTTCGGCTCGGCGACCCAGCCCTCGGGCAGCCGCGCCGAGGTGGTGGGGGCCGCGAGCATCGGTTCACTCGGCAGGCGGAGCACGGGGCTAGCCCGCCTTGCGCGAGGTGGTGCTCTTCTTCGCGGGCGTCTTCTTCGCGGGCGCCGCCTTCTTCGCGGCAGTCTGCTTCGACGCCGCCGACTTGCGCGGGCTCGCCGTCTTGGCCGCGGTCCTCTTCGCGGCCGGCGCGGACTCGGCGGACTCATCGGCGGAGCCGGACGTCCCGGTTTTGCGGGCCCGCTCGGATTCGATGGCCCGGTTGAGGATCTCGGTGATGTCGATGACGTTCGAGTCCTCGGTCGGCTTGGCGGGCGCGGTCGGCTTGGTGCCGTGCTGCTTGGCGTCGATCAGCTCCTGCATCGCCTCGCGGTACTCGTCGTGCAGGTCCTCGACGGAGAAGCCCTTCGTCACCTCGTCCAGCAGGGACTGGGCCATCCGCAGCTCGTTGGCGTGCACGGTAGCACTCGGGGTGCGCAGGTCGGCCTGGCGCACCTCGTCCGGCCAGAGCATCGTGTGCAGCATCAGCAGGTCGTCGACCACCCGGACCACCGCGAGGCTCTCCTTCGTGGACAGGGTGACCTTCGCGACCGCGACCTTCCCGGACTCCCGCATCGCCTCGCGCAGCAGCACGTACGGCTTGTCGGGGGCGCGCTTGCCGAGGCCGACGAAGTAGGCCTGGTCGAACTGCATCGGGTCGAACGTGCCGGCCTCGACGAAGCCCTGCACGTCGATCACGTGCAGGCTGGGCACCGGCAGGTTCTCCAGGTCGGCCTTGGTGAGGATGACCTGCTCGTCCTCGTCGACCTCGACGCCCTTGGTGATCTCGTCGTACGGGACCTCGGACTCCTCGAGCTCGCAGAACCGCTTGTAGCGGATGCGGCCGCCGTCCTTCTCGTGCACCTGGTAGGTCTTGGGGCCCTCGTGCTGCTCGGTGGCCTTGTACAGCTGCACCGGCACGCTGAACAGGTTGATCGCGATCGATCCAGACCACGAGGCTCGCATACATGCCTCCATGTACGGGGATTTCCAGAGTATGCCCGAGCGGATCCGCGTGCAGGTCGGCGAGCGGCAGGTCACGCTCTCCCACCTGGGAAAGCCGCTCTGGCCGGCGTTCAGCAAGGCCGAGGTCCTCGACTACTACCTGAAGGTCGCGGACGTGCTGGTTCCGCACGTGCGGCGCCGGCCCGCCTCCTTCCTGCGCTGCCCGGCGGGGGCCGACGGGCCGCTGTTCTTCACGCACGAGACGCCCGACGGCCTGCCGAACTGGATCACCACCGCCGAGAAGGGCAAGCACACGCAGGTCTCGCTCGACGACACACCCACCCTGATCAGCGTCGTCAACGCCTACTGCCTGGAGCTGCACGTGCCGCAGTGGACCGCCGACACCGGCCCCGACCTGCACGACCGGCTCATCTTCGACCTGGACCCGGGCGAGGGCGCCGACATGACCACCTGCGCGCGCGTCGGGCTGCTCGTCCACGAGCAGCTGCGCGCGGACGGGCTGACCGGCGTGCCGGTGACCAGCGGCGGGCTCGGCCTGCACGTCTACGTCGCGCTCGACCCGCCGTGGCGCGTCACGGATGCGACCGGCTACGCGAAGAGCCTCGCCCAGCGCCTGACCTCCGCGCATCGCGAGCTGATCACCTTCACGCGCGGGACAAGGGCGCGGTCGGGCGGCCGCGTCCTGGTCGACTGGCAGCAGAATGTGAGCCGCGCCACGACCTCCGCTCCGTACACGCTCAGGATCCGCGACGAGGCGCCCGGGGTGTCGGCCCCGGTGACCTGGCGCGAGGTGGAGCAGGCCACGAAGCAGCCCTTCGCGTTCACTCCGGCCGACGTTGTGACACGGATCACCGAGCACGGCGACCACGCCCTCGGCCTGCTCGCACCCGCGCCCTACTGACCGTCAGGTCGCCGGATCCGGGCAGTGCGGGCGGGATCACGCACGCCTGAATACGCATCGCAGATTCGTAGCGTGATCGCCATGAACCTGGCGAAGTTCACTGATCTGTCCCTGCGGGCCGTGATGCGGCTCGCGGTGGCCGAGGGGGACTCGTCGCTGACGACGCGTGAAGTGGCCGAGGCCATGGGCGTGCCCTACACCCACATGGCCAAGGCGGTCAGCCGCCTGATCGACGGCCTCGCCGGCGCGGCCCTGCACCTCTGGTGCGAGAGGACGCGCCCGAGGGCGTGCCCGCCGGGGCGAACCTGGGCTTCTTCGGTCCGGGCCTCTGACCGGCTGCCTGATCGGCGTCAGGCCGCGGGCGCGGCGGGCTCGGCTGCCGGGACCCGGGCCGCGGGGGCCGCGTCGCGGCCGAGCCCCGGGGCGAGGCGGCCGACGACCTTCGGAGCGAGGCGGAGCAGCGCGGCGGCGGCCACGATCGACAGGGCGAGGCAGCCGATCCAGACCGGGGTTCCGCCGACGGCCGCGAACGCGATGCCGCCGGTCAGCGGCGCGAGGACCGCGCTGCCCGACCAGGCGATCTGGTAGACGCCCTGGTACCGGCCGCGCAGGTGGGACGGCGCGAGCTGGGCCACGAGCGCGGAGGCGATCGGCGTGTTGCCGATCTCGCCGACGGTCCAGATCGTGACGGAGAGGGCGAAGACGCCGAGGCCGGCGCCCACCAGCGGAACGGCCATGCCGAGTCCCATCACGAGTCCCGAGGACGCGAGGACCTGCACCGTCGGGAAGCGCTCGAGCCAACGGACGAGAGGGAGCTGCAGGGCGACGATGAGCACGCCGTTGATCGCGCTGATGTAGCCAACCTGGGCAGGGCTCAGTCCGTCCTTGGCCATGGCCATCGGCTGCGCGGCGTTGCACTGCTGGAAGACGAGTAGCTGCAGGAAGAACACGGCGACGAAGCCCACGAAGACGCGGTCGCGCAGGACAGTCCGCAGGCCGTCTCGGCTCTTGGGGGCCACGCCGACTTCGGACTCATGCACGGCAGACACCGACAGCGGCACCGCCTGCGGCGTCGTGTCGTGCACGAATACCGCCATCAGAACGACGCAGAGCAGCGTCGAGGCCGCGTCCGCGTAGAAGAGCGCGCGGTAGCCGAATGCGACGACGAGACCGATCGACATGCTGGCCACGGCGAAGCCGAGGTTGATGGCCCAGTAGTTGAGCCCGTACGCGCGCACGCGCTGCGCAGGCGGCACGATGTCGGCGATCATCGCGGACGTCGCGGGCCGGAAGGCGTTGGTGACCAGGCCGACCGTGAGCGCGCCGAGGCACAGCCAGAGCGGCGAGCGGGCGTATCCGAGGGCGAGGATGCTCGCGGCGTTGGCGCTGAGCGAGGCGACGATCGTCGGCTTGCGGCCGATCCGGTCCGCGAGCACGCCGCCGACCACGCCGGACACGCTCGCGCCGACGCCGTAGAGCGCGGCGACCAGGCCCGCGAACGCGGCGCTGCGGTGCATCGGCCCGGTGAGGTAGTAGGCGAGCAGCGGCAGCACGAAGGAGCCGAGCCGGTTCACGAGCGTGCCGAGCCAGATCCACCAGAACGCCGAGGGCAGTCCGCCGAACGCGCCGCGGGCGGCGCTCCGCATCCGGTCGACCGCGTTCGGGGTCCTCGACATCCGCATCATCCGCCCCGAATCTGTAATAGGTGCACCAGCGCCGTGGCAGCATACAGGTGCACCTGGGTGGTGGCGAGCGGATTTCCGTAGCACGCTTCGAGGTGGGGCGAACCGTGTGCCGGAGAGTTCTCGATAGCGGGTGGTACGGTGGCGCCGAGTCCAGCCGTTGACGGAGACGAGGGCGTGGTGCGCGTGGCGATCGAAGGGCTGGCCGCGATCCAGGAGGGGCTCGCAGAGCTCTACCGCGACCTTCATCAGCACCCGGAGTTGTCCCTCCAGGAAACGCGCTCCGCCGCGCTCCTCGCGCAGGCGCTGCGGCCGCTGGGCTACGAGGTCACCGAGAAGGTCGGCGGGACCGGCGTGGTCGGCGTGCTGAGCAACGGCGAGGGGCCGACGGTCATGCTGCGGGCCGACTTCGACGCGCTGCCGGTCGAGGAGAAGACCGGCCTGCCCTACGCCAGCACCGCCGCGGCATCGACAAGGACGGCCGCGAAGTCCCGGTGATGCACGCGTGCGGGCACGACATGCACGCGGCCTGTCTCGTCGGCGCGGCGTCGCTGCTCGCTTCGGCCAAGGACACGTGGCACGGCACGCTGCTGATCGTCTTCCAGCCCGCCGAGGAGCTCGCGTGCGGTGCTCGGAACATGGTCGAGGACGGGCTCTTCGAGCGCTTCCCGAAGCCCTCGATCGTGCTCGGGCAGCACGTCGCACCGCTGCCGGCGGGTTTCATCGGCTACGGCAGCGGGCCGCTGATGGCCGGGTCGGACACCGTGAGCGTGACGCTGCACGGTCGCGGCGGGCACGGCTCGCGGCCTGAGGCCGCGGTCGATCCGGTGCTCATGGCGGCGAACGTCGTCACCTGGCTGCAGGGCATCGTCTCGCGCGAGGTTCCGCCGTCCGAGACCGCCGTCGTCACCGTGGGCCGGCTCAGCGCCGGGAGCAAGCCGAACATCATCCCGGACGACGCAGAACTCGGCATCAACATCCGCGCGAAGACGGAGCACACGCGCAAGCTCGTGATGGACGCGGTCGAACGCATCGTGCGCGCCGAGTCCGCCGCCGGCGCCGCCGTCCGCGAGCCCGACATCGCGTGGGAGGAGAGCGCTCCCGTCCTGGTGAGCGACCCCGACGCGACGACGGCGACGCTCGCCGCGTTCACGGAGCATTTCGGCCCCGAGCGCATCCTGCCGATGCCGCCGGTCACCGCCAGCGAGGACGTCGGGGTGTTCGGCGCGGCCATCGGCGTGCCGACGGTGTTCTGGTTCTGGGGCGGGATCGAGCCGGACATGGTGTTCCAGGCGCTCGCGGAGAACGCCATCGACAAGCTGCCCGCCAACCACTCCCCGCTCTTCGCGCCGCTGATCGAGCCGACGCTCGGCACGGGCGTCGAGGCCCTGGTCACGGCTGCCCGGGCCTGGCTCGGCTCGTGACCGCGATCACCAGCGCGAAAGCCATGATGCCGACGCCGATCCAGGCCGCCGACGCGTAGCCCGCGCTGCTGGGGAAGACCGCGCCGGCCGCCGTGTACGCGGCGAGAATCAGGGCGCTGAGCGTACTGCCGAGCGAGAATCCTATGCTGCGCACGACCTGGTTGACGCCCATCGCGCCCGCGGTCTCCTCGGCGGGTGTCACGGCGAGGATGACGGCCGGCATCGCCGCCGAGAACGCACCGACGCCGAACCCGAGCAGCGACATGGCGGCGAGCGGCCCCGCGATGTCGCCGCGGTCGATCGCGAACACGATGAACGCGACGAGCACGACCGCTGTCGAGATGATCAGCAGGGCATGTGCGGACATGCGCTTGCGAACACGTGGGCTGATTCGCCCGGCGACGAATCCGAGGATGGAGAACGGCACGAGGAACAGGCCGGCGGTGAAGGTGCTCAGGCCGAAGCCGTAGCCGACGGCCAACGGCGTCTGGACGTAGCGCGTGATGCAGCTGAGCAGCAGGTACATTCCGGCTCCGGCGACGAGCATGGCAGCGTTCGCCCCGGCGACGGCTCGATGGCGCAGCAGGCGCAGATCGACCAGCGGCACGGTCAGTATGCGCTCGCGCATCACCCATCCCGCGAGCAGTACGACGGCGACCAGCGCGAGAGCCAGGGCCACGCCGAGGTGCCGCTGTAAGAGGGCCGGTTCGCCGAGGATGAGCAGCAGCACGAGCAGACCGGCCCCGAGGAGCAGGCTCGCGATCGCGTCCGGCGTGGGCGCGGACGGCTGGCCCGACTCGGGGAAGGCGCGGACGGCTGCCGCGAACGCGATCGCGGCCAGCACGAGCCCGACCGCGTACGCGGCCCGGATTCCGCCGACGTCGGTCAGGTAGCCGGCCAGCGGATATCCGACGCCCACGCCGACGGTCGAGGCCACCGACACCATCGCGATCGTCGACGCGGCACGGTCCTTGTCGAGATGCTCGCGGGCCGCGGCGATCATCAGCGGCACCATCGCCAGCCCGCAGCCCACCGCAGCCCGGCCGATGAGCAGGAACCCGAGCGAGAGCGGGAGAACCGCCAGCGCGCTGCCCGCGACGACCACCCCGAGGGTGCCGAGGAAGACCGTGCGGCGGCGGGCGCCGGTACCGAGGCGGCCGAGCACGGGCGTGGCCACGGCTCCGGTGAGCAGGGCGATCGTGAGCGTCCATTGGGCGGCCGCGAGCGAGACGCGCAGGGTGATGGCGACGCTCGTGATCAGCGGCGAGCCGAGGCTGCTGGAGATCGCGACGACCAGCGCGATCAGCAGCAGCATGCGTGGCAGCACCCTGATCTGGCCGTCGTCCCTCGCCATGGCCTCGGCGGCCATCGGCTCGCTGGTCACCGGTTCGTCTCGCTGGTGATGTGCTCGAACAGCCCCGGCTGGATCCGGGTGCCCACGCCGTGCGCCCAGGGTTCGTCCGCCTCCCGGGCTTGCAGCGCGGCGCCGTTGTTGAGCAGCATTCCGAAGGCCAGGAAGGATTTCACGGTCACCGGATCGAGCCCGGAGCGCTCGGCGACCGTGTCCCACATCCGCGAGAAGCGGTCGCGCACGGCCTCGCGCACCTCCTCGTCGCTCGCCGCCGCGAATCCCTGCAACTGGAGCAGGAGCGCGGTGCGGTCCGCCAGCAGGCCGTCGTAGGTGCGGCCCATCTCCGCCAGCGCCTCGATCCCGGTCCGGTCCCCGGCCGCCTCCCGCATCCGGTCGATCAGCCGGTCGAAGGCCTCGGTCACCACCTGGATGAAAAGGTTCTTCTTCGAGCCGAACAGCCGGAAAACGTAGGCCTGCGTGATCTCCGCGCGCCGCGCGATGGTCTCGGTCGAAGTGCCGTGCAGGCCGCCGATCGCGAACTCCCGCGCCGCGATGGCCAGGATCTGCGCCCGCCGCTCGGCCGCCGTCATCTTCCGCGTCCCCGTCGTAGCCATACGTTCATGTTACTGGTCACTAACAAGTAACCGGAAACCGGCACGTAGCCGCAGCGGACGTCCTCCGCTATGTTCTCCCTTACGTGATCCATCCGGACCCGCAAGCGAGCGGAGGCCCTGTGCGTATCGGCCTGCTGACCAGGGAGTTCCCGCCCGACGTATACGGCGGGGCGGGTGTTCACGTGGAGTTTCTCGCCCGCGAGCTGCAGGAGCTGGCCGACGTGCGCGTGCACGCCTGGAGCAGCGCGAAGGCGGCCGAGGACCCGCCGCACGTGCTGCGGCACGCGGCCGACCCGGCGCTGGCCGACGCGAACGAGGCGCTGCGCAGCCTGTCGATCGACCTCGGCATGGCCGCGGGCGTCGCCGACCGCGACCTCGTCCACTCGCACACCTGGTACGCCAACCTCGGCGGCCACCTCGCCAAGCTGCTCTACGGCATCCCGCATGTGATGACCGCGCACTCGCTCGAACCGCTGCGGCCGTGGAAGGCCGAGCAGCTCGGCGGCGGCTACGCGCTCTCCAGCTGGGCCGAGCGCACCGCGATCGAGGCCGCCGACGCGGTCATCGCCGTGTCCGAGGGGATGCGCGCGGACATCCTGGGCTGCTACCCGGCCATCGATCCGGCGCGGGTGCGCGTCGTGCACAACGGGATCGACACCGAGCTCTACAAGCCGGTGCCGGAGATCGACGCGCTGATCAAGAACGGCGTGGACCCGGACCGGCCCTACGTGCTGTTCATCGGGCGCATCACCCGGCAGAAGGGCGTGCCGCACCTGCTGCGCGCGGCCCGCTCGATCAGCCCGTCCGCGCAGCTCGTGCTGTGCGCGGGCGCGCCGGACACCCCGGCGATCGACCAGGAGTTCCGCGGGCTCGTCGACGAGCTGCGGCGGACCAGGGACGGCGTGATCTGGATCCCGGAGATGCTACCGCGTAACGAGGTCATCCAGCTGCTGACGAACGCCGCGCTGTTCGCCTGCCCCTCGGTCTACGAGCCGCTCGGCATCGTGAACCTCGAGGCGATGGCCTGCGGGGCGCCGGTGGTCGCCTCGGCGGTCGGCGGGATCCCCGAGGTCGTCGTCGACGGGGTGACCGGCCGGCTCGTGGGCCACGACGAATCGGATCCGGCGGCGTTTGAACGCTCCCTGGCGGAGGCAATCGAGAACGTACTGGCCGACCCCGCCGCCGCGAGGCGGATGGGCGAGGCTGGGCGCGAGCGCGCGGTGCGGGAGTTCGGCTGGGACGCGATCGCCCGCCGGACGGTGGCGGTGTACGAGGAGATCCTGCGGAAGTGACGACCTTCCGGCGGCGCGATCGGCCGCCGGAGCTGCGGACCTTAAGGGGCGGCGATGCGTGGCGGACCTTCGATCCTGGGAATCGTGCTCGCCGGCGGCGAGGGGAAGCGCCTGATGCCGCTGACCGCCGACCGGGCCAAACCGGCCGTGCCGTTCGGCGGCACCTACCGGCTCGTCGACTTCGTGCTCTCGAACCTGGTCAACGGCGACATCATGCGCATCTGCGTGCTCACGCAGTACAAGTCGCACTCGCTCGACCGCCACATCACCACCACGTGGCGCATGTCGAACCTGCTCGGCAACTACATCACCCCGGTCCCGGCGCAGCAGCGGCTCGGCCCGCGCTGGTTCCTCGGCAGCGCGGACGCGATCTACCAGTCGCTGAACCTGATCCACGACGAGCAGCCCGACTACGTCGTCGTGTTCGGCGCCGACCACGTCTACCGGATGGACCCGCGGCAGATGGTCCGCCAGCACATCGAGGGCGGCGCCGGCGCCACGGTCGCCGGGATCCGGATCCCGCGCTCGGAGGCCTCGGCCTTCGGCATCATCACCCCGGACTCGAACGGCATCCACGTCGAGCGCTTCCTGGAGAAGCCCGCCGATCCGCCCGGGCTGCCCGACAACCCGGACCAGGTCTACGCGTCGATGGGCAACTACGTCTTCACGACGAAGACCCTGCTCGACGCGCTCGCCCGGGACGCCGGCAACGAGCGCTCGGTGCACGACATGGGCGGCAGCATCCTGCCCATGCTCACCGAGGAGGGCCAGGTCCAGGTCTACGACTTCGACCGTAACCACGTCCCCGGCGAGACCGAGCGCGACCACGGCTACTGGCGGGACGTGGGAACCCTGGACGCGTACTACGACTCGCACATGGACCTGATCTCGGTCCACCCGGTCTTCAACCTCTACAACCGCGAGTGGCCGCTCTACACTCACACCGTGCAGCTGCCGCCCGCCAAGTTCGTGGCCGGCGGCATAGCGAGCGAGTCGATGGTCGCGCCCGGCTGTATCATCACCGGCCAGGTCACCCAGTCCGTGCTCTCCCCTGGAGTCGTCGTCGAGGAGGGCGCGGTCGTGCAGGGCTCGATCCTGCACGACAACGTCCGGATCGGCCGCGGGGCGGTGGTGCGCCGCGCCATCCTCGACAAGAACATCGTGGTCCCGCCCGGCGCGACCGTCGGCGTCAACCACGAGCGGGACCGAGAGCTCTACCACGCCTCCGCCCACGGCATCATCGCGCTCGGAAAGGGCCAGCGCGTTCTGTGACCCCCGAACAGGCCGTTTAGCAGCGCGAAAAGTCCACGGCCTAATACTTACTTAAGGTAGGCCGCTTAGCGTCTGACGTACCTACGTGCTGAAGGCTGGGCTATGACGGTTTCGGAGACGTTCGCGGCGTGGCGGGCCAAGCCCGCCGGGCTGCGCGGTGGCGCGGTGCAGCAGCGGCTGATCGGCGGGGACCCGTTTCGGCGCTTCCTGCTCATCGCGCTCGGGCTGGCCGTCCTGGCGATCACGCTTGTGACGGTCGGCGTGGCGAACGGGCCGCAGATGTCGATCACCGACGAGCCGGTGCACGCCGCGTACCTCTACGACGCCGCCCATCTGCAGATGCCCTACAAGGGCGAGCTGACCTCGAAAGAGATCCGCTACGAGTGGTACTGCCACAACCTGCAGGCCAGCACCGGTTCCGCGAAGTGCACCGGGTTCGACGCCTCGACCTTCCAGACCACCTCGCAGATCTACACCTTCGGCGATCCGCCGGTGTACTACCTGATCACCGGCCTGCTCGACCGTGCGGTCAGCCCGCTGATCCCGGGCACGCACAACTTCATCACCGTGGGACGCGACCTGGGCGCGCTGTGGCTGTTCGCCGCGATGATCGTGCTCTACCTCGCCGCCCGGCGCTTCCGCATAGGCTGGCAGTACGCGGCCGGCGCGGCCGCGCTGCTGCCGCTGTGCCCGGGGGTGCTCGCCTCCACCACCCAGATCACGAGTGACGCGCCGGCCGCGCTGTGCGGGGCGCTCGCGCTCTACGTGCTGGCCCGGATCCTGGTCGACAGACGGATGGGGCTCGTCGCGCCCTGCCTCGCCACGCTGTTCACCGCCGGAACGAAGACCCTCAACGGCATGCCGATGCTGGTCGTCGCGACGGTGACCCTCTTCCTCGCGCTCGGCATCCTCTACCGCGACCGCCGGAACTGGCGGGCAGCCGTCCGGCCGCTCGCGATCAGCGCAGTCATCCTGGCCACGTTCGGCGCCGTCTACCTGGTCTGGAGCAAGTACCAGGACGGCCGGGGCGTGGCGAACTGGGTCAACCCGAACCTGGCCAACAGCGACCCGCTGACCGGCTCGAAGGTCGGCGACCTGTTCAGCAACCTGTTCAACACCTTCTCGAACCTCACCACGGCGTACTGGCTGCCTGACTCGATAAACGGCGAGACGGTATCGATCTGGGCGACGCTGCTGTGCGTGGTGCTCGTCGGCGCGCCGCTGATGGTGATGACGGCCAGCCGGGCGCGGTCCTGGGGCTGGGTGCTCGGAGTCGGCACGCTCCTCGGTATCACGCTGGTGGTCCCGGCGGTCGAGGCGCAGGTCTACATGGCCAACCACCAGTTCTTCCTGAACGTCGCGCCGCGCTACGCGCTGACCTTCCTGCCGTGGGCGATCATCTGCCTCGCGGTGGTCGCCTACCGGCGCCGGCTGCTGAAGTCGACGATCCTGTTCGTCTCACTCGGCCTGCTCGTCCTGCTGCTCGCCGAGACCCAGATCCTCACCTTCGGGCCCGCCCTCGTCGGCAACGCGAAGTACCTGGTGGGCTGACCTGCCGTCATCATTCTCGTCGTGCTGGTCCTCGGCGGCCGGCTGCGGACGTTCAGCCAGGCGTACCGGGCCGCGTGCGTCACATCGGTGCTCTCGCTGCGCGTGGTGGGCGAGGTCTACGGCACGCGAAACGATCAAGCCGGCAAATCCACGGCGCAACCGGGCAATGCTTGATTCAATGCGCGTATGACGACTCGGATCGAGCGCGCCACCCGCTTCCGCGCGCTGCACGACCCCGCTGCACCTCTCGCGCTGGCGAACGTCTGGGACGCGGCAGGCGCCCGCATCGTGGCCGCCACGGGCGCTTCGGCCATCGCGACGACGAGCGCCGGCGTCGCGTGGGGCCTCGGCGCGGCCGACGGCGACCAGGTGAGCCGGGACGCGATGCTCGAGCAGTTGGCGCGGATCGTGGCCGCGAGCGGCGATCTGCCGGTGACCGCGGACATCGAGACCGGCTTCGGCACCACGCCCGCCGACGTCGCCGACACCATCGCGCGCGTGCTCGATACCGGAGCCGTGGGCGTGAACATCGAGGACGCGCTCCCCGGCCCCGGCGCCTCGGACGATCCGCTGCGGCCGGTGGTCGAGCAGGCGGAGCGGCTGGCGGCGGCGAGGGCGGCGGCCTACCGGGCCGGGATTCCGTTGTACATCAACGCTCGGGTCGACGTCTTCCTGCGCGGCGTCGGTGCGGAGTCCGGTCGGCTTGAGGCCACGATCGACCGGGCCGGCGCCTACCTGGAGGCCGGCGCAAGTGGCTTGTTCATCCTCGGCGTCCGCGACGCGGAGACGATCGCCGCGCTGGCGGCCGGGATCGACGCTCCGGTGAACGTCGGCGGCGGCGGGCTCTCCATCGCGGAACTCGGGAGGCTGGGCGTCGCTCGCGTGAGTCTCGGTGCCGAAACCGCGTTGGCGGCGTACGGAGCCCTGGACCGGATGGCGCGCGAACTGCTCGGCGAGAGCCCGGGTTCCGCGCTCGACTACAGCACGCTCAACGGGCTGATGAGGGGATGAGCTGATGGCGCGCGATGCGTGGGTTACGGCCGGAAGCGTTGACGAGTTCCTGCGTACGACGGTGCCGTTCCTGGCCGCCGAGCCGGTACTCAACACTCTGCTGCTGACGGTCTTCGATCGGCTCAGGACGGAGGGGCCGCACGCGTTCGGCGAGAGCGATCCGCAGTTGCTGACGTGGTATGACGCCGGCGGATCGGTCGCCGGGGCCGTCATACGCACACCACCGTTCCCGTTCGTGCTCTCCGACGCCCCGGCGGCGGCCATCGGCGCGTTCGTCGACCTCGTGCCGGACGGCGGCGGAGCAGGGCGCGACGGACGCGAGGTCAACCTGCCGCTGACCGGCGAGGAGCCGTTCGTCACCGCGTGGACCGCGCGCACCGGCCGCGCGCCGCGCGTCCTGGAGCGGTTCCGGCTCTACCGGCTGGACGGTCTCGTCGCGCCGGCTCCGGCCCCGCTCGGGATGCCGAGGCTCGCGGGGCGGGAGGACGTGCCGCTCATCGCGGACTTCATCCGGGCCTTCTGGCGCGAGGTCGAGCATTCGGTGCCGGAGGACTCGCGCGCGGTTGCGCTGCGGATGGCCGAGGGACGCGTGGCCGAGGGCGTTTTCTGGCTCTGGATCGACGAATCGGGCACGCCGGTCGCACTCGCCGGGCACACCCCGCCGACCGCCGGGATGTGCCGGATCGGGCCGGTGTTCACGCCGCCGGGGCTGCGCGGCCACGGCTACGCGGCGGGGGCGACGACCGCCGCGACCCGGGCCTCGCTGGCGCTGGGGGCCGATGAGGTCCTGCTGTTCACGGACCTCGCCAACCCGATCAGCAATCGGCTCTACCAGCGACTCGGCTACCGCCCGGTCAGCGACCGGGCGCGGCTCGAGTTCGCCGGGTAGACCGGGAACGGACTAGAGATTCGCGAGGAACTCGCGCTCCTCCGGAGAGCTGAAGGCGCCGCCGCTCTCGTGCCCGTTGTACGGGTACACGGCTATCTCCTTCGGCCCGGCGTAGTGGTTGTAGGACGCGAAGACCGTCGAGGGCGGGCAGATGTCGTCCATCAGCGCGACCGCGTAGTGCGCCGGGGCGCCGGCGCGGGCCGCGAAGTTCACGCCGTCGAAGTAGGACAGCGTGCGGAACACGTTCTCCACCTCACTGCGCTGCGTGGCCAGGAAGTTGCCGATCTGCTTGTACGGGAATGAGTCGGTGATCTCGGTGGCCCGCCGGAAATGCTGCAGGAACGGCACGTCCGCGATCACGCCGCCGATGTCGTCGACCAGGCCCGAGACCGCGATCGCCATGCCGCCGCCCTGGCTGGAACCGCGCAGGAAGATCCGCGATTCGTCGACGGCCGGGTGCGCGCGGGCCGCCTCGACCGCGCGCACGCTGTCCGTGTACAGCCGCCGGTAATAGTACGTCTCAGGGGACTGGATCCCGCGGGTCATGAAGCCGTCGATGCTCGGTCCGGTGCCCTGCGCCCCGTCGTCCGGGGTCGCGCCGACCCGCCAGCCGCCGCCCTGGCCGCGGGTGTCCATCAGCAGGTGCGCGTAGCCGGCGTTGGACCAGTACAGCTGCTCGTGCGGCAGGCCGCGGCCGCCGCCGTAGCCGCAGTACTCCACGACGCACGGCAGCGGGCCCTCGGCGTTCGCGGGCCGCAGCAGCCAGGCCTTGATCGGCTGGCCGCCGTAACCCGCGAAGGTCACGTCGTCCACGGCGATCAGCGGCAGGCCGATGTCCACGGTCGTGTGCTCGAGCGCGAGCGGGTGGTTGCGCGCGGCTTTCAGCGTCGCGCCCCAGAACTGGTCGAAGTCTGCCGGTTCGTTGCGCTCGGGTCGGTACTCGCGAAGCTCGTCCAAGCTCAGATCGATCAATGCCATGCCCGGAACCTAGCATCGATCTCCGTTCTAGACCCCGATGCCAAGGTTAGGTCAAGGCAGTAAAGGCCTCTACCCGCTGGCGCCTATGCGCCCCCCGTGAGCCCGCTCATCCGGCGGAGGCGAGGCCGGCGGGGACGGTGGTGCGCGGCGTCGTCTGCACGAGATGGCCCCACCAGACCAGCCGGTGCGAGTCCACGTACATCGGCGTGCAGGTGGTCATCGTCAGGTAGCGGCCCGCCTCGGTGTAGCCGGAGCCGACCGGGATCGGCGCGAGCACGTCCACGTCGCCGATCGGCACCGAGGGCGCCTCGCGGTCGAGCTGGTAGACGTACCAGCCGTAGACGGTCTGCACGTAGACCTTGTCCCCGGGGGCCAGCTTGTCGAGGTCCCGGAAGATCATGCCGTGGCCGTCGCGGTGGCCGGCGATGCCGAAGTTCCCCGCGGTGTCCCAGGGCATCGCGGTCGCAGGGCTCGAGTAGTGGCCGACCGCACCGGTGTTGAGCACCTGGTCCCGCTCGGTGCCCTGGGTCAGCAGCGCGCGCCAGCCCGGGCCGAGCGCGGGAATGTAGAGGAAGCCGAAGCTGGTGCCGTCGGCCAGGTCGTCGGTCGGCGCGCCGGGCGCGGCGGCGCCGTCCAGGGTGTGCTGGAACGCGGAGGAGGCGGCGTGGTTCTCCATGCCCGCGGCCACGTTCGTCCACCAGAGCAGGTAGACGAGGTAGAGCGCGCAGAGCACGCCGACGGTGCAGAGCAGTTCGCCGAGGACGTCGAGGGACCTGCTCAGCACGCCTGGGTTTCCGGGCAGCGGTTCGCGTCTTAGCACGACTTCGGAGCCTACGGTCCGATGAACGCCGTGGCGCCGGGCTCGCGGAGGTTCCATCCTTCCTGAGGCGCGGACGCAGAAAACGCCAGCGGCCCGACGCGTGTCGGTGGACGCGTCGGGCCGCCTGCTTCGCTACCGTTCGCCGGCCGGGGTCACCGCCGGACGATCACTCGCCTTCCTCGCGGCGGCGGCTGGCGAGGCGCATGCCGAGGCCCGCGACCAGCGCGGCTCCGGCCACGCCGAGGGCTGCGCCGATGTCGGCACCGGTGTGCGCCAGCTGCCCGGGCGAGGTGGCCGGCGGCGGGGTGCTCGGGGCCGTGGTCGGGGTCGTGGGAGTGGTCGGAGTCGTCGGAGACGTCGGGGTGGTGGGCGGCGTCGTCGGCGGGCTGCTCGACGGCGACGAGCACGTGCACGTCGGGGTCGGGCTGGTCGGGCCGGTGCTCGGGCAGGTCTCATCGCCGCACGCGTGCATCGCGACCTGCGGATCGTCACCCGAGCCGAGACCGCCGCCGACCACAGTCCGTGCGGTGGCGCTGGCGCCCCCCGACCCGGCCACCGGGGAACCCGGCGTGGTCGGCGCGCTGCCTTCCGCAGAACTCTTGTGGTCGTCTGTGTTCGGAGGGGCCGCCAACAGTCCTGGCGGTGCCGGTACGCCGCTCGCGGAGCCTGCCGTGATGACCGGTGGCGACGACGAGACGCTCGCGTCGCTCTGCGCGCCAGGGGCCTGCGCTGGGCCCTGGTTCGCTCCGACTCCCACGGCCGCGAAGGCCGGGGAGAAGGCCATGCCGGTCAACAGCAGGCCGCCCGTGGCGACGACGAGGGCCAGGCTGCGCTTGGCCGAGTCGTACATGGGGACCTCTGGTGATCAGTCGGAGGACGGCGGGCCGGTGGGCCCGCCTTCCCTGCGCAACGCCCGATGATCGCAGAGGTCACTCAGCCTTACTCTCCATGGCTGAATATTGATAAGAGCATTCAGTTAGCGGAGGCCGGGAAGACCCCCGGCGCGGACTAACGCAAAGGGCTCAGGCCCTACGGGCCGCCTCGCGGGCCTTGCGCGCCGCGACCTTCTCCTCGAAGCGGGCGGCCGCGCCGTCGAGCGCGTCCATGATCTCGGCGAGCTCCTCGCGGGCCCGCTCGCCCTCGGGGCCGAGGTCGGTGCGCTCGAAGATCCGGACGTTGCGCAGCACCGGGTTGAGCACCTCGTCGCGGTGGATGCGCAGGTTGTAGATGCCCGCGACGGCGATCTGCACCGACTTGCGGCCGAAGTTCTCCACCCCGGCGCCCGGCATCTGGAAGTTCTTCACCACGTCCACCACGGCCCGCATGCTCTGGTCCGGCGCGAGCTCGAAGGCGGCGCCGAGCAGGTTGCGGTAGAAGACCATGTGCAGGTTCTCGTCGTTGGCGACCTTCTGCAGCAGTTGGTCGCACAGCTTGTCGCCGGAGTACGAGCCGGTGTTGCGGTGCGAGATCCGGGTAGCCAGCTCCTGGAAGGAGACGTAGGCGAGCGAGTTGATCGGGTGGTGCGAGTTCGGCGAGACATAGCCCTGGGACATGTGCGTCATCCGGGCCCGCTCCAGCTCCACCGGGTCCACCGCGCGGGTGGCGAGCAGGTAGTCGCGGATCGCGATGCCGTGCCGGCCCTCCTCGGCGGTCCAGCGGTGCACCCAGGTGCCCCAGGCCCCGTCGCGGCCGAAGAGCGTGGCGATCTCGTGGTGGTAGCTCGGCAGATTGTCCTCGGTCAGCAGGTTGAGGATCAGCGAGGTGCGCGCCGTATCGTCCAGCCGGGACTGGCCCACCTCCCAGGCCTCGCCGTCGAGCGGGCCGTCGAAGTCGCGCCCCTCGCTCCACGGGACGTAAGCGTGTGGGAACCACTCCTTGGCCACGGACAGGTGCCGGTTGAGGTTCGCCTCGACGACCGGCTCGAGTTCCAGCAGTACCGCGGTCTGGCTCAGGTCGCCGCGCAGCGGCGTGCTCGGGGCCTGCGGGCGCTCTGCGGTGAGGCTCACTTCAGATCTCCTGGACTGGGCGGCGCATGCGAAGTTACGGTTACGGATGCGTAAGTTACGTTACCGTAGCCCAAGATCGAGCGCAGCGCTAGCTTTCAGCGTGTAGAGAACGTTAAGAAGTCAAGCAATTATCCGCACCGTGCGCCGAAAGGTAGGCCGTGGGCCGCCCAGAGGATGCGGCGGCTCACGCGCGGTGACGGAGAGTCGCCGATTATGGCGATTTTGTTGCCGCAATTGACAAATCGAGTGACCTGGGCCACGCTAGATGGTGAGGGTGGACCCCGGAGAAGGCGCCGAGAGCGCGCCGGGGCCCAGAACGTCCGCCGGGTCCCTGAGTCCCGGCGGCGAGAGAAACAGACATCGCCGCGCCGCCGCACCGGTGCGGCGATGCGCTTTCTCCGGCTATTTTTCTGCCATGCGTGCGAATCTGCTCCCGGCCGCCGGCGTCGGCGTGATCATGGGCCTGCTCGCCGCGCACGAGGGCAGCGGCCCCGGCGCGGCGGTCGTCATCGGCGTGGTCGGCTGCGCTCTCGTGCTCGGCATGATCGCGCTCAAGGGCCTGTTCACCCGAGGTGGTTGAGCAGCCCCGGGGGAACGGCCTTGTCCTGGTTCACTGCCGCGATCAGCTCGGCCGCCTTCGTCTTGTCGATCTCCACCGTGTCGCCGATGTTCGAGACGAAGAAGCCCTCGTTCGCGATCGGCATCGTCCCGGTGGTGCCGCCGCTCGAACCGAGCGGCTTGGCGTGCGAGGCCATGTCGAGCAGGTCGGACAGCCCGGTGCCGTCGTCGGCCGCGATGGAGTTCAGCACGGCGCCGGCGAACGGGTAGAGCGTGAACGGGTTCAGGTAGACGCCGGGGCGGTCGGCCGCGGCGACGACGGCCTTGATGAAGGCCTGCTGGTCGGACATCCGGCTGATGTCGGAGTTGGGCAGCGAGTAGCGCGAGCGGACGAAGGCGAGCGCCTGGGTCCCGTCGATCGTCTGGCAGCCCGCGGACAGGTTCGCGCCGGACTTGCTGTCGTGGATCGCCGACTTCAGGCACATGTTCACGCCGCCGACCTCGTTGACCATGTTGACGATGCCGAGGAAGCCGATCTCCAGGTAGTGGTCGATCCGGATGCCGAAGTTCTCCTCGACCGTCTGCACCAGCAGTTGCGCGCCGCCGAGATCGTAGGCGGCGTTGATCTTGTTGTGCGAGGCCGAGTGCTCGGCGCCCTTCGAGTCCCGGTACGCCGGGATGGCCACGTAGGAGTCTCGCGGAATGGAGATCAGGTCGGGTCCGCTCGAACCGTAGTGCAGGATCATGATCGTGTCGGTGCGGGCGCCGGTGATCGAGGAGCTCGACCCGGTGTGCAGCTCCTGCTGCTGGGCGGCGGACAGCGTGTCACGGCCGTCCGAGCCGGTCAGCAGCCAGTTCGTGCCCACCCCCTGCGCCGGCCGACCTGAGTAGTCGGTCAGCGCGCCGACGTGGGTCAGCTTCCCGGAGGCCCAGAACCAGCTGGCCACCCCCGTGATGATCAGCGCGAGCACCACACCGAGCGCGGTGAGGCCGATTATCCGGCCCCACCGGCGATGCCTGCGCGGCGGTCTTTCCCCGTCGGCGCCGTCGGGCAGGAACCATCCAGACTCCTCGCGGGACGTCTTGGCTTTCTTGCCGCGCAGTCCGCCGTACGTCGAGGACTGCTCCGGCATCAGGTCATCCGGCTCGTATCCGCTCACGAGGCCAGACTAGTGACCGGGATTCTCGTATGACTTGACGAACGCGCCGTCGATTCCCGCCAGTAACACGTGTGCCGCCTTCATCTCCCGTGCGGCGGCGAGATCCGCCTCGGCCGGCTCGGCGGCGGACACCACCGCGGCCGCCTCCAGCGACTCGGCGCCCGAGGAGACCGCCATCGCCACCGCCACCTGGAGGGCGCTGAGCGAGAGCGAGGGCAGGCTGACGTCCACCGCTGCGTACGTGCGGCCGGTCTCGTCCCGCACGGCGGCGCCGGCCGCGGCGCCGGAGCGGGCCCGCGCCGAGCGGGCCAAGGTGATGATCTTCGCGTCTTCCGGGTCCAGCTCAGCGTTCATGGCATCAGCTTAGAGCGCGCGTCAGGCCTCGGCTTCGCGCGGTAGCTCGCGCACCAGCACGGTGCCGATCCGGCGGCGGCGCCCCTCGGCCGACTCGGCGGTCAGGCTCAGCCCGTCCAGCTCGACCGAGGCGCCGGGAATCGGAACCTTGCCGAGCATCTTGGCCAGCAGCCCGCCGACGGTCTCCACGTCCTCGTCCTCGAGGTCGCGGGAGAACAGCTCGCCGAGCTCGTCCAGGTCCAGCCGCGCCGTCACCCGGGCCCCGGCGGCCAGATCACCCGGCTCACCCAGCCACTGCACCGGCTCGCGGTCCTCGTCGTACTCGTCGGTGATCTCGCCGACGATCTCCTCCAGGATGTCCTCGATCGTCACCAGGCCGGCCGTGCCGCCGTACTCGTCGATGACGACCGCGAGGTGGATCCGCTCGGCCTGCATGTCGCGCAGCAGCTCGTCGGCGTGCTTGGAGTCGGGCACGTAGGTCGCCGGCCGCATCACCGATTCGACCAGCTCGACGCTCTCCCCCGCATGATGCTCGTGGACCCGCCCGGCGAGGTCCTTCAGGTAGACGATGCCGAGCACGTCGTCGGTGTTCTCGCCGACGACCGGGATCCGGGAGAACCCGCTGCGCAGCGCGAGGGTCAGCGCCTGGCGCAGTGTCTTGCCGCGCTCGATGAAGATCATGTCGGTGCGCGGCACCATCACCTCGCGCACCAGGGTGTCTCCGAGCTCGAAGACCGAGTGCACCATCCGGCGCTGCTCGGCCTCGATCTCGCTGTGCTGCTCGGCGATGTCCACCAGCGCGCGCAGCTCGGCCTCGGTGGCGAACGGCCCCTCGCGGAAGCCCTTGCCCGGCGTCAGCGCGTTGCCGAGCACGATCAGGGCCCTGGTGAACGGCGTCATGATGCGGCCGAGCGGGATCAGCACCGCCGCGCCGACCACGGCGACCCGCGGCGCGTGCTGGCGGCCGAGCGTGCGCGGGCTGACGCCGATGGCGACGTACGAGATGACCGCCATGATGAGCGTGGCCAGCACTCCGGCCTTCCAGCTCACGCCCCACTCGCGCACGCAGACGAGCGCCACCAGCACCGCGGCGGCCATCTCGCAGGTCACCCGGACCAGCAGCACGAGGTTGAAGTAGCGCGCCGGATCGGCGGTCACCCGCGCCAGCCGCTGCGCGCCGGGCACCCCCTGCTCGGCCATCTCGTCCGCGCGCACCCGGGACACCCGGGCCAGCGCCGCGTCCAGGCAGGCCGCCGACCCGGCGATCGCAACCGCGATCGCGGCACCGACCAGCAGCCAGGCCTCCGTGTCGCTCACGCGGCCGCCTCGCCCGCGCTCGGCCTTCGCGTCCGCCGCGTCCGGGCGGCCGCCTCGGTTGAGGGTTGACTCGCAGGCTCGCTCACCGGGTGGCGCCCCCCTGGCCGGCGCTTCCCCGGCTCGCGACCCAGGCTTCGAGCAGCTCGTTCTGCAGCCCGAACATCTCCTCGTGCTCCTCCGGCTCGGCGTGGTCGTAGCCCAGCAGGTGCAGGATGCCGTGCGTGGTCAGCACGTCGAGCTCGTGCGCGGTGGAGTGCCCGGCCGCGACCGCCTGCTTCTCCGCGACCTCGGGGCACAGCACGATGTCGCCGAGCAGGCCGGGCGTCGGCTCGTTGTCGTCCTCGGCGCGGGCCGGGCGCAGTTCGTCCATCGGGAAGGAGAGCACGTCGGTCGGGCCCGGCTCGTCCATCCACTGGATGTGCAGCTGTTCCATCGCGCCCGCGTCCACCAGCAGGATGGACAGCTCGGCGAGGGGGTGGATGCCCATCTCGGCGAGGACGAAGCGGGCCAGCGCGACGATCGCGGCCTCGTCGGCCTCGACCCCGGACTCGTTGTTGATATCGATGGACATAACCCGCATCATCCCACGCGGCGGGGCCCGCCCGGTCTGCGGCGCGGCTGCTCGGCCTGCTGCCGGGCGTCGTAGCGCCCATAGGCGTCCACGATCTCCCCGACCAGCCGGTGCCGGACCACGTCCGTGCTGGTCAGGCGGCAGAAGGCGATGTCGTCGATGCCCTCGAGGATGTCCTGCACCACGCGCAGCCCGGACTGGACGCCGGACGGCAGGTCCACCTGCGTGGTGTCACCGGTGACGACGACCTTGGAGCCGAAGCCGAGCCGGGTGAGGAACATCTTCATCTGCTCGGCCGAGGTGTTCTGCGCCTCGTCCAGGATGATGAACGCGTCGTTGAGCGTCCTGCCGCGCATGTAGGCCAGCGGGGCCACCTCGATCGTCCCGGCGGCCATCAGCTTCGGGATCGAGTCGGGGTCGATCATGTCGTGCAGCGCGTCGTAGAGCGGGCGCAGGTACGGGTCGATCTTCTCGTACAGCGTGCCGGGCAGGAAGCCGAGCCGCTCGCCGGCCTCGACCGCGGGCCGGGTCAGGATGATCCGGCTGATCTCCTTGCTCTGCAGCGCCTGCACGGCCTTGGCCATCGCCAGGTAGGTCTTGCCGGTACCCGCGGGACCCAGGCCGAACACGACCGTGTTCCTGTCGATCGCGTCCACGTACCGCTTCTGGTTGACCGTCTTGGGACGGATCGTGCGGCCGCGGTTCGACAGGATGTTCTGCGTGAGCACCTCGGCCGGGCGCAGGCTCTCCTCGCCGCGGCCGGCGGCCTGCAGCAGGGTGATCGAGCGGCGCACCGAGTCCTCGCTGAGCGCGGCGCCGGTGCGCAGCACGATCAGGATCTCGTCGAACAGCGAGCGGACCAGCTCCACGTCCGCCTCGGGACCGCTGACCGTGATCTCGTTGCCGCGCACGTGGATGTCCAGCGAGGGCAACTGCTTCTCGATCGTCCGGAGGATGCCGTCCCCGTGCCCGAGGACCGCGACCATGGGGTGTGCCGCGGGAATGGTGATCTTGATCGTGGTCTGCTGCTCGGACGTCTCGGACATAGCTCAGGCCTCACGGCCTTGAAATCACACCCTCTGGACTGCTTCACGTGCTGCGGTTCGGGTCTCCATGGTACCGAGCGACAACGTCCGCGGCCCGGGCATTTATTCCGACGAATACTCCGGCGAACCGGCGCGGCCGGCGCGAAGCCTACTCCGGCGTCCCGAAGCGGCCGAGCGGCTCGCCGCCGAGCACGTGCGCGTGCACGTGGTAGACCGTCTGCCCGGCGTGGTCCCCGGTGTTGAGCACGATCCGGTAACCGCCCTCGGCCAGCCCCTCGCCCTCGGCCACCGCCGCCGCTTCGCGCAGGAGTTCGGCCGCCAGGTCCGGATCGCCGGACGCGATCTCGCCGGCGTCGGCGTACGCGTGCGTGCGCGGAATCACCAGCACGTGCACGGCCGCCTGCGGGGCGATGTCGCGGAACGCGTAGATCCGCTCGGTCTCCCGGACTGCGGCGGACGGGATCTTGCCGGCGACGATGGAGCAGAAGATGCAATCGGGGTCGGAGGTTGTACCCGGAGCGCCGGATTCGCCCGATACGGTGATCGTTTGTCCCACGTTCGAGTCCTTTCCGTTCAGGGTCGGCGTTCCTCGGCCCGTTCGAGAGTCCAACCCTGTGTAACGTCTCGCTCCGACGTCGCAAAGCTATCAGACGCCCGATTCACCGCAGATCACGCTAGGGGTAAACCCATGGACCGCCTCGCCGCCCACGTCATCGCCACCGCCGCGCTGACGGTGACGCTGGCCACCGTGCCCGTCCTGTGCGCCGACGTCTCCCACGCCGCCGCCGTCCCCGCCGCCGCCGTGTCCGCCCTCGCCCCGACCGTGCCGGTCCAGCCGTGCTCCGACCGCGTTCAGGTCGGCCAGGCCGCGCACGAGATCTACCAGGGCATCGTCGCCTTCTCGATCGAGGAGTTCTACTCCCCCTCCTGCCACGCGATGTACGGCTACTCATTCGCCTCGTCGCAGTTCCGCGCCCTGCACGTGCGCTACGACGTCGGCATGGCCGTCTACGACGAGACCCACGGCGCCATCGACGGCGCCGCCACCGCGATCGGCGGCGTCGGCGGCCCCGCCTACTGGTCGGCGGCGGTCCACGTCGTGCCCGGCACCTGCTACGAGGGCGAGGGCCACTACTTCTACTACCCGCCGAGCGCCCCCGGCGGTTTCATCGAGGGCGACACCCGGACGGACGAGGTCTGCGCGTGACCTGCCGGGCTTCTGACACTTAGTCAGGCGCCTAGCTCCACCGACCGGACCGCGCCAGCAGCACCGCCGCGGCGGCCGTGCCCGCGGTGGACGTCCGCAGGACCGTCGGGCCCATCCGGTACGGCTGGGCGCCCGCTTCGGCGAACCTGGCCAGTTCCTCGGGCGAGATGCCACCCTCGGGGCCGACGACCAGCACGATGTCCGCCACCGCCGCGCCCGCCGCCCCACCGTCCGCAGTTCCGCCGTCTCCCGGCAGGGCCACCGCCGCGAGCGCCGACCCGGCCTCTTCGTGCAGGACGATCGCGAGGGTCGCCGCCGACAGCAGCTTGGCCACCGCCGCCGTGGTGGCGGGCTCGGTGACCTCGGGCCACCAGGCGCGGCGGGACTGCTTGGCGGCCTCGCGGGCGGTGCCGCGCCACTTCTCCAGCGACTTGGCGCCGCGGTCGGCCTTCCACTGGGTGATCGAGCGGGAGGCGGACCAGGGCACGATGACGTCCACGCCGATCTCGGTCATGGTCTCCACGGCCGTCTCGCCGCGGTCGCCCTTGGCGAGCGCCTGAACGATCGTCAGACGCGGATTCGGCGCCGGCGCCTCGAGAGCCTGAACGACATCGAGGTCCAGCACGTTGCCCACGGACCGCGCCACGACGCAGTGCGCCACCAGGCCCTGGCCGTCCGTCAGGTCGACGGACTCGCCGGGCTGGAGGCGGCGCACCACTGCGGCGTGCCGTCCCTCGGGGCCGTCCAGGCGGACGGTGTCGGCGCCCGCCAGCAGTTCGTGCGGCGCGTGGAAAACAGGGGCTGTCATCGGTGTCGGTTCGGCTCGGTTCGAGTCTCGGGTCGGGCCGGTTCGGCGCGGTGCCGCCTCCGGCTGCGGCTCGGCCGCTGCTAGCGGTTGTTGATCGCGTCCTTGAGCCGGGAGAAAAGGCCCTGCTGTCCCGGCGCGAAGGTGCCGGACGGGCGCTCCTCGCCGCGTAGCTGGGCCAGCTTGCGCAGCAGCGCCTCCTGCTCGGGGTCCAGCGCCTTCGGCGTCTGCACCTCGATGTGCACGACGAGGTCGCCGCGGGCGGTGCCGCGCAGGTGCTGGATGCCGCGGCCGCGCATGGTGATCGACTGGCCGGACTGGCTGCCGGGCCGGATGTCGAGCTCGACCTGGCCGTCCAGGGTCTGCAGCGGGAGCTTGGTGCCCAGCGCGGCGGCGGTCATCGGCATCGTCACGGTGCAGTGCAGGTCGTCCCCGCGCCGCTGGAAGATGTCGTGGGGCTCCTCGACGATCTCGATGTAGAGGTTGCCCGCGGGACCCGCTCCGGGGCCGACCTCGCCCTCGCCGGCCAGCTTGATCTGGGTGCCGTTGTCCACACCCGGCGGGATCTTCACGGTCAGCGTCCGCCGGGTGCGCACCCGGCCGTCGCCCGCGCACTCCACGCAGGGGGTGGGCACGATGGTGCCGTAGCCCTGGCACTGCGGGCACGGCCGCGAGGTCATCACCTGGCCGAGGAAGGACCTGGTCACCTGGGACACCTCGCCGCGGCCGCGGCACATGTCGCAGGTCACCGGCTGGGTGCCGGGGGCCGCGCCGTCGCCGTTGCAGGTCGGGCAGACCACGGCGGTGTCCACCTGGATGTCCCGCTGCGTGCCGAAGGCGGCGTCCTGCAGGCTGATCTCGACCCGGATCAGCGCGTCCTGGCCGCGCTGCACCCGGGAGCGCGGGCCGCGCTGGCCCCCGCCGCCGAAGAAGGCGTCGAGCATGTCGCTGAACGCGAAGCCCGGTCCGAAGCCGCCCGCGCCCGCCCCGGCCGCCGAATTGCGCGGATCGCCGCCCAGGTCGTAGACCTGGCGCTTCTGCGGGTCGGAGAGCACCTCGTAGGCGAGGCCGATCTCCTTGAACCGCTCCTGGGTCTGCGGGTCCGGGTTGACGTCGGGGTGCAGTTCGCGGGCAAGCCGGCGGTACGCCTTCTTGATCTCGTCCTGGGTGGCGTCCCGCCTGACCCCGAGGACCGCGTAGTAGTCGGTCGCCACGTTACGTCTTCTCCACTGCTGTTCGTCTTGAGGATTCCCGGCAATCGGCCCTCGCCCAGGTTACGCCTTACGCCTGTTCGAGAATACGGCCGACGTATCTGGCAACGGCGGAGACCGCCCCCATAGTGCCCGGGTAGTCCATTCTCGTCGGTCCGAGCACCCCGAGCTGCGCTAACGTATCGTCGCCCCGGCCGTAACCGCTGGTGACCACCGAGGTCGAGGTGAGCTGGTCGAGCTCGTTCTCCCGGCCGATGCGCACCGTCAGCAGCGAGGGCGCCGTGGCCTCGCCGAGCAGCTTGAGCAGCACCACCTGCTCCTCCAGCGCCTCGAGCACCGGGTGGATGGTGTCCGGGAAATCCTGGCCGAAACGGGCCAGGTTGGCGGTGCCGCCGAACACGATCCGCTCCTCGCGCTGCTCCACGATCATCTCCAGCAGCACGGCGCACAGCGCGTCCACCGCGGACGGCGCCGCTCCACCAGCCGCGTTCGCCTCTCCGGCGGGCCGGCGCCGCGCGAACTCCTCGAGCAGGCCTGGCACCTCGGACAGCCGGCGGCCGACGATCTGGGCGTTCAGCCGGGCCCGCAGCTCGCCGAGCGCGGACTCCTCCAGCGGAACGACCTCGACCACGCGCTGCTCCACCCGGCCGGTGTCGGTGATCAGCACCAGCATGATCCGGGTCGGGGCGAGCCCGACGAGTTCCACGTGGCGGACCGCGGAGCGGGTCAGCGAGGGGTACTGCACCACGGCGACCTGCCTGGTCAGCTGCGCGAGCAGGCGAACCGTGCGGGAGACCACGTCGTCCAGGTCCAGCGCCTCGTCCAGGAAGCTGTGGATGGCCCGGCGCTCGGCCGTGGTGAGCGGCTTGACGTTGGTGAGCCGGTCCACGAACAGCCGGTAGCCCTTGTCGGTGGGCACCCGGCCGGCGCTGGTGTGCGGCTGGTGGATGTAGCCCTCCTCCTCGAGCAGGGCCATGTCGTTGCGTATGGTTGCCGGGGACACTCCCAGGTTGTGCCGTTCCACCAGGGCCTTCGAGCCGACCGGCTCCTGGGTGGCGACGTAGTCCTCGACGATCGCCCGCAGCACGTCCAGGCGGCGGCGATCCAGCTTCGGCTCGTCCACGGTGCGCGCACCTCCTGGTCGGCGGATCTCGAACGCTTCGTTACTCGGCGGTTGGCACTCGCTTACCGGGAGTGCCAACTTTCGCAACTCCAGTGTAAGGCTTGCCGCCGGCCACTGGTCTACCCTCGGGTTATGACCGAGCCAGCGGGCGACCAATCCAGAGCAGTGCGCTCGCCGACGGGCCAAGCCCGCTCACGAGCGGGGCTGGCGAGCGTACAGCGGAACATTCCCGGGGACCTGCCGTCTCACGCGCCCCGGCGCAAGCCGGCGGTCGAGATCGAGGCGGTGGGCGGCCTCGTCGTCGAGGACGTGGAGACCGGGTTCTGCGGCGCCATCGTGCGGGTCGAGAAGGCCGCGGGCGGATACACCGTCAGCTTGGAGGACCGGCACGGCAAGCGCCGCGTGTTCCCGCTCGGTCCCGGCTTCCTGTTCGAGGGGCGGGCCGCGACGCTGGTCAGGCCGCGTCCGGCGGCGCCGGCCGAGTCCCGGTCCGGGCGCACGGCGTCCGGATCCGTCCCGGTGCACGGGCAGCGCGCGCGGGTCGCGAGAGCCGGTCGGATCTACGTCGAGGGCAAGCACGACGCCGAGCTCGTCGAGCGGGTCTGGGGCGACGACCTGCGGATCGAGGGCGTCGTCGTGGAGATGCTGGGCGGCGTGGACGAGCTGCACGAGATCGCCGCGGAGTTCCAGCCGGGGCCCGGCCGCAGGCTCGGCGTGCTGCTCGACCACCTGGTGCCGAACAGCAAGGAGACGCGCACGGCCGACCGGCTGCAGCGCGGCCGCGAGGACTGCATCCTCGTGCTCGGACACCCCTACGTGGACATCTGGCAGGCCGTCAAGCCCGCCTCGGTCGGCATCGCGGCCTGGCCGGTGGTGCCGAAGGCCGAGGTCTGGAAGGACGGGGTGTGCGAGCGGCTGCACCGCAAGGACCCGGGCTGGCCGCTGGATCCGCGCCGGGCGTGGGCGCGGATCCTCGGGACGGTGAACTCGTACAAGGACCTGGAGCCGGCGCTGCTGGGCCCGGTCGAGGCGCTGATCGACTTCGTGACCGCGCCCTAGCCGGCGCCTCGCTACGCGTCCGAGCGCCCCAAGCGCCAGGCCGCGGCGACCAGGAACACCGCCGGGTACGCGAGGAGCAGCGCCAGGCTCGTCGTGCGCGGCAAGTAGTCCGGATTCGGGCGGAGCGAGACCAGCTGACCCGCCAGGTTGTCCGGCAGCCACTCGCCGATCCGGTCGTCCCACGGGCTCGGCAGCGCCGAGACGACGCCCGGCAGCAGGAACACGAGGGCGAACAGGGCCGCGATGGCACCGGCCGTGTGCCGCAGCAGCGCCCCGAGCGCGAGTCCGAGCAGTGCCACGACGCCGAGGTAGAGGCCCATCGACGAGACCGCGCCGAGCGCGCCGGGGCTGCCGACCGACAGCGACATGCCGGTCGGTTCGAGCAGCGCCTGCGCGATGAAGAAGGCGGAGAAGGCGGCTGCCTCCGCAACGACGAGCGCGGTGATCCCCATGACGATCGCCTTCGCCATCAGCACCGAACGGCGCTGCGGGATCGCCGCGAACGTCGTACGAATCAGCCCGCTGGAGTACTCCGAGCTGATCATCAGTACTCCCAGCGCTCCGATGATCAGCTGTCCGATCTCGAAGCCGCGGAACGTCGTCCGCAGCGGGTCGAACCCGGCGCGCTGCTCGGCCGTCAGGTGCGGCCAGCGCGCGGCCATCCCCTGGCCGACCAGCGCCGAGACGCCGACTCCGACGACCACGAGGGCGAGCAGCGAGTAGTACGTCGAGCGCGTGCCGCGGAACTTGATGCTCTCGGCACGGATCAGGTCCCTGAACCAGGCGCCCGGCCCGGCGGCGGCCATGCGGGTCACGGTGGTCAGCGCGGCCATGGTTCAACGCTCCTTAGCGGAGACGGGCTCTTCGAGCGGGCTGCGGTATTCGACGGCGTCGGCGGTCAGCTGCATGAACGCCTCTTCGAGGCTGGCGTGGTCGGCGCGCAGCTCGTGCAGTTCGAGACCGGCCCTCGCCGCCAGGTGCCCGACGCGGTCGATCGCCAGACCGGCGACACCGAGGCCGCCGTCTTCGAGGGCTTCGACGCTTCCGCCGTCCTCGATCAGTACCCGGGCTAGCTCGCCGGCGTACGGCGAGCGGACGACGATCCGGGACGCCGAGCCGTTGGCGATGAACGCGCTGGTCGTGGTGTCGGCGATGAGCCTGCCGCGGCCGATGACGACGAGCCGGTCGGCCGTCTGCGCCATCTCGGAGAGCAGATGGCTGGAGACGAGGATCGTGCGCCCCTCGGCGGCGAGCGATTGCAGCAGCTCGCGCAGCCAGCGCACGCCCTCGGGGTCGAGGCCGTTGACCGGCTCGTCGAACAGCAGCACGGCCGGATCGCCGAGCAGTGCGGCCGCGATGCCGAGGCGCTGCTTCATGCCGAGCGAGTAGCCGCCGACCCGCCGCCGGGCGACCTTCTCAAGGCCGACCTGCTCCAGCAGGTCGGCGACGCGCCGGCCGCCGATCCCGTTGGCGCGGGCCAGCGAGCGCAGGTGGGCCTCGGCGCCGCGGCCGGGGTGCACGGCCGTCGCGTCGAGCTGCGCGCCGACCTGATGGAGCGGCCGGATCAGCGTGCCGAACCGGCGGCCGTCCACGGTCGCCTCGCCGCGGTCGGGCCGATCCAGGCCGAGGATGACGCGCAGGGTGGTGGACTTCCCGGCGCCGTTGGGTCCCAGGAACCCGGTCACATGGCCGGGCGGGACCGTGAAGGAGAGCGCATCGACAGCGAGGGCCTCGCCGTAGCGCTTGGTGATGTCGGAGACCTCAATCATGGGCTCAGCGTGCGCCGCGCGGCCGCACCGGGTCGTCGGAGCACGGTCGCGGATTCCGGCTCGGCCCACGGATGCGACCAGCGGCTTTCCGATCATCCGAGTACAGCTCTGGGATGACTCCGCGCGCCGGTCTGCGGGCTGATGTGCTTCGGCCGCGCGGCCGTCTAGCGTGGAGGCGTGAGCGCGCTCGGTGAACCTCCAGGAACGACCACGGCCGTCGGCGACGTGCCGATGCCGCGGTCCGGCGGGCTGCTCGTCGCCGACGCGACCTTGGCCTCCGTGCTCGGCGCCCTGATGGTCTACTCCGCGCTCCGTCCGTCGATGGAGCACGTGCTCAGCTTTCCGATCTGGCTGGGCCTGTGCATCGCGCTCATCTCGGCCCTCGCGGTGGCGACCCGGCGCCTGGCCCCGCTCGCCTCGCTGAGCGTCGCCGTGCTGAGCTCGGCCACCGCCTGGCTGCTCGGATTCGAACGCGACTCGTTCCTGACCGTCTCGCTGATCCTCTACGTCGTCGCCTCGACCCGGCCGCCGCGCCGGTCCGGAGTGCTGCTGGCCGGCTCGGTTGTGGCGACGACGGCCATCTACCTGATCGCGGCACCGGCGAGCACGCTGCACCCGCATCCGTTCTTGTGGCAGCTGCTCGGCCTGGCGGCGACGCCGGTCGCGATCGAGTCGGCGGGCTGGGCGCTCGGCCTGGCCGTCTACCGGCAGCGCAGCTACGTCGAGGCGGTGAAGATCCAGGCCGCGCAGGAGGTGCGCGCGCAACAGGAGCTGGCGGCGCGTTCGGCGGCCGAGGAGCGGCTGCGTATCGCCCGCGAGTTGCACGACGTCGTGGCACACGCGATGAGCGTGATCACCGTGCAGGCCGGCGTGGCCCGCTACATCGACGCTGAGATGCCGGAGCGGGCCTCGGCGGCGCTCGAATCGATAGAGTCGACGGGCCGTCAGGCGCTGCGCGACATGCGCCAGCTGCTCGGCGTGCTGCGTGCGGAGGGGGAACGCGCCGCGAGCAGCCCGGCCCCCGCGCTCTCCGACCTCGGAGAGCTGGTCGAGGGGATGCACGCGGCCGGAACGAGCGTGGACCTGCGCGTCGGGGGCGACGTGCGCCAACTGCCTGAGGGGCTGGAATTGTCCGCATACCGCATCGTCCAAGAGGCGCTGACGAACGTCGTCAAGCACGCCGCTACCGACCGCGCGCGCGTCGACCTGCGCTACGAGCCGGAGGAGCTGGCGATCGAGATCGTCGACGACGGCGCGGGCGGGCGGGCCGCGATGTACGGTGCCGGGCACGGCCTCGTCGGCATGCGCGAGCGCGCCGCGCTGCACGGCGGCAGCCTCGAGGCCGGGCCGCTTCCGGTGCGCGGGTACCGGGTCGCGGCGCGGCTGCCGATCTCCGCCCCACTCGAGGCGGTCCCGGCGTGAACGCCCGCTTTCCGTCCGCCGCGGCCGAGACGGGCGGCGAACCGGCCGTCAGCGTGCTCATCGCCGACGACCAGGCCCTGGTCCGCGGCGCCTTCGCAGCCCTCGTGGACGCCGTGCCCGGCATGCGCGTGGTCGGTACCGCCGCCGACGGCGCCGAGGCGGTCGAGCTCGCCGCCAAGCACCGTCCCGACGTCGTGCTCATGGACGTCCGGATGCCGCGCATGGACGGCATCACCGCGACGCGCGAGATCATCTCCGCGGACAAGGCCGAGCGAGGCGTGGGGACCGGCCCGCGCGTGCTGATCCTGACGACGTTCGATCTCGACGAGTACGTCTTCTCGGCGCTCAGGGCGGGTGCCGGCGGCTTCCTGCTCAAGGACACGCCGCCGGACGACCTGGTGACCGCGATCCGGGTCATCGCGGCCGGGGAGGCGCTGCTGGCGCCGACCGTGACGCGCCGTCTGATCGAGGAGTTCGCCCGCCGCCCCGAACCCGCCACCGCGCCGCACCAGAGCCTGGAGGGCGTGACCGAACGCGAGCGCGAGGTGCTGGTGCTGATCGGCCGCGGCATGTCCAACGCCGAGATCGCCGCCCACCTGCACCTCGCCGCGGCCACCGTGAAAACGCACGTCAGCCGCCTACTGATGAAGCTCGCCGCGCGCGACCGCGCCCAGCTCGTCATCGCGGCCTACGAGAGCGGCCTGCTCAACGCGGCGCCGTGACCCGTGCCGTGACCCACGCTCCGACCGCGTGGACCGTCAGTCCGTCAGGTCGCGGACGATCGCGTCGGCCAGCAGCCGCCCGCGCAGCGTCAGCACGGCGTGCCCGTCGGCGAAGGGCAGCGGCTCCAGCAGCCTCTCCTGCAGCGCCAGTTCGGCCGCCGAGCGGCCCTTCTCGCTGAGCACGCCCAGTTCGAGACCTTCCGCGATCCGCAGCTCCAGCAGGATCCGCTCGATCCGCCGGTCCTCGGCCGTCAGCACCTCGCGCGCCAGGCCCGGCGAGTGCCCGGCCTCGATCCGCTGCGCGTACGCCGTCGGGTGCTTGACATTCCACCAGCGCGTCCCGCCGACGTGCGAGTGCGCGCCCGGGCCGACGCCCCACCAGTCGGCGCCGGTCCAGTAGAGCATGTTGTGCCGGCAGTGCGCGTCCTCGGAAACGGCCCAGTTGGACACCTCGTACCAGCGGTACCCTGCCTCGCTGAGCAGCTGATCCGTCATCAGATAGCGGTCGGCGTGCACGTCCTCGTCGATCATGGGCAGTTCCCCGCGCCGGATCCGGGAGGCGAGCCGGGTGCCGTCCTCGACGATCAGCGAGTAGGCCGAGACGTGGTCCGGGTACGCGGACACCACCGCCTCCAGCGACGCGCGCCAGTCGTCCTCGGTCTCCCCCGGCGTGCCGTAGATCAGATCCAGGTTCACCTGCTCGAATCCCGCGTCGTACGCCCAGCGCACGCACTGCTCGGGCCGCCCGGGCGTGTGCCTGCGCTCCAGCAGTTCCAGCACGTGCGGGCGCGCGGACTGCATGCCGAAGGAGATCCGGTTGAAGCCGCCCTCGGCCAGCTCGACCAGGTACTTCTCGTCCACCGACTCCGGATTGGCCTCGGTGGTGACCTCCGCGTCCGCGGAGAGACCGAACTCGCCCTTGATCGCCTTGAGCATCGCGACCAGGTCCGCGGCGGGCAGCAGCGTTGGTGTGCCGCCGCCGAAGAAGACCGTCTCGACCGGCACGTACGATTCGCCGAGCACCTTGCGGGCCTGGCGGATCTCCGCGATCGCGTGCTGCGAGTACCCGGCCTGGGAGGCGCCGCCGCCCAGCTCGGTGGCGGTGTAGGTGTTGAAGTCGCAGTAGCCGCAGCGGCTCGCGCAGTACGGGACGTGCACGTAGAAGCCGAAGGGGCGCGCGCCGAACGAGCCCAGGGACTCCCGCGGCAGGGCGCCGTCGGCCGGGACCGGTTCGCCGTCGAGTTGTACGGATGGCATCTGCCCATTGTCTCAGCCGCCCCGCGGGGCCGTCATGGGCACCCCCGCCGATATCGCGGCATTGCCCCGATTGACCCAATCGTTCGACCGGTCGGGCCGCATTCCCCGCGTGGCGCGGCGAATTCGAGTGGCGCCGGCACCCCGGGCCGGTTATGAAGGCCGGGTGACTCTCACTTCTCGAAACCCCGCCCCCGTGGTCCAGGACGCCGTCGAGGAGATCGTCGTCGACGGCGCGGAGCAGCTCGAACAGCTCGTCAACGGGCTGGACGGCCTGGAGACCCGGGACACAGCCACCGCCGGCGCCGCGGCCGCGGCCGTGCGCCGGCTCACCGACGCCGACCTGCGGCGGTGCAGCGAACTCGGCGTCAGCCGGGACTGGGGCGCCGAGCAGCGCAAGTGGGGCCTGCTCTTCGAGGTCGGCGAGGTCTACGGCATCGAGGACGAGGCCGGTCGGCTGATCGCCAGCACCGTGCTAACCCGGTACGGCCAGGGCTTCGGCGCGATCAGCATGGTCCTCGTGGCGCAGAGCCACGAGCGCCAGGGCTACGGCCGGCGCATCGTGCAGCACGTCGTCGACCAGGCGCCCGGCGCCACCCTGGTGCTGCACGCCACGGCGGAGGGCCGCCCGCTCTACGAGCGGCTCGGCTTCAAGCCCTTCGGCACCGTCGAGGCGCACGTCGGGGTGTTCGACCCGACCGGCGCCCGGGCCGGGCGCTCGCAGGCCGCCACCCCCGAGGACCTGCTGCAGCTGGCCCGCCTGGACCACGAGGTCTACGGCGTGCACCGCACCGCGCTGCTCAAGCGGCTGCCCAAGTTCGCCGAGCGCGTCAGGGTCCTGCGGAACGAGGAGGGGCTGATCACCGGCTACGGCGCGCTCTGGCGCGGCGACGGCCTGATGGGCCTCGGCCCGGTGGTGGCCCCCGACGTGGCCGGCGCCCGCGACCTGATCACCGACCTGGCCGAGGGCGTCGAGGACCGGCTCCGGCTGGACGTGGACGTGGAGGGCGACGACCTGTCCGCCTGGGCCTGCGGCCACGGCCTCAAGCCGACCTACGCCTGCACGCACATGGTGCTCGGCGACGGCCCGGTGCCGATGGACCAGCTCCGGCTGCACGCCCCGATGATGTGCGCGCTCGGCTGAACCTCGGCTGGCCGAGCCGCGCACACCGCCCTCGGACGCGGACTACTTCTTCTTCGCGTCCGAGGGCCCGTCGGAGTCGGAGGAGAGCGCGGCGATGAAGGCCTCCTGCGGGACCTCGACCCGGCCGACCATCTTCATCCGCTTCTTGCCCTCCTTCTGCTTCTCCAGCAGCTTCCGCTTCCGCGAGATGTCGCCGCCGTAGCACTTCGCGAGCACGTCCTTGCGCATGGCGCGGACCGACTCGCGGGCGATCACGCGGGCGCCGATCGCGGCCTGGATCGGGACCTCGAACTGCTGGCGCGGGATCAGGTCCTTGAGCCGCTCGGCCATCTTGACGCCGTAGTTGTACGCGCGGTCCTT
>Ga0310811_10000395_pt1 | contig 59509 bp, 55 predicted proteins | sample YCmetagenome_FD_207642 | JGI IMG/M metagenome (GOLD analysis project Ga0310811, IMG submission 207642) | Soil microbial communities from experimental microcosm in Duke University, North Carolina, United States - YC | ecosystem: Engineered > Artificial ecosystem > Soil microcosm > Unclassified ... | reverse complement strand
CCACGATTCTCTACATCGACCGTCATTTGCTGCACGAAGTCACCAGCCCGCAAGCGTTCGAAGGCCTGAAGCTGGCGCACCGCCAGCCGTGGCGCCCGTCCGCCAATCTGATGACGGCCGACCACAACGTGCCGACCACCGGCCGCGCCGAAGGCATTGCCGATCCGACCTCGCGCCTGCAGGTCGAGACGCTGGATCACAATGCGCAGGAATTCAAGCTGACCTACTTCAGCATGCGCGACAAGCGCCAGGGCATCGTGCACGTGATCGGACCGGAGCAGGGCGCGACGCTGCCCGGCATGACGGTGGTATGCGGCGATTCGCACACGTCGACGCATGGCGCCTTCGGTTGCCTCGCGCACGGCATCGGTACTTCGGAAGTCGAACACGTGCTGGCGACGCAGACGCTGCTGCAGAAGAAATCCAAGTCGATGCTGGTGCAGGTCGACGGTGCCTTGCCGGCCGGTGTGACGGCCAAGGACATTGTGCTGGCTGTGATCGGCAAGATTGGCACGGCAGGCGGCACCGGCTACGCGATCGAGTTCGCCGGTTCGACCATCCGTTCGTTGTCGATGGAAGGTCGCATGACGATCTGCAACATGGCAATTGAAGCTGGTGCGCGCGCGGGCATGGTCGGCGTCGATGACACCACGATCAATTACGTCAAGGGACGTCCATTCTCGCCTGTCGGTCCGCACTGGGATCGCGCAGTCGAATACTGGCGCACGCTGCACTCCGACGAGGGCGCAAAGTTCGACATGGTCGTGACGCTGAACGCTGCCGAAATTAAGCCGCAAGTGACATGGGGCACTTCACCGGAAATGGTGGTGCCGGTTGATGGGCGCGTGCCAGATCCGGACAAGGAAAAGGATCCGGTCAAGCGCGACGGCATGGAAAAGGCGCTGGTCTACATGGGCTTGAAGCCGAACACGCCGATCGAAGATATCCGCATCGACAAGGTATTCATCGGTTCCTGTACCAATTCGCGGATCGAGGATCTGCGTGCCGCCGCTGCAGTCGTGCGCGGCAAGCAGCGTGCCTCCAACGTCAAGTTGGCGATGGTGGTGCCGGGTTCAGGCCTCGTGAAAGAACAGGCCGAGCGCGAAGGCCTGGACAGGATTTTCAAGGATGCCGGTTTCGAATGGCGTGATCCAGGCTGTTCGATGTGCCTTGCAATGAATGCGGACCGCCTGGAGCCGGGCGAACGCTGCGCGTCGACCTCCAACCGGAATTTCGAAGGCCGTCAGGGTGCCGGCGGCCGTACGCATCTGGTCAGCCCCGCAATGGCGGCGGCGGCCGGTATCGAAGGCCATTTCGTCGACGTACGCAAGTTGTAACCTCACCTGGGAGAAAAAGATGAAAAAAGTCGCGCTTTTGTTGATCGCTTCCGTGTGGCTGCTGGCCGGCTGCAATACGGTTCACGGTTTCGGCAAGGATGTCGAACACGTAGGCGAAAAGATTCAGGGCAAATAAAAATTGCCGGCATGGCGCCAATGCACCGTCGGCGCCGCATTCAGTGATTTGGATAGCATGGAAAAATTTACTCTTCTCGATGGTTTGGTGGCGCCGCTGGATCGTGCCAACGTGGATACCGACGCGATCATTCCGAAACAGTTCTTGAAATCGATCAAGCGCAGCGGGTTCGGTCCCAACCTGTTCGACGAATGGCGTTATCTCGACGTCGGTCAACCGGGGCAAGATAATTCCAGGCGTCCGCTGAATCCGGATTTCGTTTTGAACCAGCCGCGCTATCAGGGCGCGTCCATTCTGCTGGCGCGCAAGAACTTCGGTTGCGGCTCGTCGCGCGAACATGCGCCATGGGCGCTGAGCCAGTACGGTTTTCGCGCCATCGTCGCGCCCAGCTTCGCCGACATCTTCTTCAACAACTGCTACAAGAACGGGCTGCTGCCGGTGACGCTCACCGAATCGCAAGTGGACAAACTGTTCGACGAAGTGAAGGCCTTCCCAGGTTTTCGTCTCGTCATCGATCTCGAAAAGCAGACGATCGGCACCAGCAACGGTAACATCACTTACTCGTTCGAGATCGACCCGTTCCGCAAATATTGCCTTCTGAATGGACTGGACGACATCGGCCTGACGCTGCAGAAGGCCGACAAGATCCGCACCTTCGAGGAGCGCCATCTTTCTGCACAGCCTTGGCTGACGAATACGATCTGATTCACATCTCTCTTACTCTTTTACTGAGCATCCAATGAAAATCGCAATTCTGCCGGGCGACGGCATCGGTCCTGAAATCATGAATCAGGCGGTCAAGGTGATGAATGCCCTTGGCGAAAAATTCGAAACCGAGACCGTGCCGGTCGGCGGTGCGGCATATGCTGCACACGGCCATCCGTTGCCTGAATCGACGCTGAAGGTTGCCAAGGAAGCGGATGCGATTTTGTTTGGCGCGGTTGGCGATTTCAAATACGACACGCTGGAGCGCTCGTTGCGCCCTGAGCAGGCGATCCTTGGCCTGCGCAAGCATCTGTCGCTGTTCGCCAATTTCCGTCCGGCGATCCTGTATCCGGAACTGGCCGGCGCCTCGTCGCTGAAGCCGGAAATCGTGTCCGGCCTGGACATCATGATCGTGCGCGAACTGACGGGCGATATCTACTTCGGCCAGCCGCGCGGCATGCGTGAAGCGCCGGACGGCCCGTTCAAGGGCGCGCGCGAAGGCTTCGACACGATGCGCTACACCGAACCCGAGATCCGCCGCATCGCGCATGTCGCGTTCCAGGCGGCACAGAAGCGCACCAAGCGTTTGACCAGCGTCGACAAGGCGAACGTGCTGGAAACCTTCCAGTTCTGGCGCGATGTCGTCACCGACGTGCATAAGGAATATCCGGATGTCGAACTGGATCACATGTACGTCGACAACGCCGCGATGCAGTTGGTGCGCGCACCGAAGAAATTCGACGTCGTCGTCACTGGCAACATGTTCGGCGACATCCTCTCGGATGCTGCGGCGATGCTGACCGGTTCGATCGGCATGTTGCCATCCGCTTCGCTGGATGCGAACAGCAAGGGCCTGTACGAGCCATCGCACGGTTCGGCACCGGACATCGCCGGCAAGGATATCGCCAACCCATTGGCGCAAATCCTGTCGCTGGCGATGATGCTGCGCTATTCGCTGAACAAGGCCGACCAAGCGGATCGCGTCGAAGCCGCGGTGAAGTCGGTACTGAAGCAAGGCCTGCGCACGGTCGATATTCACGAGCCAGGCACGACGAAAGTCAGCACCACCCAAATGGGCGACGCTGTCGTCAAGGCGTTGGCATAAACTGGAACAGCCGCTCAAGGCGGCTCGCGTAAAGGGCGATGCACCGCCCGCATGAGGAAATGATGATGAAACGAGTAGGCTTGGTCGGTTGGCGCGGCATGGTGGGTTCGGTCCTGATGCAGCGCATGCAGGAAGAGAAGGACTTCGACTTGATCGAACCGGTGTTTTTCACCACGTCGAACAAGGGCGGCGCAGCACCTGCCATGGCCAAGAACGAAAAGACGCTGCAGGATGCGAACGACATCGATGCGTTGAAGCAGTGCGAGATCATCATTACTTGCCAGGGCGGCGACTACACCACCGAAATTTTCCCGAAACTGCGCGCAGCCGGCTGGGATGGTTACTGGATCGATGCGGCTTCCACGCTGCGCATGAAGGACGATGCGGTGATCGTGCTCGACCCGGTCAACCTGAACGTCATCAAGGACGCAATGGGCCGCGGCATCAAGAATTACATCGGCGGCAATTGCACCAACTCCATCCTGCTGATGGGCGTTGGCGGCCTGTTCCATGCGGGCCTGGTTGAATGGGTCAGCTCAATGACTTACCAGGCCGCTTCCGGCGGCGGTGCGAATCACATGCGCGAACTGTTGTCCGGTATGGGCGTGGTGCACGGCGCGGTGGCTGATGAACTGAAGACGCCGTCGTCCGCGATACTCGATATCGATCGCAAGGTCGCGCAGGCCATCCGTCAGGATGTACCGACCGAATTCTTCGGCGCGCCGCTGGCTGGCGGTCTGATTCCATGGATCGATGCTCAGCTGGAAAACGGCCAGTCCAAGGAAGAATGGAAGGGCCAAGCCGAAGTGAACAAGATCCTCGGTAACAAGCAGCCGATCCCGGTCGATGGTCTGTGCGTGCGCATCGGCGCGATGCGTTGCCATAGCCTGGCGCTGACGATCAAGCTGAAGAAAGACGTGCCGCTGGCCGAGATCGAACAGATCATCCGCGGCGGCAATCAGTGGGTGAAGTGGGTGCCGAACGAGCGCGCCATCACCGTGAAGGAACTGACGCCGGCGTCTATCACTGGCGGTCTTGAAATCGGCGTGGGCCGCGTGCGCAAGCTGAACCAGGGGCCGGAATATCTGTCGGCCTTCGTCATCGGCGATCAACTGCTGTGGGGTGCGGCGGAACCGCTGCGTCGCATGCTGCGCATCATTCTGGGCAAATAAGACCTCTGCCAAGGCCAACGTAACGTTGTCCCGGCGCAACATAAACCCGTCAAATCGCGTTGTTTCGCAACCGATTGGCGGGTTTTAAATTATTTGCCAAGATGCTTGCGCTTGCACGCGTAAGTCCATGATGCTATGGTGAAAGTCCTTAGAAAAACGATAAAGAAGCGTTGCCTGCGCGTCTCGTCCCACGTTTGCCAACGGAAAATTCCATGTCAAGAAAAATGCGGTCTTCCACACGTTCGACACTCTCTTCGTTCAAATTAAAAACGCTCAGTGCCGCGTTTGTTTCCGCATTGATATTGTCCGGCGCACATGCTGCCGGCTTGGGTAAGCTGACCGTGCTGTCGTCGCTGGGACAACCGCTGCGCGCTGAAATCGAGCTGACTTCGGTGGCACCCGACGAAGCCGGTACGTTGGTGCCGCGTCTGGCCCCGGCTGCCGCCTTCCAGCAGGCCAACATTGAAATGAATCCCACACTGCTTTCGCTGCGCTTTGCGGTCGAGCAGCGCGCCTCGGGACCGGTGATCCGTGTCACATCGACGCAGGCAATCAACGAGCCTTATGTGGACATGCTGCTGGAACTTGGTGGCAGCAAGGGCAGCTTCATTCGTGAATACACTTTTCTGCTGGATCCGCCCGAACTGCGTACGCAACAGTCGGCGCAAATAGGGTCAGCCACGTCAGCACGGTCGTTGCCGGCGCCAGCGACAAAGCCGGTACCGGCCGCGCCGCCCGCAGCAGCACCGGCTCCGAGCGCGGAAGCCGAACGTCCTGCAGCGGCTCCGGTTGCGCGCGCAGCCAAGTCTGAAACGGTAGCTGCGGCGCCGAAACCGGAACGTGCAGAGGGCGAAGAATACAAGGTCAAGAAGGGCGATACGCTGGCGAAGGTTGCCGGTCAATATCAAGGTGATGGCGTATCACTGGACCAGATGCTGGTCGCGATGTACCGCGCCAATCCGGACGCCTTTGTCGGCAAGAACATGAACCGCTTGCGCGCGGGCGCCATTCTCTCGGTGCCAAGTGCAGATGAGGCAAAGTCGGTCGGCGCTGGCGAAGCGCATGGTGTGGTGAGGGCACAGGCGACCGATTTCAATGCCTATCGCAGCAAGCTGGCTAACCAGGTCGCGAGCGCGGCGCCGAAAGAGTCCGACGAATCGCGTCAGGCCGCCAGCGGCAAGATCACGGCCAAGGTGCAGGATGAGGCAGGTAATGCCGGCGCATCGAAGGACAAACTCAAGCTGTCGAAATCTGGCACGGGCGCTACCGGTAACGAGAAGGCCGGCCCAAGTGCAGAAGAGATGATTGCGAAGGACAAGGCGCTCGAAGAAGCAAACGCCCGCGTGAAGGAACTTGAGAAGAACGTCAACCAGTTGCAGCAACTGCTCGAAGTCAAGAATCGCGATCTGGCGGCACAGCAAAAGCAGGCGGAAACCAGCAAAACGGCCGCCGCACCCGCTCCTGTTGCGCCTCCGGTAACTGCGCCGGCTTCGGCGCCGGTGGCAACCGTTACGGCGCCTGCATCGTCGGTTGCTGCAACGACGGCTCCAACGTCGTCGACTGCAGCAGAGCCGGCATCCGCAGTCGCTGCCGCACCGGTAACGCCGCCGGTGGCCAAGCCGAAGCATCGCGTGGTGGCGCCGCCACCGCCGCCGCCAGAACCAAGTTTCCTCGAAGATCTCACGGGTAACCCGTTGTTCCTGCCGGGCGCTGCCGTGTTGTTGGCCCTGCTTGCGGGCCTCGGCATCTACAGCGCGCGCCGACGCAAGCAAGTGCCGGCAAAATCGTTCGAAGATAGTGTCATTACCGATTCCACCTTGAAGTCGAATTCGCTGTTCGGATCGACTGGTGGCCAGAGCGTGGATACCAACAACAGCGTGTTTAACTCCAACTTTGTGCCTTCGGCCAGCCAGTTGGACACGAACGAAGTCGATCCGATCGCGGAAGCCGACGTGTACATCGCGTACGGCCGCGACGCGCAAGCAGAGGAAATCCTGAAGGAGGCATTGCGCAATCAGCCGGACCGCCACGCTGTGCGCGTCAAGCTGCTGGAGATCTATGCGAACCGCAAGGACCTGCGATCCTTTGAAATCCTCGCTACCGAACTGTACAGTCTGACCAGGGGCCAGGGCGACGACTGGCAGCAGGCTGCCAACCTCGGCGCAATGCTGGATCCAGGAAATCCGTTGTATTCCTCGGGCAATACCGGCGTGGATGTTACCTCGCATACCGCCAGCCTTGACACCAAGACTCGTCCGATAGATGAGCCGGGATTGGATGCGCTGCTTGAAACGACACAGGTGAAACCGGGCGCCAATGCAGTCAACACCATCGAGAGCTCGCCGTACTTCGGCAGCACGACGCTGCTGGCGGACGACGCGTTGAGCATTCCAACCGCACCGCAGACGACGACCAACCACAAACCGGAAGAAGTCGAGGATTTGGACTTCGACCTGGATGGCCTCGAATTGGACAGCGGTACCAAGAAGGAAGTGGAAGCGTCCGCACCGGAAATGCCGGCCCAGATTGCTTCGCTTGATCTGGATTTCCTCGACAAGAAGCCCGAGGAAACGAAGGAGCCTGCTCCCGAGCTGAACGATCTGTCCTTCGACTTGAAAGACGAACCCGCAGCATCAGCGCCGGCGCCAACTGCAGCTGCACCGGAAGTGCTCGTTCCTGAAGCGATGGGACTGGACTTCCCCGGCATCCCGCCGGCATCGCAAACGGAAGCCGCAAAGCCGGCCGAGCGGCCTGGGATGGCGGAAGCGCCGATGCAGGATCTCGGCGGCGCACTGGATCTGCCGGCGCTGGAAGGCTTGTCGGATGACGAACAGTATTCCGGCAGCGCCGAAATGGCGACCAAGCTGGATCTGGCGATCGCCTACCAGGAGATCGGCGACAAGGAAGGTGCACGCGAATTGCTGGAAGAAGTAGTCAAGGGCGGTAATTCCGAACAGATCGACAAGGCCAGAAACCTGCTCGCCAAATTGGCCTGACGAATTAGTTCTTCACGCGACGGGCGCAATGCTATGCTTGCGCCCGTTTTCTTTTATGGCTTTGGCCGCAAGCAGATTGCAATATGAGCAGTGAATCGAAACGCATCGTGCTCGGTGTCCAATATGACGGTGCGCCGTGGCAAGGCTGGCAGACGCAGCCGAGCGGTCTGACGGTGCAGGACACGCTGGAGCGCGCGCTGCGCGAGTTCACTGGCAGCGATATCACAACGACCTGCGCCGGGCGTACCGACGCCGGCGTGCACGCGCTGGAACAGGTCGTGCATTTCGACACCGATCTCGATCGCGAGATGACGTCTTGGGTGCGCGGCGTGAATACCTTTCTGCCGCCGTCGATCGCGGTGCGCTGGGCGGCCACAGTGCCGCATGACGCAGGCCTCACCGAGTCGGACGCGTTCCACGCGCGTTTCAGCGCGCGTTCGCGGCGTTATCAGTACTTGCTGTACAACCATCCGGTGCGTTCGCCATTGCTGGTCGGCAAGGCGGGCTGGGCCTTCCGAGCACTCGATATCGAAGCGATGCGTGAGGCAGCATCGCACCTGACTGGAGAACACGATTTTTCCGCTTTCCGCTCGGTGCAATGCCAGGCGAAGACGCCCGTCAAGCTGATGCACGAGATTCGCATCGAGCAACGGGGCGATTTGTGGCGTTTCTCCTTGCACGCGAATGCTTTCCTGCATCACATGGTGCGCAATATCGTCGGCTCGCTGCTGGTGGTAGGCAACGGTTCGCGTCCGGTGAGCTGGTTGAAAGACGTGCGCGACGGCAAGGACCGCAAATATGCGGCGCCGACTTTCATGCCGGATGGCTTGTACCTTGCAAAAATCGATTACGATCCGAAATGGAAGCTGCCGCAGGAGGCGACGCGGCACTTCCTATGGCCAGAAGACAACGAACACGCATGACACACCGGACAAGAATCAAGATTTGCGGCCTGACCCGGCCGGAAGACCTGCAGGGTGCCGTTGCCGCCGGAGCGGACGCGGTCGGGTTTGTGTTTTATGCCGACAGCCCGCGCTATATCACCCCCGAGGCAGCCGCTGCATTGATTGCAGCCGTGCCGCCTTTCGTTACAACTACCGGGCTGTTCGTCAACGCCACTCTCGACGAAGTAAAGCGTATTCTCGCGATCGCACCGGTGGCGATGTTGCAATTCCACGGCGACGAAACGGCGGAACAATGTGCTGCCATTGCTGCCGAGGTGAACCGTCCCTTCACACGTGCATTGCGAGTAAAACCGGAAATGCGCGCAGACGATTTGCTAGAATACGAGTCCGAATATCGCGCCGCCAGCTCATTGTTCGTAGGCTTGCTGCTCGACACTTTTGTCGACAGTTATGGCGGTAGTGGAAAGGTCTTCGATTGGTCAGTCATTCCCGCAAATCTCGCGCCTCTGGTCGTTTTGAGTGGTGGCTTGAACGCACAAAACGTCACTGAAGCAGTGACGCGCGTCCGGCCGCATGCGGTCGACGTCAGCAGCGGCGTCGAACAAGGCAAGGGCATTAAGGACGTTGCGAAAATCCGCGCCTTCATCGAAGCGGTTCGCAAGGCGGACGCTTCGTAGTCTCCAACATTCAAAGAGAACAACATGAAAGAACTTGATGCGCTCGGCAATCAGGCGGAGCGGCAGCCGATTCGCGAGACCGCGATTCATCAGACCGCGCCGTACAACCTTCCCGATGCAAAGGGGCATTTCGGTCCCTACGGCGGCAGTTTCGTTTCTGAAACCTTGAGCCATGCATTGGCAGAGCTGAAGGCAGCCTACGCGAAATACAGCAAGGATCCCGGTTTTCTCGCGGAATTTCACGACGACCTCAAGCATTTCGTCGGCCGCCCAAGCCCGGTCTACCACGCCAAGCGCTGGTCGGAAAAGGTGGGCGGTGCACAGATCTACTTCAAGCGCGAAGACCTCAACCACACCGGCGCGCACAAGATCAACAATGTGATCGGCCAGGCGCTGCTCGCGCGCCGCATGGGCAAGCCACGCGTGATTGCTGAGACGGGCGCCGGCCAGCACGGCGTGGCGACGGCGACGATCTGCGCGCGTTTCGGCCTCGAATGCGTTGTCTACATGGGCAGCGAGGACGTCAAGCGCCAGGCGCAGAACGTCTATCGGATGAAGCTGCTCGGTGCGACGGTGGTGCCGGTCGAGTCCGGTTCGAAGACGCTGAAGGATGCGCTGAACGAAGCGATGCGCGACTGGGTGACCAATGTCGAAAATACCTTCTACATCATCGGCACCGTTGCGGGACCACATCCGTATCCGATGATGGTGCGCGATTTCCAGTCGGTGATCGGCAACGAGTGCCTGGAGCAGATGCCGGAAATGGTCGGTCGTCAGCCTGACTATGTCGTGGCCGCGATCGGTGGTGGCTCCAATGCGATGGGCATTTTCTATCCCTACATCGAGCACAAGAACGTGCAGTTGATTGGTGTCGAAGCGGCGGGCGAAGGTCTGGAAAGCGGCAAGCATTCCGCTTCGCTGACTGCAGGTTCACCTGGCGTATTGCACGGCAACCGTACCTACCTGCTGCAAGACGCAAACGGCCAGATTATCGAGACGCATTCGGTCTCTGCCGGCCTCGACTATCCGGGCGTGGGCCCCGAACACGCATGGCTTAAGGATTCTGGCCGCGCGCAATACGTTTCGGTGACCGATGAAGAAGCCTTGCAGGCTTTCCACGATTGCTGTCATCTGGAAGGCATCATCCCGGCGCTCGAATCGAGCCATGCCTTGAGCTATGCCGCCAAGCTGGCGGCGACGCTGCCGAAGGACAAGGTTGTGCTGGCCAACTTGTCCGGCCGCGGCGACAAGGACATGCATACGGTCGCGCAACGCATGGGCTTGCATTTCGGTTGATGCATCGGCGGAGATGGTGCGTTCCACTGCCGCCTTTTTATTTTCTGCGCGATCCGTCGTGCCATACCTAACAACATAAGAACCAAGATGTCCAGAATCCAAGCCACCTTGTCCGCGCTGTCGGCAAAGAACAAAAAGGGACTGATCCCCTTCATCACGGCCGGCGACCCGGCACCTGAGCTGACGGTGCCATTGATGCACGCGCTGGTGGAAGGTGGCGCGGACATTCTGGAGCTCGGGGTACCGTTTTCCGATCCGATGGCAGAAGGGCCGGTGATCCAGCGCGCCTGCGAGCGTGCGCTGAAATTCAACATCGGTATCAAGGACGTACTGACTTACGTCCGCGAGTTCCGCAAGACCGATGCGAACACGCCGATCGTGCTGATGGGTTATGCGAATCCGATCGAGCGCATGGGGCAGAAGGCCTTCGTCCAAGCGGCGCAGGAGGCTGGCGTCGACGGCACCATCGTGGTCGATTATCCGCCGGAGGAGTGCGAGGAATTTGCGGCGCTGCTGAAGGCCAACGATATGGACGCGATCTTTCTGCTGGCGCCGACCTCCACCGAGGAGCGCATTAAGCAGGTCGCGGCCTACGGCAGCGGCTTTAGTTATTACGTCTCGTTGAAGGGCGTGACTGGTGCTGCGCACATCGATACGCAGGAAGTCGCGCAGCGCATCGCAGCGATCCGCAAGCACGTGAAGCTGCCGATCGGTGTCGGCTTCGGCATTCGCGACGCGGCGACGGCGAAAACGGTCGCCGCCGTATCGGACGCGGTCGTGATCGGCAGCCGCATTATCCAGGAACTGGAAAACACGCCGCGCGAACGGGCTGTTGATGCCGTGCGCCATTTCGTTGCCGGCATTCGCAAGGCGCTGGACGAATAAGATCAATAGATTGCCGAATGATGCAATCCAGTCAACTTATTACGTAATTGTGGCGAACCGCCGTGCAAACGGTACAATGCCGCAACTTGAAACAATGAGGTCACCATGAGCTGGCTAGAAAAACTGCTCCCCCCGCGTATTCAACGCGCCGAAGGCGCACAGCGCAAATCGGTGCCAGAAGGCCTTTGGGTCAAATGCCCGTCCTGCGAATCCGTGCTGTATCGCACCGACTTGGAATCCAATATCCACGTCTGCCCGAAGTGCAGCCATCATATGCGCATCAGTGCGCGTGAACGGCTCGATGCCTTGCTTGACGCCGGCGGCCGTTACGATATCGGCCAGGAAGTGCTGCCGGTCGATACGCTGAAATTCAAGGACAGCAAGAAGTATCCGGACCGCTTGAAATCCGCGCTGGAGGCCACTGGCGAAACGGACGCGCTGGTCGTGATGGGCGGCGCCATCATGTCGCTGCCGGTCGTGGTCGCCTGCTTCGAGTTCGAATTCATGGGCGGCTCGATGGGCTCCGTGGTTGGCGAGCGCTTTGCGCGTGGCGCACAGACCGCGCTGGAACAAAAGGTGCCGTTCATCTGCATTACCGCCACCGGCGGCGCGCGCATGCAGGAAGGTCTGCTGTCGCTGATGCAGATGGCAAAAACCACCGCGATGCTGACCAAGCTGGCGGAAAAGAAGCTGCCGTTCATCTCGGTGCTGACCGATCCGACCATGGGCGGTGTCTCCGCTTCCTTCGCGTTTCTTGGCGACGTCGTGATCGCCGAACCGAAGGCGCTGGTCGGCTTTGCCGGCCCGCGTGTGATCGAGAACACCGTGCGCGAGAAGCTGCCGGAAGGTTTCCAGCGTGCTGAATTCCTGCTGCAGAAGGGCGCGATTGACATGATCGTCGACCGCCGCAAGATGCGCGAAGAACTGGCACGCCTGCTGGCGTTGTTGCAGAACCAGCCGGCCGAAGTCCTCGCCTGATCCGCATGCAGAAACGACAAGCCCGAACCTTGAACGGTTCGGGCTTTTTATTTGCTCCAATCCCTTTTCACCTTTTTCATACTGCAGCATGAGCACGCTTCCGACCACGCTGAACGACTGGCTACATCATCTCGAAACCGCGCATCCGAAAGCGATCGACATGGGCTTGGAGCGGGTGCGGGCGGTCAAGCAAGCGATGCGGCTGCAGCTCGATTGCCCGATCATCATCGTCGGCGGCACCAACGGCAAGGGCTCGACCTGCGCCATGCTGGAATCGATCCTGCTGCAAGCCGGTTATCGTGTGAGCCTTTACACTTCGCCGCACCTGTTGCGCTTCAACGAGCGTATGCGCATCAATGGCGTGGAGGCGAGCGACCAAGCGCTGGTCGAGAGCTTCAACAAGATCGAATCGGCCCGCGGGGAAGTCTCGCTGTCGTACTTCGAATTCACCACGCTTGCCGCGATGCAGCTGTTTGCCGAGGCGCGTCCGGATGCCGTGATCTTCGAAGTCGGCCTGGGTGGCAGGCTCGATGCAGTCAATGTGATGGATGCGGATGTTGCGATCGTGACCAGCGTCGATCTCGACCACATGGAATACCTGGGCGATACGCGCGAAAAGATTGGCTTCGAAAAAGCAGGCATTTACCGCAAGGGCAGAACGGCCATTTGTGCTGATCCGATGCCGCCGCAATCATTGGTGCAGCATGCCGAAGCGATCGGCGCGGACCTGTGGCTGTTCGGCCGCGATTTCAATTACCAGGGCGATTCACAGCAGTGGAGCTTCAATGCGCGTGGGCAGCGCCGTAATGCGCTTGCGTATCCGGCGCTGCGTGGCGCCAATCAGTTGCTGAATGCATCCGCCGTGCTGGCTGCGTTGGAAGCGCTGCGTATGCAGCTGCCGGTCAGTGCGCAGGATATTCGCAACGGTCTTGCCATGGTTGAGCTGCCTGGACGTTTTCAGGTCCTGCCCGGACGTCCGACCGTCATTCTCGACGTCGCGCACAATCCGCATGCCGCGGCGGTACTGGCGCAGAATCTCGGCAACATGGGCTTCCATCCCTATACCTACGCGGTGTTCGGCGCCATGCAGGACAAGGATATCGCTGGTGTGATCGCGCATTTGAAACCGCATGTTGATCATTGGTGCGTGACCGACCTGCCGTTGCCGCGTGCGGCGAAGGCGGAGGAGATTGTGCAAAAGCTGCGCGCGGCCTATGGTGAAACGCCAAATGTGGCGAATGCGGAACATAGTGTGCAAAGCTTCGCGTCGCCGGCAGAAGCTTTTGCAAACGCGCTGAGCCGCGCGGGTGAAAATGATAGAATTGCGGTCTTCGGATCGTTCCTGACCGTCGCCGGTGTGATGGAATACCGCGACACCGAACATCACTGACGTATATCAAAATCTATCGTATGAGCTTGCTCTCCGGTTTTCGCAAAAACAAGCAGGAACCAGCCGCCGGTAACAATGAGTTTTATTCATTGGCGGACGAAGAAAAACCGGCGCGCAAGCGCCGTCAGAGCGCCAAACGAGACGAGCCGGTCGATCCGGTCTTGCCGGAAAAGAAACGCGCGCGCCGTCGCCTGATCGGTGCGATCGCGCTGGTCCTGGCGGCCGTGATCGGCCTGCCGATGATTCTCGATTCCGAACCGAAGCCGCTGTCCGACGACATCGCGATCCAAATTCCTTCCAGAGATGGCGCTGCGCCGCTCGCTGCCGCGAAACCGGACACCGGCAAGAAGAGCCAGGAACCGGCAGCCGATTCGCTCGAACCGAACGAAGAAATCGTGCAGCCTGCTGCCAAGCAGACAACAACGGAAACGCCGGCAAAATCTTCTCCTGATACAACGTCTGCCACCGCCCCTGTCGCAAGCACGAGCAGCAGCGCGAGCCAGGCCAAACCGCACGAAGCGGAAAAAAAGCCGAGCCCTGTCGCGAAGGCAGAAACGCCAGAACCAAAATCGACCACGGCTTCTCCAAGCCGGGCCGATGGTGATACCGCGCGTGCACGCGCCATCCTTGAAGGCAAGACGCCAGCGAGCGCGAATGCAACTGCTGCCAAGCCATCGGGCAAAGTCGCCGTGCAGGTAGCTGCTCTCGCGACCGAGGAAAAAGTCAGAGAATTGCAGAAGAAATTGCAGAGCGCCGGACTGAAGTCGTACACGCAGAAGGTGGCGACGCAATCCGGGGACCGTATCCGCGTACGTCTTGGCCCGTTTGCCAACGATACGGAAGCCGAAAAGGCGCGCGCGAAGCTGAACAAGATCGGGCTGAGCGGCAAGCTTGTGCCGGCCTGATGTATGCGTTGACGCAGCTTTCCAGACTGTCGTGACGATTTTTGATTATCTGGTGTTGTTCGTACTCGTGTGCTCGGTGTTGATCGGCACCTTGCGAGGCCTGATCAAGGAAGTGCTCTCGCTGGTAGGCTGGGTCGTCGCATTTGTGGTTGCGAACGCGTACAGCGAGGCGCTGGCTCCCATGCTGGGCAATCTGATTCCCGGGACGACGACGCGATTATTGGTTGCCTTTGTTGTCTTATTCATCGGCGTCCGCATATTGGTAGGGCTGCTGTCGATGACGCTGGATGCTGTTGTCAAGGCGACAGGATTGACCCTGGCGGATCGTGGTCTGGGCAGTTTGTTCGGCTTGGCGCGAGGACTGGTGATCATCCTGGCTGCGGTACTGTTGTGCGGCATGACGAGCGTTCCGCAGCAAGCGTTCTGGAAGAACGCGATGCTCAGTCCACTGGCGGAAAGCGCGGCGCGCGCGATACTGCCGATGTTGCCGGGCGAGTTTGCGCAACGCGTGCAGTTTTAGATATTGCAGTTTTGATTTGTTGTTTTTGTTGAGGAGTCCACCATGTGTGGCGTTATCGGCGTTGTCTCTCACACCCCCGTCAATCAACTCATTTACGATGCCTTGCTGTTGCTGCAACATCGTGGCCAAGATGCCGCGGGGATTGCCACCGACAGCGGCCAGGCCTTTGCAATGCACAAGGCCAATGGCTTGGTGAGGGACGTGTTCCGCACCCGTAACATGCGCTCGCTGCCCGGCAATGCCGGCGTCGGCCAAGTCCGTTATCCGACCGCCGGTTCGTCCAGCGAAGAAGAAGCGCAACCGTTCTACGTGAATGCGCCGTTCGGCATCATCATGGCGCACAACGGCAATCTCACCAACTGGGAACAGTTGAAGATCGAGATGTTCAAAAACGACCGCCGCCACATCAACACGACCTCGGATTCCGAAGTGCTGCTGAACGTGCTCGCACACGAAATCCAGGAAGCGACCACCGGCTATTCGCTCGACCCGGCTGCGCTGTTCAAGGCGGTATCGGTACTGCACAAGCGCGTGCGCGGCTCGTATGCAGTGACGGCGCAGATCGCCGGCCATGGTTTGCTGGCTTTCCGCGATCCGTGGGGCATTCGTCCGCTGTGCATTGGTTTCAACGAAACCGACAAGGGACCGGAATACCTGGTCGCCAGCGAATCGGTTGCTTTGGAAGGTCTGGGTTTCCGCTTCCTGCGCGACGTGCTGCCAGGCGAGGCGATCTTCATCGATACCGATGGCAAGCTCTACAACCAGCAATGCGCCGAGAACCCATCGCTCAATCCTTGCGCCTTCGAGTATGTGTATTTCGCCCGCCCGGATTCGATCATCGATGGTGCATCGGTCTACGCAACCCGTTTGAAGATGGGCGAATATCTGGCGGAGAAGGTCAAGCGCGAGATTCCGCTCGGCGATATCGATGTCGTGATGCCGATTCCGGATTCCTCGCGCCCGGCGGCAATGGAACTGGCGCTGAAACTCGGTATCGAGTATCGCGAAGGCTTCATCAAGAATCGCTACATCGGCCGCACCTTCATCATGCCGGGCCAGGGTACGCGTCGCAAGTCGGTGCGCCAGAAGCTCAATGCGATCGGTTCCGAGTTCAAGGGCAAGAACGTGCTGCTGGTCGATGACTCCATCGTGCGCGGCACCACCAGCCGCGAGATCGTGCAGATGGCACGTGAGTCGGGCGCGAAGAAAGTGATGTTTGCGTCGGCCGCGCCGCCGGTCAAATATCCGAACGTATACGGCATCGATATGCCGACGCGTTCCGAATTGATTGCTTACGGTCGCACCGACGAGGAAGTCTGCCGCGAAATCACCGCCGATGCATTGGTGTATCAGGACCTGGAAGCGCTGAAGCGTTCGATCTCCGACGTCAATCCGGCGCTGAAGAGTCTGGAAGCCTCCTGCTTTGACGGCATCTACGTGACCGGTGACATTTCGCGCGATTATCTGGATCGCATCGAATTTGCACGTCACAATATGAAGGGCCAGCCGGAAGACATCGTGCGTTCGCAATTGAATCTGAACCTGGCACAAGTCGACTAAGCGTTCGCCGCCGCTTCAATCCATGCCTGATTGCGCGCGTGTGCAATCAGGCATTTTTTCTTGACGATCATGAACCAACAAAAAAAATACGGCTTCACTACCACGACCCTGCACAGCGATCGACGCAAGCCTGTTGAACACGGCTCGTTGCACAAGCCCATCCACACTTCGGTGACCTTCGGCTACGAAGATGCGCGCGAGCTGGCGACGGTATTCCAGGGCAAGGCGCCGGGCTATCGCTATGGCCGCCAGGGCAATCCCACCGTCTCCGCGCTGGAAGACAAGGTGACGCTGATGGAAGACGGCCGCTCGACGATCTGCTTTGCCACCGGCATGGCAGCGATCGGCGCAGTCGTGCAAGCCTTGCTGCGCGAGGGCGATCATGTGGTTTCGTCCTCCTTTTTGTTCGGCAATACGAACAGTCTGTGGCAGACCGCCAGCTTGCAAGGCATCGATGTGGCGATGGTCGATGCCACCGACGTGAAGAACGTGGAAGCCGCCATCACGCCTGCAACCCGCCTGGTGTTCGTCGAGACGATCGCCAACCCGCGCACGCAGGTGGCTGACCTCGCGCGCATAGGCAAGCTGTGCGCCGAGCGCGGCATTCTGTACGTGGTCGACAACACGATGACTTCTCCTTACCTGTTCCGCCCGAAGACGGTCGGCGCCGGCATCGTGATCAATGCGCTGACCAAGTCGATCGGCGGACACGGCAATGCACTGGGAGGCGCCTTGACCGATACCGGCGTGTACGACTGGGCGCGCTATTCGAACATTCTCGACACTTACAAACGCTACCCGACCGCGCAATGGGGCATGGCGCAGATTCGCGCCAAGGCACTGCGCGATTTCGGCGCTTCGCTGGGACCGGAAGCCGCGCATCATCTTGCCGTCGGTTCGGAAACGATGGCACTGCGGATGGAGCGTGAATGTGCAAATGCCCTGGCTGTTGCACGGATGCTGGAAGCGGACGAGCGTGTCGCCGCCGTCTACTACCCCGGTTTGAAATCGCATCCGCAGCACGCGATTTCGACAGAACTGTTCCGCGCCTACGGCAGCCTGTTCAGCTTCGAGCTGAAGGAGGGCATTGATTGCTTCGACTATCTGAATCGCTTGCACATTGCGGTCTCGGCCAGCAACCTGGGCGATACGCGCACACTGGTGATTCCGGTAGCGCACACGATCTTCTATGAAATGGGGAAGGAGCGCCGCGCCAGCATGGGGATTGCCGAATCGCTGATCCGGGTATCGGTCGGCATCGAAGATACCGACGATCTGGTGGAAGACTTCCGGCAGGCGCTGGAAGCTTAGTTATCTATGTCGCGCAGCGGCTATTTGAACAGCTGCTGCGCCGCGAGCGCATCGCGCAGCTTGGTGCTCCGTTGCGGGACGTAGGCTTGCATGCGCGCAATCAGGGCCGGTGCGGTGTCTTCATGCAGCAGCAGCGCGGCTTGCTGATCTCTCACGAAGCCCTGCGTCACCTGCACTTGAAGGAAAGCGATCAAGCCGTCGTAAAAGCCTTCGACATTCAATACGCCGACCGGCTTTTGGTGGAAGCCGAGTTGCGCCCAGGTCAGGATCTCGAACAATTCTTCCAGCGTGCCGATGCCACCCGGCAGCGCTGCAAAGCCGTCGGCCAGTTCGGCCATCAACGCCTTGCGCTCGTGCATGGTCTGCACCACGTGCAGCTCGCTTAATCCGTTGTGACCGACTTCCTTATCGAACAAGGCTTGCGGAATCACGCCAACCGCCTTGCCGCCCAGCGCCAATACTTCGTCCGCAATCACGCCCATCAAACCGACTTTGCCACCGCCATAGACAAGGCCGATGTCCTGTTTGACCATTTCGGTTGCCAGCGCACGTGCCGCTTCTGCATAGAATGAGCTGTTGCCGAAGGAAGAGCCGCAGTACACGCAGAGAGATTTCATGGGATGAACGGCGAAAGGGGGTGGGGTATTCAGGCCTTTGCGACATTGACGATCTGCGTGCCGGCGATGCGGTCGTGCAGGAACTGCCGGCTCGGGTGAACGCGAGCAGTCAATGCCCACGCGAGCACATTGGCAACAACGATGCAGACGGCAGTCCAGCCGTGCGTATCGAGCGCCCATGCCAGCAGCAGCCCCGGCAGGAACCAGCACCATGCAAGCACATAACGCATCGCGGCGCGCTTGACCCCTGGCGGGCGGCCCTGCAGCGTCACAATGCGCATACGCCAGGTTTTCATCGGTAGCGTCTGGCCGCTTCGCATCCAGAACCAGACGAAGTACATGCCGAGTACCGCGAACAGCGAGATTTGCAGCGCATGCCGAAGGTATAGCGCATTACGTTGCTGGAACAGGACACCGAACAGCAGACCTGCGATCATCAGCACGCCGAACAGCAGCACGCCTTCGTACAGCATGACTGTGAGGCGGCGCTTGATGCTCGGCACATCGGTAGAAAACGTCATGCCGCCTCAGGGGTAATCCGGCAGGGTGGGCGCGGTCGATGCTGGTGTCGTTGGCGCCGCCTGTGCCTGTGGCGCCGGGGAGGGTTGAATACCTTCCGGAGTCGGAAGTGGCTGCTTGGCAGGAATCGGTTTGCTGCTCGGCTTGAGTTGCGTTGCCTTGTTGTGCAGCAGCGGCGGATTCACGATCTGCCGCTTGGTGGAGGCAGTCGCCGCGAGCTGCTTCTTCTTCTCTTCCGGCAGTTGCTGATATTGCTCCCATTGCGCAGAACGTTGTTCGGGCGGCAGTTTCTTCACGCGGCTATAGTTCTGACGGGCCTGACGACGCTGCTCCGGGGACAGGCTGACCCAGTCGCGCATGCGCTCCTGCATGCGTGCCTGCTCGGTTGGCGACATTTTTTGATACTTGTTTGCCAGTTCCAGCCATTTTTCCTTGCGGAAACCGTCCATCTTGTTCCATTCCGGCTGCAACGGCGCCAGCGCAGCCTGTTGCGCTGGACTCAAATCGTTCCAATACGGTTTCGCGTGAGCAGTGGATGCGGCATGTTTTGCTGTTGGCTTGGCAGGAGCAGCGGCGGTCGGCCCGGCTGGCGCAGATGCCGGGGAATGCGGCGCCATGGCGAGAGGTGCGCCAGTGTCATTCGCTGCGTGGACGACGACCGTTCCGATGACGATTGCCAGAATTGCGAGGCCGACAGTTTGGCGCACGCGCGATACAGCGGTACCAGAGACAAGCTTGGCAATCATGCCTAGTTCGCTTCCTTGGCAAGGTAGGCATCGAAGCCATGATCCAGATATGCGGACAAAGGCAGTTCATCGGTCAGCACTTCCGCATCGATCGACGCGGCTTCCATCAGCTGTTGCCGTTTTTCCGCTTGATGGAGACTGACCAGACCCAGCACCAGCACGATCAGCGGGATGACGGAGCTGACGCGGCCCAGCCACGCACCGACAGGATGCTCAGAGAAGAAGGATGAAGACGTTGCACCGGACAGGGCAGCGCGCGGTACGACAGTATGTGCCGCGACATGTTGCTTTTTATGGGACAGTGCAAGTTTGCGCGCGTTTAGCAGACGTTCGCTGGTCGAAGCCGGAATATCCTGCACGTTTTCATCCAGCGCGTGCCGCACTTTGTAGGCAAAAGCCAGTTCTTTGGTGTTCATAAGTAAATTCCTTTGGCCCTCAGTGCCTGGGCCAAGGCGTGGGTAGCGCGTGAACAATGGGTCTTGACGCTCCCTTCGGAGCAGCCCATTGCAATCGCCGTTTCCGATACATTCAAGTCCTGCCAATAACGCATCAGGAAGGCTTCCCGTTGACGGGCAGGGAGGTTTTCGATCTCGTGCTCGATGATGTCGAGAACCTGCTTGCGTTCCAGTCTGGTCAGCCCCGATTCGGCGCCGTAACTGCCTTCCTCTGCTTCGACCAGATCCATCGCATCGAAATTCTCCTGGTCTTCCTGCTTGTTGCCAAAGCTGGAAAACAGGCTAACCCACGAGCTGCGCACCTTCTCGCGACGGAAGTAGTCGTGGATCGTATTTTGCAGAATGCGCTGGAACAGCATCGGCAATTCAGCAGCTGGCTTGTCACCATAGCGTTCAGCGAGCTTGATCATTGCATCCTGCACAATATCCAGCGCCGCTTCTTCCTTGCGGACAGCGTAGGCGGCCTGCTTGAAGGCGCGACGTTCGACGCTTTCCAGAAAATCCGAGAGTTCTTGATCAGTTGCCATTCAATGCAGCACGAGGTGCTGCCCGGTCGTTGCGATGACGGCAGCCGGCGGCGCCGCGATTTCAAATAGCAGGCATGCTAGCAAAAAAGCCTCCTTTCCCGCAATTTTTGCCAAAATCCTTGATTTAAAACGGATTTTGCCGTGATTGGACTTGACCAAAATTGTGCAACGCATTAACGTATCGTTCCCTCTTTGCAATTCAAAGGGGTTCCATGGTCTTTTGCGCGCCGCCCATCACGCAGCCCCGTAAAAGACGCGCTTTACTCAGAAGCTGTTTGCTCTAACCCGCGCCACAAGCGCGAGATCTCCGCAGCACTGCCTCAGAAACTCCGGCCGAACGAGTCGCGTTAAGCACTGGTTTGAAGCGCACCTACAAGTGCGTGACGAATCAGCGTGACCGCACAAAAAAGGGACGCCCCAGTACTGAAGCATCATGCGGGTTCACAGGAGAGAGCATCCGATCAATTTCCAATGGACCTTGAAAGGACGTTAAGCATGACCTCAGAAACAAGCCAAGCCGTCGGCGAAGAGCTGACCGGCGCAGAGATCGTCGTTCGCTGTCTCGCCGAAGAAGGCGTCGAACACGTGTTCGGCTATCCAGGCGGCGCCGTACTGTACATCTACGACGCAATTTTCAGCCACAGCAAATTCCAGCATATTCTGGTGCGCCACGAACAGGCGGCCGTGCATGCTGCGGATGCGTATTCTCGCAGCTCCAATAAAGTCGGCGTCTGCATCGTGACCTCCGGACCAGGCGTGACCAATGCCGTTACGGGTCTTGCGACTGCCTACATGGACTCGATCCCGATGATCGTGATCTCGGGGCAGGTGCCATCGCATGCAATCGGCCTCGACGCATTCCAGGAGTGCGATACGGTCGGCATCACGCGTCCGTGCGTCAAACACAATTTTCTCGTCAAGGATGTCAAGGATTTGGCAGCGACGATGAAGAAGGCATTCTTCATCGCCACCACAGGCCGCCCCGGCCCGGTACTGATCGACATCCCGAAAGACATCACGATGCACAAGACGACCTTCGAGTATCCGAAGGAAGTCGAAATGCGTTCGTACAAGCCGGTCGACAAAGGCCATAGCGGCCAGATCCGCAAGGCGGTGCAGCTGCTGCTGCAAGCCGAGCGTCCGATGATCTACACCGGCGGCGGCGTGATTCTCGCCAATGCATCGGAAGAATTGAACCGTCTGGTCGACAAGCTCGGCTACCCATGCACCAACACGCTGATGGGCCTCGGTGCTTACAAAGCCACCAGCGACAAGTTCGTCGGCATGCCAGGCATGCACGGCACCTACGAAGCCAACATGGCGATGCAGCATTCGGACGTGATGATTGCCATCGGTGCGCGCTTTGACGACCGCGTGATCGGCAATCCGAAGCACTTCTCGTCGACGCCGCGCAAAATCATTCACATCGACATCGATCCATCGTCGATCTCGAAGCGCGTGAAGGTCGATATTCCGATCGTCGGCAACGTCAAGGAAGTGCTGCAGGAATTGCTGGCGCAGCTCGATGCTGCCGACAGCAAGCCGAATACCGCCGCGTTGTCCGACTGGTGGAAGCAGATCAATGAATGGCGCAAGCGCGAGTGCCTGAAGTACACGCCATCGACCGAAGTGATCAAGCCGCAATCGGTAATCCAGAAGGTCTGGGAAGTCACCAAGGGCGATGCCTTCATCACTTCCGACGTCGGCCAGCATCAGATGTGGGCCGCGCAATACTACCCATTCGACAAGCCACGTCGCTGGATCAACTCGGGCGGTCTCGGCACGATGGGTGTCGGTCTGCCTTACGCGATGGGCGTGCAGAAGGCCAATCCGGACGCGACTGTCGCCTGCATCACCGGCGAAGCATCGATCCAGATGTGCATCCAGGAACTGGCGACGTGCAAGCAGTATCACCTCACGCCAAAGATCATCCTGTTGAACAACCGCTTCCTCGGCATGGTGCGCCAGTGGCAGCAGCTCGAATACGGTTCGCGCTATTCCGAGTCCTACATGGATTCGCTGCCGGATTTCGACAAGCTGGTGGAATCCTATGGCCACGTCGGTATGACGGTCGACAAACCTCAAGACCTTGACGGCGCGATGCGCGAAGCATTCGGCATGAAGGATCGCCTCGTATTCATGAACATCATTACGGATCAAACCGAGAACGTCTGGCCGATGGTCAAGGCAGGCAAGGGCTTGACTGAAATGCTGCTGGGCTCGGAGGAACTGTAATGCGTCACATCATTTCTGTATTGCTGGAAAACGAGGCCGGTGCCTTGTCACGTGTGGTGGGCCTGTTTTCTGCACGTGCCTACAACATCGAGACGCTGACTGTCGCACCGACGGAAGACGCAACGCTGTCGCGCATGACGATCGTCACGACCGGTTCGGACGACGTGATCGAACAGATTACCAAGCATCTGAACCGCTTGATCGAGGTGGTCAAGGTCGTGGACCTGACCGAGGGCGCGTTCATCGAACGTGAACTGATGCTGATCAAGATTCGCGCGGTCGGCAAGGAACGTGAAGAGATCAAGCGCACTGCCGACATCTTCCGCGGCCGCATCATCGACGTGACCGACAAGACCTACACGATCGAACTGACCGGCAACAAGGCGAAGCTCGATGCATTCATCGATTCGATCGACCGCACTGCGATCCTGGAAACCGTGCGTACCGGCGGTTCCGGCATCGGCCGCGGCGAACGCATCCTCAAGATTTAAGCAATTCAAACTCCCACAACATCATTAGGAACATCATGAAAGTTTTTTACGATAAAGATTGTGATCTGTCGCTGATCAAAGGTAAGAACGTCGCCATCATCGGTTACGGTTCGCAAGGCCACGCACACGCGCAAAACCTGAGCGACTCCGGCGTCAAAGTGACCGTCGGTCTGCGCAAGGGCGGCGCCTCGTGGGACAAGGTTGCAAAAGCCGGCCTGAAAGTCGCGGAAGTGAACGAAGCCGTCAAAGGCGCCGACGTCATCATGATCTTGCTGCCGGACGAGAACATCGCCCAGGTCTACAAGGAAAACGTCGAGCCGAACGCCAAGCAAGGCGCTGTCCTGGCATTCGCACACGGCTTCAACGTGCACTACGGTCAAGTCGTGCCGCGCGCTGACCTCGACGTCATCATGATCGCACCGAAGGCACCGGGCCACACCGTGCGCGGTACCTATGCGCAAGGCGGCGGCGTGCCGCACCTGATCGCTGTGTACCAGGACAAGTCGGGCGTCGCACGCGATATCGCTTTGTCGTACGCAATGGCCAACGGCGGCGGCCGTGCCGGCATCATCGAAACCAACTTCCGTGAAGAAACCGAAACCGACCTGTTCGGCGAACAAGCCGTTCTGTGCGGTGGCGCAGTCGAACTGATCAAGGCCGGTTTCGAAACGCTGGTGGAAGCCGGCTACGCGCCTGAGATGGCGTACTTCGAATGCCTGCACGAACTGAAACTGATCGTCGACCTGATCTATGAAGGCGGCATCGCCAACATGAACTACTCGATCTCGAACAACGCGGAATACGGCGAATACGTCACCGGCCCGCGCGTCGTGACCGAAGACACCAAGAAGGTGATGAAGCAGGTCCTGAAGGACATCCAGACCGGCGAATACGCAAAGAGCTTCATCCTGGAAAACAAGGCTGGCGCACCGACCCTGATCTCCCGTCGTCGCCTGAACGCAGAACACCAGATCGAACAGGTTGGTGCGAAGCTGCGTGCGATGATGCCTTGGATTGCCAAGAACAAGCTCGTCGATCAGTCGAAGAACTAAACGCTTCTTGTAGCAAGGCGCCATGCGGTATTCGCTTGCAAGCGAATACCGCGCTCAAGCTAAAAACCGCACCCAGGTGCGGTTTTTTTACGCTCTCACGTGCCTTGGATTGCCAAGAACAAGCTCGTCGATCAGTCGAAGAACCCAGTGCATCCAAAGCGCAGCCTTTCATTTGGTAACAAACATACGCGTCCGTGCCCTTGCTTGAAAGAGCCAAACTCTGGCACATTGATCAAACATTTCGTCACATGATACGGAGGGGCACGATGCGAATACTGAAAAAACTTTTAATCTGTTTGGGCTTGCTGGGAAGCGGTTTCGCCATGGCGCAAAATGTGCAGACAGCCGGTTCCTTGGTGATCGTGCCCGCTAGCGGCGAAGTGAAACATGCGAACGATGAAGCCAACCTGACTTTCATGATTGAAGAACAGGACAGGGACAAGGCTGCGGCGGTCTCGCGCGTGAATCAGAAGATGAAGCAGGGAATGGAAATCCTGAAGCGGGAAGATCCGCAGGCCATCTTGACGACACGTGGCTACTACACCTACCCCGTATATCCCGAAGAACAGCCGCAGCCGCGCACGAATGGCAAGCTGCGTCAGCCCAGCGGCTGGCGCGTGGGCCAATATCTGGAAATGAAAACCGGCAACCTGCAGAATCTGCCGAAGACCGTCGCCGCCGCGCAGCGAGTATTGGCACTGAACGGATTGCGCTTCGGCCTGAGCGACGCGACGGCGAAAAAGATGGATGCACAGCGCATTGATGCCACGTACAGGAACTTGAGCGAACGCATTGCATCGATTGCGAAGGCAATGGGGCGCAATCCGGCCGATTCCGTATTGGAAACCGTGGACTTCGAGGGTTCCGGCAATTACGCGCAGCAGGATTTCGCTGCACCGAAAGCCATGCGTGCGGCAATGGCCGAAGCGGCGCCGGTGGAAGAGCCTAGCTTTGAACCGGGCGAGACGACGCTCGATATGCGCGTAGTTGGTAAGGTGCGATTCAAGTAGGTGGCACCGCAAACCAGGGCGTGCTAGCGGAACGACTGTGGACGGCGCAGGATGACTTCATCCGCGCCGTTTTTTGTTTGGACAGTTTTCGCGAGAAAGGGAAAAAGTCCACAAGGCCCGTCTGCTACACTACGTGCTTGCCGTTTCTCCATTAAAACCGACAAAAAAGCGGAAACACAATGCCAGGTCTCAACCGACGTAAAGCAAAGAATTCCACCGTATTTTCCCGTGTCCGCCCGCTGGGGAGGCTGGCGCGCGGCAAACAATTGCAGCGGAACGAACAATCCGATCGCAACGATCACGATGACGAAGAGCATTTTCCCGCACGTCGCCACCGCGGCATTTATCTGCTGCCCAATGCCTTTACCACCGCAGGCCTGTTTTGCGGCTTTTATGCGATCGTGATGGCGATGAGCCAGAAGTTCGACTATGCGGCCGTTGCGATTTTCGCCGCGATGCTGCTGGACTCGATCGACGGCCGGGTTGCACGGTTGACGCATACGCAAAGCGAGTTCGGTGCGCAGTACGACAGTCTGGCCGACATGGTCTCTTTCGGCGCGGCGCCGGCGCTCGTGATGTACGTATGGGCCTTGCAGGATTTGGGCAAGCTCGGCTGGCTGGCTGCCTTTGTTTATTGCGCGGGCGGCGCACTGCGCCTGGCGCGCTTCAATACCAATATCGGCGTAGTGGACAAGCGTTATTTCCAGGGCTTGCCAAGTCCTGCCGCAGCGGCGCTCGTCGCGGGCTTCATCTGGCTGATGCAGGACCTCGGTTATCCGGGCGTCAATCTGAGTTGGGCCGGCTGGGCCATTACCTTGTATGCGGGCCTGACCATGGTGACCAACGTCCCGTTTTACAGCTTCAAGGACATCAACTATCGCAAGTCGGTGCCTTTCATTGCGATCTTCCTGATCGTGCTGGCCTTCGTCGCAATCGCCGGCGATCCGCCGAAAGTGCTATTCGGCCTGTTCGTGCTGTATGGCTTGTCCGGCTATGTCGTGTACTTCTGGCGGCGCGCCAAGGGCAGACCGGTCAGCATCGTGCAAACGGAGATGGACCACGACGATCATTGAGCGCGTGGCCTCCGGCGCTCGCGCTCAATCGCAGCGATAATCGATCAGCGAAGAACGCTCAAGGAGGACATATGGCCGCCGATTCCAACCGCCTCATCATTTTCGATACCACGCTGCGCGATGGCGAGCAGTCGCCCGGCGCATCGATGACCAAGGATGAAAAGATCCGTATCGCACGCCAGCTCGAACGGCTGAAAGTCGATGTCATCGAAGCCGGTTTTGCGGCAGCTTCGCAGGGCGATTTCGAGGCGATCCAGGCCATTGCTGGCCTCGTCAAGGATGCAACCGTCTGTTCGCTGTCACGCGCCAACGACATGGATATCCAGCGTGCTGCCGATGCGCTGGCGCCTGCTGCACGCAAGCGCATTCATACGTTTATTGCGACTTCGCCGCTGCATATGCAGAAGAAGCTGCGGATGACACCCGAACAGGTGCTGGAGCAGGCGAAGCTCGCAGTCCGATTCGCGCGCCGCTTTACCGACGATATCGAGTTCAGTCCCGAAGACGGCAGCCGTTCGGATATCGACTTTCTCTGCCGTGTGCTGGAAACCGTGATCAACGAAGGCGCAACGACGATCAATTTTGCCGATACCGTCGGCTACGGCGTACCGGAACTGTACGGCAACATGCTGAAGACCTTGCGCGAGCGTATTCCGAACGCGGACAAGGCAGTGTGGTCCGTACATTGCCACAACGATCTCGGCATGGCAGTCGCCAACTCGCTGGCCGGTGTGATGATCGGTGGCGCACGCCAGGTCGAGTGCACAATCAACGGGCTGGGCGAACGGGCAGGCAATACGGCGCTGGAAGAAATCGTGATGGCGGTGCGCACGCGACGCGATTATTTCAATCTTGATGTGGGCATTGATACGACGCAAATCGTGCCGACTTCCAAGCTGGTGTCTCAGATCACGGGTTTCGCGGTGCAGCCGAACAAGTCCGTGGTCGGTGCCAACGCATTTGCCCATGCTTCCGGAATTCATCAGGACGGTGTGCTGAAAGCGCGCGACACCTACGAGATCATGCGCGCCGAAGAAGTGGGCTGGACGGCCAACAAGATCGTGCTGGGAAAACTGTCGGGGCGCAATGCGTTCAAGCAGCGTCTCGAAGAGCTCGGCATCGCGCTCGACTCGGCTGCGGAGATGGATGCCGCGTTCGTGCGCTTCAAGGAACTGGCGGACCGCAAGGCCGACATTTTCGACGAAGACATCATGGCGCTGGTTTCGGACGAGCAGCATGCGCACGAGCGCGAGCATTACCAGTTCGTCTCGCTGTCGCAGCAATCGTCGAGCCGCGCCAAGCCAAACGCCGAAGTCTTGTTTTCGGCTGGCGGTGTCGAACAACGGTGCAGTGCAGAAGGCAATGGCCCGGTCGATGCGATCGTCAACGCCATCGAATCGAAGGTGAACAGCGGTGCCGAGCTGCTGCTGTTCTCTGTGAACGCGATCACTACGGGCACGCAATCGCAGGGAGAGGTAACGATGCGGCTGTCCAAGGCAGGGCGCATCGTAAACGGTGTCGGTGCTGACCTTGATATCGTGGTGGCCTCGGCCAAAGCCTATATCTCCGCCCTGAACAAGTTGTATTCAAAGACCGAAAAACTCAATCCGCAGTTGTAGCTGCAGCGTGTCACCAGGAAAGGCCTTGCAATGCAAGGCCTTTTTTGTTGGGCGACTTCCGCCGGCTCGATACGTTGGAAACCGTACAGATCGTTCGTCGTGATGGAACAACAATCTCGCCATGCGGTGCCATCAGCACATCGCAATGCTTCGATCTCGGGGAGGTCAACATGCGTGAGAACTTGCCTTCGCGGAGGCGGGAATCTTTGTCGGTATCCGGCATATCCTTTTTTCTACTCGCAGTATGCGTAATCGCCGCAGTACTTTTCCTGCCGCCGCGTGCAGGTGCGCGCGAGCTTCCATCTCAACAAAACCATGTTCTGGTCGACTGGCAACGCTACGTCGCCTGGCATCCTTCCTGGCATTACTTGGCCTTGGAAGAAGACTGCGCTGTTGATGGGCCTTGAATCTGCCTGCTATGTGTGTTGTCGAACAGAGGTGTGCAGTGCTCTGCCGCATAGTGAACGACATGCCCTGCATGCGAACCATTTCTCTCCGGAATGGCGCTCATTGTCGAGCCATGCAGAATCGGAACAATCGGCGTTGAAAGCGAGCCGGTTACCCTCTTGAAAGGAATTCTTATGAACGACGAACTGATCGATACGCTGAACGACCTTATCGAAACCTGCAAAGATGGTGAAGAAGGATTCAAGACCTGCGCGCAGGACATCAGTGACAGCCAATTCAAGCAATCCTTTCTTACGCGCGCGGCCGGCTGTGCAGCGGCGGCGAAGGAACTGCAGGCGCTCGTGGTCGCGCACGGCGGTAGCCCGGAAACAAAGAGCAGCCTGAGCGGTACGCTGCACCGCCGTTGGGTCGACATCAAGTCTGCCATTATGGGCAAGGACGACGAGGCCATCCTCAACGAATGCGAACGCGGTGAGGACGTGGCGAAAAAGAGCTACAGCCGTGCATTGGAAAAGGATCTGCCGCCCGATGTGCGTGCCGTAGTGGAACGCCAGTATCAGGGCGTGCTGCAGAATCATGATCTGGTGAAAAATCTGCGCGACCGCGCTCGCGCCGCCGCGCATCACTAACAGGGTGTCATGATGAGCCGCCTGCTGGCATGCCGGCAGGCGGATGTCGAACGATCCGCTTGATAGGAGGAAAAAAGCATGGCTGATACCGAAACGATCAACAGCGACGTAAAGCAGTTGAGTGCAGACACCAACGAGATGTTGCAGAACGCCAAGGACGAGGCGCTCGCCAAAACCAGTGAGCTCAGCAAAAAGTGCATGGCCTTCCTGGATTCCGCGATTGCCGCAGCGAAGGAAGTGCCGACCGTGGCCGCTGCTCGCACCAAGGAAGTCGCGATTACCACCGATGATTATGTGCGCCAGAATCCGTGGCGTGCCGTAACGATTTCGGCAGGCGTCGGGCTGTTGTTAGGCGTGCTGTTCTCGCGTAAGTGAATCCCGCGCCTTCGACTACAGAAAATCCCGCCGGCCTGATGATGGCCGGCGGGATTTTTGCTTTCTGTTTGAGACAGCTCCGTTAACGACGTCTAGTTAAACGATGGCTGTCGGACAGGGGAGTGAAACATCCGTTGCTGGGTGGAAAGGTAATTCCTTCATCACGGCATCGCCTTGCGCATATTGAATGCCGATTTCACGCAACTTGCCCAGCACGTATTGCGTATCCACATTTTGCGCAATTGCTTCTATCCCCATCGCGCTGCTGACTCGCTGGATGGCCTCCACCTTGGCCAGATCAACCGGATCTTTTGCCATTCCCTGCACGTAGCTACCGTCTATCTTCACGAAATCCACTTCGAGGTGCTTCAGATAAGTGAAGGACGAGATACCGCTGCCGAAGTTGTCCAGCGCAAAGCGGCAGCCTGCTGATCTCATCGATTGCACGAAGCGCAGCGTATGCGTCAGGTTCGTGATGGCCGTCGTTTCGTTAATCGAGAAGCAGATCGATGCGGGCAGTACCCGGGTGCGGGCGAACTGTTCTTGCACAAACTCGGGGAAATGTTCGTCGTCGAGCGCATTGCCGGAAATCCGGATCATCAGCACGGTTGCCGACGTTTCCGGACGCGCACATGCCTTCGCATGGTGGGCGAACGCGGTTTGTATCGTCCAGCGATCGATCGCCGCGACCAGCCCATACCGTTCCGCCGCAGGCAGGAAGGCTGTTGTTGGAATCAGGTGATCGCTGTCGTCAGCCATGTACAGGCGAAGTTCGTCGATCGCACCCGTGCTGCTTGGGCGGATGCGAACAATGCGACGTGTCATCAAACGGAAGCGGTTTTGTTCGAACGCCTTTTGTATGCGTTCGGTCCACTTGGCTTCTCCCTGCCGCATGGCGTTTTGATCTTCGGCACGATAGGTATGGACACGATTGCGACCGGCATCTTTTGCCATGTAGCAGGCGGCGTCGGCTGCCCCGAGCAGGTCGGGCAGCGACATGGCATTCGTGTTGAAATTGACCAGGCCGATGCTGACGCCGATCGGAAAGATTTTTTCCTGAAACACGAAATGGAAATTGCAAATGGTTTGCCGCAATTTCTCCGCAATGCGCGCAGCCGCGTCGGGCGAGCAGTTCTCGAGCAGGGCGGCAAATTCGTCGCCGCCCAGGCGGGCAAGCGTGTCGCTGTCGCGCACCAGCGGTTGCAGCAGACTGGTGATCTGACGCAGCAGTTCGTCGCCAGCACTGTGACCGCAGGTATCGTTGACGATCTTGAACTGGTCGAGGTCGAGATAAAGCAACGCGTGCTGCTTGGGCTGCACCGCAAGCGCTTCCAGCGCGAGGCCAAGACGGCGTTCGAATTCGCGCCGGTTGAATAAGCCGGTCAAAGGATCATGCGCCGCCTGATGAGACAATTGGATCGCCAGTTGACGCGTATCGCTGACGTCATGGAACACCAGCACCACACCGATGATCTGCCCATTGCGATCGCGGATCGGCGCCGCCGATTCTTCCACGGCGTATTCGGTGCCGTGGCGGCTTAGCAGTACTGTGTCGAGCGTCAGATCGATTTCGCTTTGCTTTGTCAGCACCAGCTCGACCGGATTGGCGACAGGTTCGCGCGTATAGCTGTCGATAACCTTGAATACCTGTGTGGAAGGCAGGCCTTCCGCTTCAGCTTTGCTCCAACCGGTCAGCTGCTCGGCGACCCGGTTCATGTATTCGATGTTGCCGCGCTTGTCGGTAGTGATGACTGCGTCTGCGATCGATTCGAGCGTGACTTGTGCGCGCTCCTTTTCGGCAAACAGGATGGCCTTCGATTCTTCGCGCTCGGCTTCATGTTGCTGCAGCGAGGCGATCATGCCGTCGAAAGCACGTGCCAGTTGGCTGATTTCTTCCTTGCCGTAACGGATGCCGGTGCGCGCCTTCAAATTGCCGGTCGCAACCTGATCCGCAGTGCGCACCAGCGTTTTTACCCGCCGCAGGATGATGACGTCGCCGACGAACCAGGCAGCAACCAGCGCCAGCAGCGCGATGATCGCCAGTGTGGCGAGTTCCATCATCTGTAGATGGTTGGCGGGCGCGATGATATCGCCTGTCGGAATACCGATGCTCACCTTGAAGTTTGAAATGTCGCTCGTGCCGACCGGCGCGATTGCGTGCAGGCGCTTGATTCCATCTGCATCGGTCAGCTCTGACGTGCCGAAACCGACCTTGATCATGACATCAAATAAGTCCTGCGAGGCTCGCATGCCGATCCACTGCTCCGGATTGGGGCGTCGCGCGATGATGGTGCCGCGGCTGTCGGTCGTCACCAGCACTGCGCCGGCTGGCAGCGCGATATCGCTGACGAAGCGGTCGAGCATGCTGAGGTCGAGCGTGGCAAAGATAGCGGAGTTGACCTGCCCCTGACTATCGTAGACCGGATAGATGAGATCGACAGCGTGCCGCCGATTGATGCGGCCGTAGTGATAGTCGCCCGCGACAAAGCGTTGTTCTTCCATCGCCTGACGAAAATCGCTGCGCTCGGCGAACTTGACGCGCTCCGTGAGTGGGAGGGCGCTGCAATGCAGACTGCCGTCGCTCAGTACCACGCCGAAATTGATGTAGCCTTCGTTGCGCTTGAGGATGGTGCGCAGGAATTCGCTGCAGCGGCTGCGCTTGTCCTGCACTTCGGGCGTTACGGCCAGAACGCTGAGCAACTGACGACCGGCTTCGATCGAACGCGCTTCGCTGGAAGCCGCGAGTTGCGTCAACTGCTGCAGGTTATCTTCGGCGCTGCGTACTGCCTGTTGCCTTTCCTTCCAGGCACCATACACCGTCAGGATGACCGGTGGCACGATGGCAAGCAGCACCAGTACCAGCACGCGAACCCGCAGGCTGTCGAAGTTCAGACCGGTTAAGAAGTTCGTTTTCAAGGCATGCTCGTAAAAATGCCGCGGCGAGCGCCATGGCGAGATTGATCAGCCTGTCTTGCTGCGACGCGGCTGACGCGAGTGCCGCGCAAAATCTGTAATTCAGACTCCCGAGAGGGATGAGAGTTTCCTTAAAAGAAGAAGAGGTGTCCTATACAGCGCGTCGCATTTTCTTGACGGTGTAATCCTTGACTTCCTTCTCGCGTTTGACGAGCTTGACGACCGCTAATGTGCAATTGTCGGCCTTGCTGCCGGCAGCACGTTCTCTTGCCTTGTTGATCAGCATTTCGCATGCCTTGCGCGCCGGATTCACGGCGATCGCTGCGCCCATCTCGGCTTCCTTGAAGTATTGCCACAAGCCGTCCGAGCATAGTAGGAAGGCGTCGCCGGCCTTCAACCCCTCGCGGCGGCCGATGCTTAATTTGAACGGATTGGTACTGCCGAGCACGCTGACGAGCAGGCCAGCCAAAGCGGGATTCTGCTCGAGCCTTTCGTCACGCCTGTTTTCTTCTTTCAGCTGTTCGCGATACGTGTGGTCGACGGTGCGCTTGCTGCAGTTCGGTCCATCGAAGGTGTACAGACGCGAATCGCCGGCGTGTGCCCAGATCGCCGTGTGCTCTGGCGTGATCACAAGCAGGACGATCGTGCTATGAGGTTTCTTCTCGGACGAAATGGCGGACAGTTTGATAACGGTATCGGCTTCCTGCGCGATCGTTTGCAGCATGGTTTCCACATCGTCGGTCAGCGGAGAGAAGTGCTCGAAATTCTGCTGCGCAGTACGCACCACCTGTTCGGCAGCGAGCGCGCCGCCCGACAGGCCGCCCATCCCGTCTGCTACAACAGCCATCATGTAGCCGGGGGCCTTGGGCGCGGCGAACAGCGCGACGCGGTCCTGTTGTTCCTCTCGATCCCCGATGTGCTGGCCGGTTCCGGCTTCTATTCTGTATTGGCTCATGTCCTGGCGTGGATTAAACTGTCGAAACGCTGGTGCGGCGATTATTGCATGTACCATTGCGTGTCGCCTGAAAACGACTTTTTAAATTGTAAGATTTCTTTACCGTTGCACACGTTGCCGGGAATGCCATGGGTTCGTTAGAGGATATACAACGCCGCATCATCGAACTCGAAGTCGAGCACCGCGATCTGGATGCGGTGATTGAAAAACTGTCCAGTGACGGGTGGCACGAGGAATTGCAATTGCGCCGGCTGAAGAAGCGCAAACTGCAGCTGAAGGACAACATCACGCTGTTGAAAATGCAATTGATCCCCGATATTCCAGCTTGAGGGCCGTCACGCCCGCGCTCCGCTTAACGCTTTCGCAAGATTCATTTTGTCCGACGTTCCATCCGAATCCACCCCTCCAGTTCGCTACGACACGGAGATCGACCGCCTGTTCGGTATCGAGAGTCCGCTTGGGCAGGCGGTGGGCAGCTTTCGCCCGCGTCCTTCTCAAACAGAAATGGCGAAAGCCATTGCCAATGCGATCGGCAACCAGCAGACGTTGATCGCCGAAGCCGGCACCGGCACCGGCAAGACCTTCGCTTACCTCGTGCCTTCGCTGCTGTGGGGCGGCAAGACTATCATTTCGACCGGGACCAAGAACCTGCAGGACCAGTTGTACCTGCGCGATATCCCAACCGTACGACGCGCCCTGAATGCGCCGGTATCGGTGGCGTTGCTGAAGGGACGCGCGAACTATGTCTGCCATTTTCATCTGGAGCGCACACTGCAGAACGGCCGCCTGACCGCGCGCGAGGACGTCGGCCATCTGCGCGAAATTTCGCGCTTCGTCAAAACCACCGGCACCGGCGACAAGGCGGAATTGTCGAAGGTGCCCGAAAACGCATCGGTATGGAATCTCGTCACGTCGACGCGCGACACCTGCATGGGTGCCGAATGCCAGTATTACCAGGATTGCTTCGTGATGAAGGCGCGCAAGGAAGCGCAGCAGGCTGACGTCGTGGTCGTCAATCACCACTTGTTCTTCGCCGACGTCGCGTTGAAGGACACTGGCGTCGCGGAGCTGCTGCCCTCGGCGAACACCATTGTCTTCGATGAGGCGCATCAATTGCCGGAAACAGCCACGCTGTTTTTCGGCGAGACGGTATCGACTTCGCAAGTGCTGGAATTGTGCCGCGACGTACTCGCTGAAGGGCTGGCGCATGCGCGCGATGGCGCTGACTGGCCAGGGCTCGTCACGCCTGTCGAGCGCGCCGCACGCGACCTGCGCCTGACATTCCCGCAGGACGTGGTGCGGCTTGCCGTCGGACAGATCGCGTCGTCCAGCCCCTTTTTCTCTGCGCTGGAAACGCTGAAGGACAAGATCGACGGCATGATCGCCGTGCTGGAAAAGCAGGCCGAGCGCGCGGAAACGATCGATCAGTGCCGCGTGCGAGCACTCGATCTCGCGGCAAAGCTGGAAGCATGGAACAAGCCGGTCGACGATCCGATCATCGGTCAGGAAAGCGTGCAATGGGTCGAGGCCTTTTCATCCTCGCTGCAATTGCATCGCACACCGCTTTCGATCGCGCCGATCTTCAACAAGCAGCGGGAAGGGACGCCGCGCTCTTGGATCTTCACTTCGGCGACGCTGGCGGTAAAGAACGATTTTCACCATTACAGCGCGCAGATGGGCTTGTGGGACGAGCGGGCGCAAAGCTGGCCCAGCCCCTTCGATTACGAACAGCAGGGTTTGCTGTACGTGCCGAACGGGCTGCCGCAACCGAACGCGCCCGACTACACCGATGCAGTGATTGACGCGGCGCTTCCGGTGATCGAAGCCGCCGGCGGCCGCGCTTTCCTGCTATGCACCACGATACGTGCGGTCAATCGCGCAGCAGAACGGCTGCGTGCCGAATTCGTCGAACGCGGGCTACCGTTCCCGCTGATGGTGCAAGGTGAAGCCGGACGTACCGAATTGCTGGACCGCTTTCGCGAAGCCGGCAATGCGGTGCTGATCGGTAGCCAGAGTTTCTGGGAAGGCGTCGACGTGCGCGGCGATGCGCTATCGGTCGTCATCATCGACAAGCTGCCGTTTTCGCCGCCGGACGACCCGGTGCTGGCGGCGCGCATCGAGGCGCTGGAGAAGAAAGGCTTGAACGGCTTCATGCATCATCAGCTGCCGGCAGCGATCATCAATTTGAAGCAGGGGGCCGGCCGCCTGATCCGCGACGAGCGCGATCGCGGCGTGCTGATGATCTGCGATCCGCGGCTGATTTCGAAACCTTACGGCCGCCGCATCTGGCAAAGTCTGCCGCCGTTCAAGCGTACGCGGGAACTTGGTGCGGTACGTGAATTCTTTGCCGCCATCGCGGCGCAAGAAGAGCCAGCCGAATAAGCGCTGCCGCACTATTGCAGGAAGAGCGTCTTCATGCGAAGTGCTTCAGGTAGAATTTGCGCATGAAAATCCTCCTCAGTAACGACGATGGCTATCTCGCGCCCGGACTGCTTGCGCTGTACGATGCTCTGGCGCCGATTGCCGAAGAAATTGTCGTGGTCGCGCCGGACAGCAATCGTTCCGGCAGTTCCAATTCGTTGACGCTCGATCGGCCGCTTTCCGTGTTTCAGGCGGATAACGGTTTTTACTTCTGCAATGGCACGCCATCGGACTGCGTGCACATCGCGCTGACCGGCATCCTGAAATTCCGTCCCGACATCGTCGTCTCTGGCATCAACCAGGGCCAAAACATGGGCGACGATACGCTGTATTCCGGCACCGTCGCTGCAGCGACGGAAGGCTATCTGTTTGGTCTGCCCGCCATCGCGTTTTCCCAGGTCGACAAGGGATGGGATGAAATTCGTTCGGCGGCGCGCGTCGCGCGCGAGATCGTCGAACGCCGTTTCGATCAGCTATCCAGCCATTTTCTTCTCAACGTCAATATTCCGAATCTGCCTTACGAACAGATCAAGCCGCCGCTTGCGACACGCCTCGGCAAGCGCCATCCGTCGGAACCTGTAATCCGTGCGCAGGATCCGAGCGGGCGTGACGTGTACTGGATCGGACCTTGCGGGGCACAGAAGGATGCGGGTGAAGGGACGGATTTCCATGCGACAGCACACGGACACGTCTCGATCACGCCGCTGCAGATCGATCTGACCCACGCGCGGCAGCTCGACCTGCTGAAACAGGTGCTCGCATGACGGAAAAGCAGAAGCGGTTCCCGCTGCCACTGTCGTCGATCGCAGAAAAGAACAGCTATGGCAAGGCACCGGCGAGCAAACCGGCCGGTGGCGTCGCGACGCCTCAGACGGCAACATCGAATGCCGCGCTGCATGCGAAGCGCGCAACGCCGGTACCGCGTGCGGTCGGCCCGCTTGAAGCGCCGCGCAAGCCGCTCGCTGCAACTACTGCGCCGGCTTCCGTGCCGGTGCGCTCGCCGCAACTGGTGTCTGACGCCGTGCGCAAGGCGATGACAGCGCGCGTAGCGAAGCAGGGCGTGAAAGATGCCAAGGTGCTGGCAGCGATGGAAGCGGTTCCGCGCCACCTGTTTGTCGAATCGGCGTTGTCCAGCCAGGCATACATCGACGCGTCTTTGCCGATCGGTTATCACCAGACGATTTCGCAGCCTTACATCGTCGCGCGCATGATCGAAGTGCTGCGTACCAATGATCGCGGTGGCGCTTTGGACCGTGTGCTGGAAATCGGTACTGGGTGCGGCTATCAGGCAGCGGTGCTGTCGCTGGTAGCGAAAGAGGTGTATTCGATCGAGCGCATCAAGGGGCTGCATGAACTTGCCAAGTCCAATCTGCGTCCGATGCGGGTGGCCAACATCCGCTTGCACTATGGAGATGGTATGCTTGGCCTGCCCCAAGTCGCGCCTTTTGACGGCATCATCCTGGCGGCGGCGGGTCTGGAAGTGCCGCAGGCCTTGCTGGATCAGATGGCCGTCGGCGGCCGTTTAGTCGCGCCGGTCGGCGAGCGCCATCAGGTGCTGCAATTGATCGAACGTATCGGCAAGTTCGAGTGGCGCCGATCGACGCTGGAAGACTGCCATTTTGTCCCGCTGCGTCCCGGCACTGTCGGCTAGAACCATGCAATACCGTAAAGAATTGAATGCAATGACGATGAAAACATTCCGCCTGTCCGCCGTGTTCGTGCTGATTGGCATGCTTGCCGCCTGCGCTTCCACGCACCAACCGGCACCGGTTGCAGAACGCAAGATCAGCGCGCCGCCCGCCAAGACCGCGAACGAGAATGCCGGCTACTACACAGTGAAGAAGGGCGATACGCTCTATCGCATCGCGCTGGATCACGGCCAGAGCTATCGGGATCTGGTGACCTGGAATAATCTCGCCGATCCGAACGACATCAAAGTGGACCAGGTGCTGCGCGTGGCACCGCCCGATGCTTCGACCAAGCGCGCAGGCAGCACTGGCGGTGCGACCGGCGCACAGGTCGGCGCAGTGGCCACCGCCTCGGGCGTGGAGACGCGGGCGTTGTCGGCACCGCCGCCGGCCAATGTGCCGAACAAGAGCGCGCCGCATGGCGAAAAGCGTCTTTATTCGGACGCCACCTTGGCTGAAATGCAGAAGTCGGAAGGCGGTATTGCGCCGCCCACCAAGCCGGTGTCCTCGGTCGAACCGAGCACGACGGAGAAGGACAACGCCGCGGAGGAAACCGTGGCATGGACCTGGCCGGCGGAGGGCAAGCTCCTGTCTTCCTTCGACGAGGGCCGCAAGGGCATCGACATCGCCGGCAAATCCGGCCAGCCGGTGCTGGCGGCAGCCCCCGGCAAGGTCATGTATGCCGGTAGCGGTATACGGGGTTACGGGAACTTGGTGATCGTCAAGCACACCAACAATTTGCTGTCAGCCTACGCGCACAACAAGACCATCCTCGTGAAGGAAGGACAAAGTGTCGCGAAAGGCCAGAAAATTGCCGAGATGGGCGACTCCGATGCGGATTCGGTCAAACTGCACTTCGAAATCCGCCAACAGGGCAAACCCGTCGATCCCACGAAATTCCTGCCTAGCCGGTAAATGACAATACATCGCGAGGGAGCGCCTGACGAAGACGAGGATGCGGACGGCTTTGCCGCGGATGCCTCTTTCGACCGCGAAGATGGCGACGAACCAGTTGACCATTCTGGCGCCGTTCTCGAACCGGCGCCGGCCGACGTCCCCGTAGCGGGGATTGCCGAGCTCAAGAAGGTACTTGCAACGGAGCTCTCCACCGATGCTACCCAGCATTACCTGAATCAGATTGGTGCCAGGCCGCTGTTGACGCCGGCAGAAGAAGTCCATTACGCGACGCTCGCCAAGCAGGGTAATTTCGCCGCGCGGCAGAAAATGATCGAGCACAATCTGCGGCTGGTGGTGTCGATCGCCAAGCACTACATCAACCGCGGGGTCGTGCTGCTTGATCTGATCGAGGAAGGCAATCTCGGTCTGATTCGCGCCATCGAAAAATTCGAACCCGAGCGCGGCTTCCGTTTTTCTACCTACGCTACCTGGTGGATACGCCAGAGCATCGAGCGCGCCATCATGAATCAGGCGCGCACGGTGCGTTTGCCGGTGCACGTGGTGCGCGAACTGAATCAGACGCTTCGCGCCAAGTTCCATCTGGAAGCGCAGCATCACGACGGTAAGGATGCAACGGCGGAAGATATCGCGCACCTGATCGACCGCAGCGTCGAGGAAGTGCAGGATATTCTGGCCTTGTCCGAACATGCAGCGTCGCTCGATGCACCGCTGGACGGCGACCCGCAGGCAAGTTTGAAGGATTTGCTGCAGGGCGACCAGTCAAACGATCCGGATACGCTGGCGCAACATCACGAACTGGCGGTACTGGTGCGAGACTGGCTGGAAAAACTGCCGGAAAAACAGCGCACCGTGATCGTTCGCCGTTTCGGTCTCGACAATGATGATCCGGCTACCCTGGAAGAACTTGCCACCGAAATGCGCGTTACTCGTGAACGCGTGCGTCAGATCCAGCAGGAAGCATTGGCCAAGCTGAAACGTTCGCTGAATCGCAACGGCGTCGGCAAGGATTCGCTGCTGTAGCAGTTTTGCCCGGCGCGGTTTGCTATCATCGCGCTCTTCGAACGCAAATTTGCGCAATCTTTCGCAACTCTCGCAACCTCTCGACTCAGGCGGACGTCGCGCCGCGCATCATTCCCTATGCAGCACATCATCGAAATTGAATCCCTCGACATGGAGGCGCGTGGCGTCGGCCATCTGCAGAACGAAGACGGCACGCCCGGCAAGGTCATCTTTGTCGAAGGTGCGCTGCCGACCGAACGCGTTACCTTTTCCAGCTTTCGCAAGAAGCCCAACTGGGAAGCGGCAAATTTAACGGGGCTTCATCGTGAATCGTCGCTGCGGGTCAAGCCGAAGTGCGTGCATTTCGGCGTCTGCGGCGGCTGCTCGATGCAGCATCTTGAGCCGGCGGCGCAGGTCGCGATGAAGCAGCGCATTCTGGAAGACAACCTCAAGCACATCGGCAAAGTGAAGGCGGAAACGATGATGCGGCCGGTGCATGGCCCGACTTGGGGCTATCGCTATCGCGCCCGTATCTCCGTGCGCAATGTGGTGAAGAAGGGCGGCGTGCTGGTTGGTTTTCACGAACGAAAATCGAGTTACGTCAGCGACATGAAGACCTGCCAGATCCTGCCGGCGCATGTGTCGGCGATGCTGGTGCCGCTGCGTCATCTGATTGCTTCGATGTCGATCATCGACCACATGCCGCAGATTGAGCTTGCCGTCGGCGAAGGTTTGAATGGCCGCGTTACGGCGATGGTGCTGCGCAATCTGGCGCCGCTGACGCCGGATGATGAAAACAAGCTGCGTGCCTTCGCCGCCCAATACGGCGTGCAATGGTGGCTGCAACCGGCCGGCCCTGACAGCGTCCATCCTTTCGATGCGAGCGGCGCCGACTTGCATTATCTACTGCCGGAGTTCGGCATCAAGATGCCCTTCAAGCCGACCGATTTCACGCAGGTCAACCATCAGATCAACCGCGTGCTGGTCGCGCGCGCTTTGCGGCTGCTTGATGTGCAGAAGGACGACCGCGTCGCCGATCTGTTCTGCGGCCTTGGCAATTTCACGCTGCCGATCGCGACGTTGGCAAGAGAAGTGGTAGGTATTGAAGGAAGCGATCGCCTGACCGAGCGCGCGCTGGAAAATGCAAAGGCGAATGGCGTAGCGGAGCACACCAGTTTCTACTGCCGTAACCTGTTCGAAGCGAAGGCCGACGACTTTGTCGCGCTCGGAAAGTTTGACCGCATGTTGATCGATCCGCCACGCGAAGGCGCGGCTGCGGTATGTGGCGCGCTAATGGCGTTGGCGGAGAGCCGTACCGACTTGCTGCCGCGACGTATCGTCTACGTATCATGCAATCCCGCCACGCTGGCGCGCGACGCAGCGATGCTGGTGCATGGCGGTTATCGGCTCAGCAAGGCGGGCGTGGTCAACATGTTCCCGCACACTTCGCACGTCGAATCGATGGCGGTGTTCGACCTGGTTTGACCTCCATTGCAAGGACATGAAAAAAGCCGGCGAAAGCCGGCTTTTTTGTCATGGTAGGCGTTCAGTCGCGCTCGCCGCCGAGAATGCCAAGCAGCGACAGCAGGTTGACGAAGATGTTGTAGACATCGAGATAGAGCGCCAGCGTCGCCGTCACGTAATTCGTCTCGCCGCCATTCACGATGCGTTGCACGTCGTACAAGATGAAGGCGGAGAAAATGCCGATCGCGATCGCCGAGATCGTCAACTGCAGCGCGGGCAGCTGTAGCCAAATGTTTGCGATCGCAGCGACCAGAATCACGATCACGCCGATCATCAGCCACTTGCCCATGCCGGAGAAATCGCGGCTCGATACGGTAGCGATGCTTGCCATCGTGAACAGGATGGCTGCAGTGCCGCCGAAGGCGATCGAGATCAGCGCCACGCCGTTTGAGAACCCCAGCACGTGGCCGATCAGGCGCGACAGCATCAAGCCCATGAAGAAAGTGAAGCCGAGCAGCAGTGCCACGCCCAAGCCGGAGTTCTTGGTTTTTTCGATGCCGTAGAAGAAGCCGAACGCGATCGCCAGAAAAGCGATCATGCCCATGAAAGGGCTGCCTGCGAAGAACGCGAAGTTGAATTGCACGCCCAGCCATGCGCCGGCCACGGTCGGAATCATTGACAGCGCAAGCAGCCAGTAGGTATTGCGAAGGACTCGGTGGCGGCTTGCCACCATGTCCGTCGTTCTGCCGAAGTTCATCTGATGCAGGTCGTTCATATTGCCTCCTGTAAAGCCAAGTGCTCTTTCGAGCCGACGACGGAGTATAGGCTATTTGACACCGGCAGGTTTGCAAAGAAAGGCCGGCGCTTCCGTCTCAACAAGGGTGTTTCATGCTAGAATCAGCGGTTAGCCGAATTCTCACCTTTTTATCTTAACCCTTTCTTTTTATTGGAGTTTTTTCAGATGGCAATCGAACGCACCCTGTCGATTATCAAACCCGACGCAGTGGCAAAAAATGTGATCGGCCAGATTTACTCGCGTTTTGAAAACGCCGGCCTGAAGATCGTTGCTGCACGCATGGCGCAATTGTCGCGTGCTGAAGCCGAAGGTTTCTACGCTGTGCACCGCGAACGTCCGTTCTTCAAGGATCTGGTCGACTTCATGGTGTCGGGCCCGGTCATGATCCAGGTGCTGGAAGGCGAAGGCGCGATTGCCAAGAACCGCGACCTGATGGGCGCTACCGATCCGAAGAAGGCAGAGAAGGGCACGATTCGCGCCGATTTCGCCGATTCGATCGACGCCAACGCGGTGCACGGTTCCGACGCAGCAGAAACCGCGAAGAACGAGATCGCCTATTTCTTCCCGGCGCTGAACGTCTACTCGCGTTAATCAGTACACTGCTCGGTACGCTGCTTCGCGCAGCGGAGCAGGTAACACAGGCAAGACCATGACGACTCTCACCAACCTGCTGGACCTTGATCCTGCGCAACTCGTCGCCTACTGCGCCGAGTTGGGTGAGAAGCCGTTTCGTGCCAAGCAGTTGCAGCGCTGGATTCATCAATTCGGCGCCAGCGATTTCGACGCAATGAGCGACCTCGCGAAATCGCTGCGCGACAAGCTGAAGACGTGCGCGGTGATCGCCGCTCCTACAATCATTTCCGATCACACCTCGTCCGATGGCACCCGCAAATGGCTGGTCGACGTCGGCAACGGCAATGCAGTCGAAACCGTCTACATTCCCGAAGAAAACCGCGGCACGCTGTGCATTTCGACGCAGGCAGGCTGCGCCGTCAATTGCCGCTTTTGCTCGACCGGCAAACAGGGCTTCAATCGCAATCTGAGTGTGAGCGAGATCATCGGCCAACTGTGGATGGCGGAGTTCGAGCTGCGCCGCACCAAGGGTGTTGAACCGGGTCCGAAGGGCGAGCGCCAGATCACGAATGTCGTGATGATGGGCATGGGCGAACCGTTGCTGAACTACGAGCCGACCGTTACCGCGCTGCGCCTGATGCTGGACGATAACGCCTACGGTTTGTCACGGCGCCGCGTGACCTTGTCGACCAGCGGCGTGGTGCCGATGATCGACAAGCTGTCCCAAGATTGCGCTGTGGCGCTGGCGGTGTCTCTGCATGCGTCGAACGATGCCCTGCGCGATGGCTTAGTGCCGCTGAACAAGAAGTACCCTCTGCGTGAACTGATGGCTGCTTGCCGCCGCTATCTCGAATTCGCGCCACGCGACTTCATTACGTTCGAATACTGCATGCTGGATGGCGTCAACGACAGCGATCAGCATGCGCGGGAACTCGTTGCACTGGTGCAGGGCGCGCAACCGGTGCCGTGCAAGTTCAACCTGATCCCATTCAATCCATTCCCGGAGTCCGGTCTCAAGCGTTCGGGCAATCCGCGCATCAAGGCGTTTGCGCAAATTCTGATGGATGCCGGCATCGTGACGACGATCCGCAAGACGCGCGGCGACGACATCGATGCCGCCTGCGGTCAGCTGGCCGGTGAAGTCAAGGATCGTACGCGCGTGCAGGAACGCATGAAGAAGATGTCGGAATACCAGGAAAAATTCGGCAAGAATTTCGGTCGTATCGTGGAGATATCAGAATGAAGAAAATGCGTCTGTCGGTGTGGTTGATTGCGTTGTTGATCGGTGCGGGCACGCTGGCCGGTTGCGCATCGGGCCCGGGCGGCAGAGCGCAGGGCGACGCCACGCTCGACAGCACCAACATGGATCGCACCGACGCGCAGAAGCGCGCCAGTATCCGTCTGCAACTCGCAGTCGGCTACTACCGTCAGGGGCAGTTGAATGTCGCGTTGAATGAGGTCAAGCAAGCTTTGCAGGCCGACCCGAACCTGGTTGACGGCTACAGCATGGCAGCATTGATCTACATGGACATGGGCGATACGCGTGCCGCCGAGGAAAATTTCCGGCGCGCGATGAGCCTTGCACCGAACGATCCCGAGTTGAGCAACAACTACGGCTGGTTCCTGTGCCAGAACGGCCGTGCGCAGGAATCAATCGCTTATTTCAAGGCGGCGGTGCAGAGCAAGACCTACCAGTCTCCCGGCAAGGCTTTGAACAACGCTGGCGTATGCAGCCTGATCTTGAAGGATGAGGCCGCGGCGGAAAAATACTTCACCGAAGCTTTCCGTTACGAGCCGGGCAATCCTTCGGTCAACGTCAATCTAGCCAAGATCTACTATGCGCGCGGCGATTTCGAGCGTGCGCATTTCTATCTCGATCGCGTGATCAAGGATGATGCGGTGACGCCTGAAATTCTCCTGTTCGGTATCAAGGTGGAACGCAAGCGCGGCGACCGTTCGGCTGAGCTGAGCCTGGTGACGCAATTGCGCCGCCGCTATCCGGATTCTGCGGAATACGCGTCTTATCAGCGTGGAGAGTTTTAATGAACGAAGATACGCCGTTGAACGATGCGACGGATGTTGTACCTGACGAAGCGGCGCAGCAGCCTTCGGAAGTGACCGCGCCGCCGTCCGCTGGTGCGCAGCTGAAGGCCTTGCGTGAAGCACGCGGCTGGTCGATCGAACAGGTGGCAAACCAGTTGAACCTGGCGTCCCGCCAGATCGATGCGCTTGAGCGCGACAATTACGCAGCATTGCCCGGCATGGTGATCGTGCGCGGTTTCATTCGCACATATGCGAAGCTGCTGAACGCCGATGCCGCGCCGGTTCTTGCTGCTATCAGAGACGAAAGCGGCGCCGCTCCGGAGCCGTCGCCGCCACGCAGCGTCACGTCGGCGTCGTTTTCCGAAACGCATCTGAAGGATGACAATGGTCGCGGCTTCTCGTTGAAGAGCGTGATCGCTGTGATCGTCGTACTGGCCGTTGGCGCGGTCGTCGTATTCCAAGGGCAGCGGCTCGGCTGGAAGACGGAACGTCATACGCAGGAAGCAAAGACGAACGAGCTTGCTCCGGTAGCGGTGCAGGAAGCACCTGCGACCGCTCAGCCCGTGAGCGAACAGCTTGCAACGTCGTCGCCAGCAGCTGCGGGTACGGAGGCTGCCGCCGCCATGCCGGCTTCGCAGGCCGATGCAGGAGACAAACCTGCGGAGAAGGCTTCTGCACCCGCTACATCGGGCAAGAACGTGCTGGCAATCCAGGTGCATCAGGATTCGTGGGTCGAGATTCGTCGCGCGGACAACGACAAGGTCGTGTTTTCGAGCCTGTTGAAAGCAGGGGCTTCCGAATCGATCGAGTTGCCTGCTCCGGTTTTGATGGTGGTCGGCAATGCAGCCGGCGTCGAGGTGACGCTGCGCGGTGCGCCGGTCGATCTGAAGGGCAATGCCAGCAACGTTGCCCGTATCAATCTGAAATAGTTTTTATGTCGTCTTCTTCTCCGATTGCATCAGGCCCTTTGCCGCGTCGTCATAGCCGCACGGCCGTCGTTCGTTATCGCGATCGCGAAGTGCGTATCGGCGGCGATGCGCCGGTCGTCGTGCAATCGATGACGAATACCGACACCGCCGACGTAATCGGCACCGCGATTCAGATCAAGGAACTGGCCCGCGCCGGTTCGGAAATCGTGCGCGTGACGGTCAACACGCCGGAGGCCGCCGCTGCAGTTCCAGCGGTGTGCGAGCAGCTCGACAGGATGGGCGTAACGGTGCCGATCGTCGGTGACTTTCACTACAACGGCCACAAGCTGTTGACCGACTTTCCCGAATGCGCGCAGGCGTTGGCGAAGTACCGTATCAATCCGGGCAACGTCGGCCAAGGCAGCAAGCGCGACACGCAGTTCGCACAGATGATCGAGGTGGCTTGCCGCTACGACAAGCCAGTGCGCATCGGTGTCAACTGGGGCAGCCTGGATCAATCGCTGCTGGCGCGCATCATGGACGAGAACGCGCAACGCGCGACGCCGTGGAGCGCGCAGGCGGTGATGTATGAAGCACTCGTCACCTCCGCGATCGAGAATGCGCAGCGCGCGGAAGAGGTGGGCTTGTCGGGTGACCGCATCATCCTTTCGTGCAAGGTCTCCGGCGTGCAGGATCTGATCGCGGTGTATCGCGAACTGGCACGCCGTTGCGACTATCCCTTGCACCTTGGCCTGACTGAAGCCGGCATGGGCAGCAAGGGCATCGTTGCTTCCACTGCCGCCTTGTCGGTGCTGCTGCAGGAGGGGATCGGCGATACGATCCGCATTTCACTGACGCCGGAACCAGGTGGCGACCGCACGAAGGAAGTGGTCGTCGCACAGGAAATTCTGCAGACCATGGGCTTGCGCAAGTTCACGCCAATGGTGATTGCCTGCCCGGGTTGTGGCCGGACTACCTCGACGGTGTTCCAGGAACTGGCCGACGACATCCAGACCTATCTGCGCGATCAGATGCCGGTCTGGAAGAAAGAATATCCGGGCGTCGAGGAAATGAACGTTGCCGTGATGGGCTGCATCGTCAATGGCCCGGGCGAATCGAAACATGCGAACATCGGCATCAGCCTGCCGGGCACCGGGGAGTCGCCGGCCGCGCCGGTGTTCGTCGACGGAGAGAAGACGATCACGCTGCGCGGCGAGAATATTGCGCAGGAATTCCAGGCCATCGTGCTGGACTACGTGAAGCGGCGTTACGGCAAACAAGAAAACCTGGCGTAAGAAGCGCCAACCGATTCGGCATCAGCCGTAGAAATCCATGTCAGAAAAGAAAACAGAAAAAATCGTCGGCGTGAAAGGGATGAACGACATTCTCCCCGCCGACGCGCCCCTGTGGGAATTGTTCGAGAACACCGTACACACGGTACTGAAGAGCTATGGATTCCAGCAGATTCGCACGCCGATCGTGGAGCCGACCGCGCTGTTTGCGCGTGGCCTGGGTGCGGTCACTGACATCGTCGAGAAGGAAATGTATTCCTTCACCGATACGATGAATGGCGATGAGTTGACTTTGCGTCCCGAATGCACGGCTGGCGTGGTGCGAGCGGTACTGGAACACAACCTGACCTACGACAGCCCGAAGCGCCTGTGGTACGCGGGCCCGATGTTCCGCCACGAGCGTCCGCAGCGCGGCCGTTACCGCCAGTTCCATCAAATCGGTGCCGAGGCGATCGGTTTTGCCGGTCCGGACATCGATGCAGAACTGATCATGATGTGCCAGCGCCTGTGGGATGATCTCGGTCTGCAGGACGTTCGTCTCGAATTGAATTCGATCGGCGATGCTGAAGAGCGCAATCGCCATCGTGCCGATCTGATCGCGTATTTCGAGCAGCACAAGGACGTGCTGGATACGGAAGCGCAGAAGCGCCTGTACACGAATCCGCTGCGTATTCTGGATACCAAAAATCCGGCGATGCAGGATCTGGTCAACGCGGCGCCGAAGCTGCTGGATTATCTCGGCGACGAATCGCGTGCGCATTTCGAAGGCGTGCAAAAGATCCTGCGCCACAATGCAATTCCATTCACCATCAATCCGCGCCTGGTGCGCGGCATGGACTACTACAACCGCACGGTGTTCGAGTGGGTGACGGACCAGCTGGGCTCGCAGGGCACGGTGTGCGGCGGCGGCCGCTATGATCCATTGGTCGAAATGTTCGGCGGCAAGCCGACCCCGGCCTGCGGCTTTGCGATGGGTGTCGAACGTCTGCTGGAACTGATGAAGGCGAGCGGCGAACAGTTCGCGCCCAACCAATGTGACGTCTATATCGTGCATCAGGGCGAAGCGGCGCAGCTGCAGGCATCGGTGGTCGCGGAACGTCTGCGCGACGCTGGCCTTGATGTCATCCTGCATTGTGCGTCGGCGGCCGGCATCGGCAGTTTCAAGTCCCAGATGAAACGCGCGGACGGCAGCGGCGCCGCCTATGCGGTCATCATCGGCGATGACGAAATCGCGCAGGGCAATGCGGTCGTCAAGGAAATGCGCGCCGCTGGCGAAGGGCAGCAATCGAAAGTGCCGTTTGACGGCATTGCGGATTACCTGGTCGATCAAATGGTTGGCGGCGACGACGACCACGATCACCAACACGTTCACTATCACCCCTAATCGACAAAGACCATGGCATACGATCACGAAGAACAGGAACAACTGGCGACGCTGAAAGCGTGGTGGCATCAATACGGCAATCTGATCACCTGGGTCTTGATTATCGGACTCGGCGCGTATGCGGCTTGGGCCGGCTGGAATTCCTACCGCAACAAGCAGGTGGCACAAGCCGGCGTGCTGTACGGCGAATTGCAGAACGCAGTGAACGCCCAGGATAAGGACAAGGTGCAGCGCGTGGCGGCCGATATGGAATCGAAATTCGACGGCACTGTCTATGCGCAAATGACTGCCTTGGTGGCAGCGCGTTATGCATACGAAAGCAAGGACAGCGCAACGGCGAAAGCACAACTGCAGTGGGTGATCGATCACGGCAAGGACGAGGCGTACAAGTCGATTGCGAAAGTTCGCCTGGCCGGGATTCTGCTCGATGAAAAAGCTTACGACGACGGCCTGAAGCTGCTGGGCGGTTCCTTCCCCGAACAATTCGCCGCTATCGTCGACGACCGCAAGGGTGACATCCTGGTGGCGCAGAACAAGCTGGAAGAAGCACGTACCGCTTACCGCAGTGCGCTCGAAAAAACCGAAGAAAAGAGTCCTGGCCGTCAGCTGATCCAAATCAAGCTGGACGCCATTGGCGGCTCGGTTGCGAACGCAGCCTGATTACCGCTTCCCGACATCGTTTAAGCGAAAAGGAAAACGCATGCAGAAGTCCCGGATTGCCGTCAGCACCTTGTGCATCGCCTTGCTCGGCCTTGCTGCCGGATGCTCGTCGCTGAACCCGTTTGCCAAGAAGCCGGATCCGCGCAACAAGCCCGCCCCGCTGGTCGACTTCAAACAAACCTTGCCGGTCAAAGCCGTATGGTCGACCACGGTGGGCAAGGCGGACAAATACGTGTTTACGCCGGTACTGGTCGGCAACGATTTGTACACGGCAGCCGCCAACGGGAACATCACGAAGCTGGATGTGAACACTGGCAACTCCACATGGAAGATTGACACGGGCATGCCGCTGACGGCAGGTGTCGGCAGCGATGGCGACGTGATCGTGGTCGTCGGTCAGAATGGCGTGATCCTCGCCTTCGACAATCAAGGCAAGCTGCGCTGGAAGGCGCAGGCAAGCAGCGAAGTGCTATCGGCACCCGCGGTGGGGCAGGGCGTGGTCGTGGTTCGCAGTCTCGACAATCGCGTAATCGGTCTCGATGCCGAATCAGGTGCGCGTAAATGGACGCTGCAGCGCAATGCGCCGCCGCTGTCCTTGCGTACGGCACCTGGCATCACGATCGCGAACGGCTCTGCATACGTGGGATTGGCCGGAGGACGTCTGCTGGCGCTTGCGCTGAACAACGGTGGCCCGCGCTGGGAAGTGCCGGTCGGCGATCCGCGCGGCACGACGGACCTGGAACGCATTGCCGATATTTCCGGAACGCCGGTGGTGGCCGGGCGTGATGTCTGCGCCGTTTCTTATCAAGGTCGTGTCGCTTGCGTCGACGCGGCGACCGGACAGGGACTGTGGTGGAAAACCTTCTCCAGTAATGTCGGCGTCGGTGTCGATGAACGTGCGGTATATGCGGCGGACGAACACGGTGCGCTGAATGCATTCTCGCGCAACGGCGGCACCAGCCTGTGGCGCAACAACCAGCTCGCGAACCGGGAGCTGTCGACGCCGATAGCATCGGGTAGCGCGGTCGCTGTCGGGGACTATCAGGGCCACGTGCACTTCTTTGCGAAGCAAGATGGCTTGATGATTGCCCGCGTGGCGACGGACGGCAGCCCGATCCAGGCAACGCCGCTGCTGGCGCGCGGTAAGTTTATTTTTCAAACCCAATCAGGAACAGTGGTCGCGCTCGCGACCGAGTAATTATTGAATGAAGCCGGTTATCGCACTTGTCGGTCGACCCAATGTCGGCAAATCCACGCTGTTCAACCGGCTTACACGGTCGCGCGACGCGCTGGTGGCTGATCTGCCGGGGCTGACCCGCGACCGGCATTACGGCGAAGGCCGCGTCGGCGAACGTCCCTTCCTTGTTATCGATACCGGCGGCTTCGAGCCGGTGGCCAAGGAAGGCATCATGCACGAGATGGCCAAGCAGACCAAGCAGGCGGTGGCCGAAGCCGACATGGTGGTGTTCATCGTTGATGGACGGCAGGGACTGACGCCGCATGACAAGACCATCACCGATTTCCTGCGCAAGTCGGGCCGTCCGGTCATGCTTGTGGTCAACAAGGCCGAGGGCATGAAGTACACCTCGGTCACGGCCGATTTCTATGAACTCGGCATGGGCGATCCTTATGTGATCTCGGCTGCACACGGCGACGGCGTCGCCGATCTGGTCGAGGAAGCGCTGAATATCGCGCTGGCGCAGCGCACGCCGGAGGACGAATTGCCGGAGCAAACCGGCAAACATATCAAGCTGGCGATCGTCGGCCGCCCGAACGTCGGCAAATCGACGCTGGTGAACACGCTGCTCGGCGAAGAACGCGTGATCGCCTTCGACATGCCGGGCACTACTCGCGATTCGATCGAGATCGCCTTCGAGCGCGAGGGGCGGCATTACACGCTGATCGATACCGCCGGCATCCGCCGCCGCGGCAAGGTGTTCGAAGCGATCGAAAAATTTTCGGTCGTGAAGACGCTGCAATCGATTTCGGAAGCGAACGTCGTGCTGCTGCTGCTCGATGCGCAACAGGATATTTCCGAGCAGGATGCGCATATCGCCGGCTTCATTCTGGAGTCCGGCCGCGCACTCGTAATCGGCGTGAACAAGTGGGATGGCTTGACCACCGACCAGCGCGATGAGATCAAGATTGATCTGGAGCGCAAGCTGAACTTTTTGTCCTTCGCGAAGACGCACTTCATCTCTGCACTGAACGGCACCGGCATCGGGCCGATGATGAAATCTGTCGACGCCGCCTATGCGGCGGCAATGTGCAATCTGTCGACGCCGAAGTTGACCCGTGCGCTGATCGAAGCGGTCGAGCATCAGCAGCCGCGCCGCAAGGGTTCGATCCGTCCCAAATTGCGCTACGCCCATCAGGGCGGGATGAATCCTCCGGTTGTCGTCATCCATGGCAACGCGCTCGAAGCCATCGACGCGAACTACAAGCGCTTTCTCGAGAAACACTTCCGCGAAACTTTTTCCTTGGTCGGGACTCCACTACGTATCGAGTTACGGTCGGGCAAAAACCCCTTTGTCCGGTCCGAAAAGTAGCGAAATTGGGCGAAAACATTTGAAATCGATTACAGTGCCGTATAGGGAGGCTCTTGAAAAAAAGCAAGACGCCTCAAACTCCGATCACAACTACACAATGGAGCTGTCATGACCAACAAAGGGCAACTTTTACAAGACCCGTTCCTCAACGCCCTGCGCAAGGAACACGTTCCCGTATCTATTTATCTCGTCAACGGCATCAAGCTCCAAGGACATATCGAATCCTTTGACCAATACGTGGTTTTGCTGCGCAATACTGTGACGCAAATGGTCTACAAGCACGCAATTTCCACCGTTGTCCCGGCACGTGCCGTGAATCTGAATCTTGAATCTGCAGCTGAATAAGAACTTCGTCGCCTTTGGCGTGGTGGCGCGTTAGCATGCGCGCGATACTAGTAGGTGTTGATTTCGGCAAGGGCGATTTCACTGCAAGCCTGGAAGAACTTTCCCTTCTTACTCGATCGGCGGGAGCAGAACCCGTTGTCACCATCGTCGGCCGGCGTGCCAGCCCGGATGCGGCGCTGTTCGTTGGGTCCGGCAAGGCCGATGAAATCGCGCATGCGGTCAGCGATCAGCAGATCGATGTCGTCATTTTCAACCATGCCTTGTCGCCGGCGCAGCAGCGCAATCTCGAACGCCATCTGAAGGTGCGCGTGCTTGATCGTACCAGCCTCATTCTCGACATCTTTGCGCAGCGCGCGCAGAGCCACGTCGGCAAGGTGCAAGTCGAACTTGCGCAGTTGCAGCATCTCTCCACTCGCCTGGTGCGCGGCTGGACTCACTTGGAACGTCAAAAGGGCGGTATCGGCTTGCGCGGTCCCGGCGAGACGCAGCTGGAAACGGACCGCCGCTTGCTCGGCGAACGCGTGAAGATGCTGCGCGCCAAGCTCGACAAGCTGCAGAAGCAGCATGCGACGCAGCGCCGCGCGCGCGGCCGCAACAATGCCTTTTCGGTCTCTTTGGTCGGCTATACCAACGCCGGCAAATCGACCTTGTTCAATGCCATCGCGAAGACGCGGGTGCTCGCGGCCAACCAGTTGTTTGCCACGCTCGATACGACTTCGCGCCGCGTGTATCTGCCCGAAGTCGGCAACGTGGTGATCTCGGATACCGTTGGTTTCATCCGCGAACTGCCGCACCAGCTGGTGGCCGCTTTCCGCGCCACGTTGGAAGAAACCGTGCATGCCGATCTGCTGCTGCACGTGGTCGACGGCGCCAGTCCGGTGCGCATGGAGCAGATCGAGCAAGTGAACATGGTCTTGCAAGAGATCGGGGCAGACCATATTCCTCAGATTTTCGTCTGGAACAAGATCGATGCAGCAGGTCTCGAGCCTGCTTTGGAACGTGATGAATATGATAAAATTCGTCGGGTTTTTATCAGCGCCCAGACCGGGGACGGATTGGATTTATTGCGCCAGGCTATCGCAGAAAGCGCGAAAGAGCACATGGCCGGTCTTGCGGATGCTGTACTTGTTGCGCCTGACGATGTGAACGTATAACGAATGCGCCGCATTCCACTCCAATACTTTTAAGCGGACCGCGACAGAATGCTCTTTACCCTATTCAAGAAGATTGGCGTGAAGTTTTCGCTGAACGACCCGCGCTGGGGGCGTGGCTCGCAAGACAACAACAAGAACCAGGACGGCAAGCGTCCGACCGAAGGGCCGCCGGATCTCGATCAGCTGTGGCGGGATTTCAATCAGCGCCTGAGCAATCTATTCGGCAATCGGCGCGGTGGCGGCAGTAGCGGTGGAGACGGCGGCGGTTCCGGTTTCATTCCGGATGCGCGCGGCGCAGGCATCGGCGCTGCAGTCATCGCAGGCATTGTTCTCGTTTTGTGGCTGCTCAGCGGCTTCTTCATCGTGCAGGAAGGTCAGACCGGCGTGGTGCTGACCTTCGGCAAATACAGCCACAATGCGGGGCCGGGCTTCAACTGGCGTTGGCCCAAACCGATCCAGAGCGACGAGATCGTCAACATGTCGCAGATTCGGACGGTGGAAGTCGGCTATCGCAATTCCTTCCGCAACAAGCAGCAGCAGGAATCGCTGATGCTGACCGAAGACGAAAATATCGTCGATATCCAGTTTGCCGTGCAGTACACGTTGAAGAATGCGTCCGACTGGATTTTCAACAACCGCGATCCGGATGATGTCGTCAAGCAGGTCGCCGAGACGGCGATACGCGAAGTTGTCGGCCATAGCAAGATGGATTACGTGCTGTACGAGGGGCGCGAGAAGGTCGCGCTCGACACCAGTCAGCTGATGCAGAAAATGCTGGACCAGTACAAGACCGGTGTACAGATCACCAATGTCACGATGCTGGCAGTGCAGCCCCCCGAACAGGTGCAGGCATCGTTCGACGATGCGGTCAAGGCCGGGCAGGATCGGGAACGCCAGAAGAACGAAGGCCAAGCCTATGCAAACAACGTGATTCCGCGCGCACGTGGCGCCGCTTCACGCCTGATCGAGGAATCGGAAGCCTATCGTTCCAGCGTGATTGCAAATGCAGAAGGTGAGGCGGCCCGTTTCAAGCAGATTCTCACCGAATACCAGAAAGCGCCGGGCGTCACGCGCGATCGCATGTATCTGGAAGCGATGCAGCAGATTTTCTCCAGCACGACCAAGGTCATGGTGGACTCCCGCAACAACAGCAACTTGATCTATCTGCCCTTGGATAAACTGATTTCGCAAACCGGCCAGGCGCCGGTCGTTGCTGGCGACGGCGCAGCAGCACGCTCGCCTGCATCCAACGCAGCGGCTACACCGACGCCGGCGCCGGACCCCGTACCGCTGGAAGAGCAGGTGCAGCGCTCGCGCGACAGCCGTGATCCGCGCGAAGCACGTGACCGGGAGGGCCGATAATGAATCGCCTGATCTCCTGGCTGATCGGCCTAGCAGTCGCCATTGCGCTCCTGACGTCATGCATATTTGTCGTTGATCAGCGTCAATATGCGATCGTGTTTGCGCTCGGTGAAGTGAAGTCCGTCATCAACGAACCCGGTCTTCATTTCAAGTTGCCGCCACCGTTCCAGAATGTGGTGTTTCTCGACAAGCGCATCATGACACTTGATACGCCGGATGCCGATCGTTTCATCACGGCCGAGAAGAAGAACATCCTCGTCGATGCTTTCGTCAAATGGCGCATCGTCGATCCACGTCTGTATTTCATCAGCTTCGGCGGCGATGAGCGCAATGCGCAAAACCGTATGGCGCAGATCGTCAAAGCTTCGCTGAACGAGGAGATCACCAAGCGCACCGTGCGTGAAGTGATCTCCGGCGAGCGCGGCAAGGTGATGGAAGGTATCCAGAAGAAAGTGTCGGAAGAGGCCAAGCAGATCGGTGTTCAGATCGTCGACGTGCGCTTGAAGCGCGTCGATTACGTCGATCAGATCAACAGTTCGGTATTCGATCGGATGAAGTCCGAACGCTCGCGCGTGGCGAATGAATTGCGCTCGACCGGCGCAGCGGAATCCGAGAAGATCCGCGCGGATGCCGATCGCCAGCGCACCGTGATCTTGGCGGAAGCCTATCGCGATGCCGAAAAGATCCGCGGCGAAGGCGATGCGAAGGCCTCCCAGATTTATGCGCAGGCATTCGGTCAGAATCCGGACTTCTTCAAGTTCTATCGGAGCCTGGAAGCCTACCGCGCCAGCTTCAAGACGCGCAGCGATGTGCTGGTGGTTGATCCGAACACGGAATTCTTCAAGTATTTCAAGAGCCCGGGCAATGCCGGGGCAGCCCCGAGGAAGTGAGTTCGGTGCGAAAAATCGCGTTTTCACCGCATTGGCGACGGCATGATCCTCGCTGATGCGGGTGGTGATGCGGTATCATAGGCAGCTTTCCGAATATGCTTCATCCGCACGACCTGGCAGTCGTGCGTTTTTCCTTTTCTGACCACTTTGTTCCCCGCCATGCCCAATTGGCTGCTGCCTGAAAACATTGCCGATGTTCTGCCGTCCGAGGCGCGCAAGATAGAAGAGCTGCGCCGCGGCATCATCGACAACTTCCGCCTGTATGGCTACGAGCTGGTCATGCCGCCCATGCTGGAATACCTGGATTCGCTGCTGGCTGCGACCGGGCAGGACATGAATTTGCGTACTTTCAAGCTGGTCGATCAGCTATCGGGCCGCACGCTCGGCCTTCGCGCCGACATGACGACGCAGGTAGCGCGTATCGATGCGCATCTGCTGAATCGCGAATCCGTTACGCGTCTGTGCTATTCGGGAAGCGTGCTGCTGACCAGGCCCAATGGCTTGCATGCCACGCGCGAACCCTTGCAGATCGGCGCAGAGATCTATGGCCATGCTGGCCTCGAAGCAGACGCAGAAGTCCAGGAACTGGCGCTGGCTTCGCTGGCACTGGCCGGTTTCACGCACGTGCGCCTGGATCTGTGCCACGTCGGTGTGCTGCGTGCTTTGCTTGAGAACGATGCAGCGGCGCGGCGCGACGAGGCAGTTCTGTATACGGCACTGCGTGCAAAGGACGTGCCGACGCTGACCGACATAACGAAGGACTATGCGCACGAGACACGGAGCGCCTTGCTCGCCTTGCCGCATCTGTATGGCGACGCCTCGATCATCGAACGCGCTCGTAAGGAGTTGCCCAAGTTGCCAGGCATCGTCAAGGCACTGGATGAGCTGGCTGCACTGATCAAACTGGCTTGCAATGCGAACGTCACGGTCGATCTGGCCGATCTTGGCGGTTACCAATACGAGAGCGGCGTGATGTTTGCCGTCTACGTGCCCGGCCTGCCGAATGCGGTAGCGCGTGGCGGCCGTTACGATCATGTCGGTGAAGCCTTTGGTCGAGCACGTCCTGCCACCGGGTTTTCGATGGATTTACGCGAGCTTGCGCGACTCTTGCCGATGGCGGAACGCAAGCGTTCCATTCGTGCACCATGGGCGCAGGACGAGGCATTGCGTCAGGCGATTGCTTCCTTGCGTGAGGCCGGTGAAGTAGTGATACAAAGTCTACCCGGCCACGACAACGATCAGGATGAGTTCGATTGCGATCGCGCACTCGTGCTCGAAAACGGACACTGGATTATCAAAAAATTGGGTTAAGTGATGTCAACAAAAATGGGAAAAAACGTCGTCGTAGTCGGTACGCAATGGGGCGATGAAGGCAAGGGCAAGATCGTCGACTGGCTGACCGATCACTCGCAAGGTGTGGTGCGTTTTCAGGGCGGCCACAATGCAGGCCACACGCTGGTCATCGGCGGCCACAAGACCGCATTGCAGCTGATCCCTTCCGGCATCATGCGCGAAGGCGTCGCCTGCTACATTGGCAACGGCGTCGTGCTGTCGGTGCCTGATCTGCTGCGCGAGATCGACAAGCTGCAGGCGATCGGCGTCGAAGTGCCGTCGCGCCTGAAGATTTCCGAAGCCTGCCCCATCATCTTGCCGTACCACGTGTCGCTGGACGTCGCGCGCGAAGCCGCACGCGGCGATGCCAAGATCGGCACGACCGGCAAGGGCATTGGTCCCGCTTATGAAGACAAGGTGGCACGCCGCGCGATTCGCGTCGCCGATCTGCTCAACGAAAAACGTTTCGCCGAAAAGCTTCGCGAGAACCTCGACTATCACAACTTCGTGCTGACGCATTATCTGAAAGTGCCGGCGATCGATTACCAGAAGACGCTGGACGATGCGCTGACCGATGTGCCGCGCCTTGCGCCGATGGTTGGCGACGTATCGAGCGCTTTGTACGCAGCGTGCGAGCAGGGCGGCAATCTGCTGTTTGAAGGCGCGCAGGGCAGTCTGCTGGATGTCGACCATGGTACCTATCCATATGTCACCTCCAGCAATTGCGTGGCTGGCAATGCGGCAACGGGTTCCGGCGTTGGCCCAGGCATGCTGCACTACATCCTCGGCATCACGAAGGCTTACACCACGCGCGTCGGTTCCGGTCCGTTCCCGTCGGAGTTGCCGACCGATGCGGGCATTGGCAAACATCTCGCGACCGTTGGTCACGAGTTCGGCACGGTCACTGGCCGTCCGCGCCGTTGCGGCTGGTTCGATGCCGCGCTGATGAAGCGTTCGGTGCAGATCAACGGTGTCAGCGGCATCTGCCTGACCAAGCTCGACGTGCTGGATGGCCTGGATTCGCTGAAACTGTGCACTGGTTACAAGATCGGCGATAAGGTGGTGGACATCTTCCCGGTCGGTGCTGAAGACGCGGCGCGATGCGAGCCGATCTACGAAGAGATGCCGGGCTGGAAGGAAAGCACGGTCGGTGCCAAATCGCTGGATGTGTTGCCGGCAAATGCGCGTGCCTACATCAATCGCATCGAGGAACTAGTTGGCGTGCCGATCGACATGATTTCCACCGGCCCAGACCGCGAAGAAACCATTGTCCTTCGTCATCCGTTCAAGTAATTCCTGGCGGTGATGCCCGTACCCGAATCCGACGACCAGCATCTCTGGGTTAGCTGGGACGCGTATCACCGCGCGGTCGAAAGCCTCGCGTTGCAGGTGCATGCATCAGGCTGGAAATTCGATCATGTCCTCTGTCTTTCCCGCGGCGGCCTGCGCCCAGGCGATGTCTTTTCCCGAATCTTCGATGTACCGCTTGCGGTGCTCTCCGTCAGTTCCTATCGCGAGGGCGGCGGTACTACGCAGGGCCAATTGAACATCGCTGATCACATCACGACGACGGGCGGCAAACTCGCTGGCAAGGTCTTGCTGATCGACGACCTGGTCGATTCGGGCATCACGCTGCAACAGGTGCAACGCCATCTGGCTGAGCAATTTTCGCTAGTGAACGAAGTACGTACCGCGGTGATCTGGTACAAGGCTTGTTCGGTGCTGAAACCAGATTTTTATGTCGAATACTTGCCGGGCAACCCATGGATACATCAGCCCTTCGAGGAGTACGACAGCTTGCGACCGCATCAACTTGAAGCGTGGATGAAGAAGGGCGAGCAATAAGACTTGCACTGGTCACATTGCCGTCGTTGGAGCGCTTCTGATGATCACATGTCGAACGGCATGCGGAAAAAGAAAAAGCCCGTTGACGAATCAACGGGCTTCTCTCTTGTTTGGTGCCCACGGAGGGACTCGAACCCCCACACCTCGCGGCACATGGACCTGAACCATGCGCGTCTACCAATTCCGCCACGTGGGCCTGCGTTTGCAGAAAGATGAGCAGTATAACCGAAAACACGATTAAGTCAATGCATCTGTGCAAGGAAAATTGCACTGGCTGCCGATTTCATCATGCAAATGTCCTCACGCTCCGTTACACTGGCCTCCATTGAACAATCATTAATCAGAAAATAGAAACTGCTTTTGAGCCAATTCCCCTACACCATTCCCAGCCGCGAGGAAATTCTCGGCATTCTGCGTACCGCGAACGCTCCTCACGATGCTGAATCGCTGGCACGCCTGCTCGGGGTCAAGCCCGATGAGATGGACGGCCTGATGCGCCGTCTCAATGCGATGGAACGCGACGGGCAGATCAAGCCGGACCGTTCCGGCAACTACCAACTTGCACATTCTGCGAACTTCATCGAAGGCCGCGTCAGCGGACATCGCGACGGTTTCGGTTTCCTGATTCCGGACGACGCCAGTGCCGATATTTTCCTGCCTGAAAAAGAAATGCAGAAAGTGCTGAACGGCGATCGCGTGCAGGTGCGCATCGTTGGCACAGACCGCCGCGGCCGTCCTGAAGGGACGATCGTCGAAGTGGTCGAGCGCGCCAATACACACGTGATTGGCCGCCTGCTGAACGAGAACGGTGTCTGGATCGTAGCGCCGGAAGACAAGCGCATCGGTCAGGATATTCTGCTGTCCGGTTCTCCCGGCAAGGCCAAGGCCGGCCAAGTCGTCAGCGTCGAATTGACCGAGCAGCCTTCGCGCTTCAGTCAGCCGGTAGGCAAAATCGTCGAGGTGCTTGGCGACATCGACGATCCCGGCATGGAAATCGAAATTGCCGTACGAAAATACGGCGTGCCGCATGAGTTCTCCGAAGCCGCCAAGAAACTGGCGGCGAAGTTGCCGAACGAAGTGCGTGCGGCAGACATAGGGGAGCGCGTCGATCTGCGCGACGTGCCGCTAGTCACCATCGACGGCGAAGACGCACGTGACTTCGACGATGCAGTGTACTGCGAACCATGCAAGATCGGCCGCGCGAACGGCTTCCGATTAATCGTCGCAATTGCCGACGTCAGCCATTACGTACGGCCGAACGACGCGCTCGATGTCGATGCGCTTGAGCGCAGCACTTCGGTCTACTTCCCGCGCCGCGTGATCCCTATGCTGCCGGAAAAACTGTCAAACGGTCTGTGTTCGCTGAACCCCGGCGTTGATCGGC
>Ga0310811_10000392_pt1 | contig 59665 bp, 60 predicted proteins | sample YCmetagenome_FD_207642 | JGI IMG/M metagenome (GOLD analysis project Ga0310811, IMG submission 207642) | Soil microbial communities from experimental microcosm in Duke University, North Carolina, United States - YC | ecosystem: Engineered > Artificial ecosystem > Soil microcosm > Unclassified ... | reverse complement strand
GGAGCTGCGGCCAGCCGGCGCCGACGCCCGTCTTCGTGCCGCTCTGGTTGCGCTCGAACCCCAGCATGGTCAGTGCCGCCCGCCAGCCACCGCCGACCTCGCCGACCCGCAGCTCGTCGGGTACCCGGACCCCGGTGAGCAGCACCTCGCTGAACGATGCGCCGCCGGACATCTGCCGGATCGGCCGCACCTCCACGGCGGGAGAGCGGATCGGTACCAGGAACGCGGTGAGTCCCTGGTGCTTCGGCCGGCCGGGATCGCTGCGGGCGATCAGGAAGCCCCAGTCCGCGAACCGTGCTCCGGACGTCCACACCTTGGCCCCGTCGATCACCCACGTCTCACCGTCGGCGATCGCGCGGGTGCTGATCGCGGCCAGGTCCGACCCGGCCCCGGGCTCGGAGAACAGCTGGCAGACCAGCTCGTCGCAGCGCAGGAACGAGGCCACGAACCGCTCCCGCTGAACCGGTGTGCCGAGCTCCCGCAGCGTCGGCGCGGCCAGGTTGGCGGTGATGCGCAACGCCTCATGGCTGGGGCCGACCGTGTAGCGGGCCTCCTCCTCGGCGTACACCCGCTCGTGGTCGGCGGTCAGGCCGGCACCCCCGTGCTCGACCGGCCAGCCGATCGCGCCGAACCCGGCCTGGTACCTGGTCGTCTGCCATGCTCTGCCCCGGTCGAGCAGCGCCGCCTCGTCGTCATGGTCGAGGTCGTGGAACACCGCGACGCCGCCTCCGGGTCCCTCCCGCTCGGCGACGTCCTCGGCGGGCGGCAGGGCCTGCCCCGCCAGCCAATCCCGGCAGCGCTCTCGGAAGGCCTCCAACGGTTCCGCCTCCAGCGGCCGCGACTCAGTGCCCGCTGCGGTGTCACCCGGCATCGGCGGGCCCCCGCCCGGCGAGCCGGTCCCACACCGGCGAGTCGCCGTCGACCCGTTCCCGCAGCTCCACCTTGCGTACCTTGCCGTTGGGGGTCCGAGGGAAGGTGTCGGCGAACTGGATGTAGCGGGGCAGCATGAAGTCGGCGACCCGCGGCCGCAGGAACTCCGCCAGCTCGTGCTCACCGAGCTCGGAGCCCTCGGCGCGGATGACCACGATCTTGATGTCCTGGTCGGGGACGGGGTCGTCCGGGTCGGCGTGCTCGGACACCACCCCGACGCAGGCGCACTCGGCGACCTCGTCGTGGGCGATGACCTCGTTCTCCACCTCGACCGAGGAGACGTTGTGGCCGCGGTGGCGTACGCAGTCCTTGAACCGGTCGACGAAGTACACGTTGCCCGCATCATCGACGGTGCCCGCGTCCCCGGTGTGGAACCAACCGTTACGCCAGGCCTGTGCGGTCGCCTCCGGCATCCCCAGGTAGCCCTTGTTCAGCCGCCAGGGCAGGTCGTGACGGACGATGATCTCGCCGAGGGTGTTCGGGGGCACCTCCTGGTCGAGCTCGTCGACGATCCGGACCTGGACGCCGGGGCAGGGCGTGCCCACCGTCCGGTTGTTCACCGGGTCGGCGGTGGTGGTGGCGTAGCCGACCTCGGTGTTCCCGAAGCCGGCGCTCAGCCGTAGCCCGAAGCGTTTCTCGAACTCGCGGTAGCGGGGGATGAGCGGGTACATGCCTGCGCGGACCAGTGGGTGGTCGGCGTCGTCGTCGCGGATGGGCTCGCGCAACAGGCGGTTGCCGATCACCAGCAGCGTCGCGTGGGTGACCCGGTAGCGGTCGATGTCGTCCCAGAACGCGCCCATGCTGAACGCGGGCCGCAGGACCATCCGGTGCCCATGCTGCACCGCGATGCACAGCCCGTACTTACCGCTGGCGTGGAACGTCGGCCAGCAGGTGTAGATCGCGCCGTCGTCGTAGTCGCCGGGCCGGTCGCCGGGGAAGATGGCGTCCGGGAAGTTCTGCAGGCACCCCCACGGCTGCAGCACGCCCTTCGAGGGCCCGGTGGTGCCCGAGGTGTAGATGACCGCGTGGGTGTCGTGATACTCCGGGACCTCGGGTGCGGCCGCCCGGGTGTCGTCGAGGAACTCCTCGGCGCTGAGAATGCGCCAGGGCAGCGCGGGCCGGTCCTCCGGAGGGTCGACCACCACGACCGTCCGCAGGAACGCCAGGTCCGCGGCGATCGGGACCAGCCGCTCCAGGAACCGCCCGCCGATCACCAGCGTCCCCGCCCGGGAGTTGTTGAGGGTGTAGGCCAGCATCGCGCCCTGGTACTGGGTGTTGATCGGCACTTCCGGGGCCCTGACCCAGGACGTGGCGATCCAGCAGTGGTACGAGGTCAGCGACGTCGGGAGCATCGACGCGATCAGGTCGTCGCGCCGTACCCCGATCCGGGCGAAGCCGTCCGCCCACCGGAGGGCCTCGGTATGGAACTGGGCCCGGGTGTGGTCGGTACCGGCTGTCCCCGGGCCGGCTGTTCCCGGGTCGGCCGGTGCTGGGGCGTCCGCTGTCCCGCTCTCGCCCGCGGTGACGTGCACCAGCACCCGGTCCGGTTCGGCGTCGGCCGCGGCGGCGATCAGCCGGGGCAAGGCGATGGGACGGGAGAGCGCGCTCATGACACGGTCTCCCGCCACGGCCGGTTCTTGTCCACCCGGATGTCCGGCGGCAGCCCGAGGGTGCGCTCGCCGATCTGGTTGCGCCCGATCTCGTTGGTGCCACCCTCGATGGACATCGCCCGCGAACGGAGCAGGAACCGCTGCGGGCTCATCGTGGCGAAGTGATCGGGCGGCGGGGCGGCCTCGCTCTCCAGGTCGGCGCGCAGCGCCCCGGCGTAGTCGACGTTCAGTAGAGCCTCCGGCCCGAGTACCTGGGCGGTGACCTCGGCCAGCCGCTGCGCGTGCTCGCTGCTCATGATCTTGGCGATGCTCGCCAGCCGGGCGGCGTCCGGGCTCCCGGCCACGGCCCGCCGCCGCTGCCCGCACAGCTCGATCACCCGGGACTCCATCCACATCCGGACCACGTCGTCGCGCATCGCGGCCGCCCGGCCGGCGCCGTGCTCACGCCACAGGCCCAGCAGCTCGTCGATCGGGCGATGGAAGATGTCGCTGGCGCCGTCCCGTTCGGTGCCGAGCACCGCGAGGCTGACCTTCCAGCCCGCGCCGACCTCCCCGATCCGCAGGGCGTCGTCCAGTACGACCTCGGTCAGGAAGACCTCGCTGAATCGGGCGCCGCCGTCGGCCTGGCGCAGCGGCCGGACCTCGACCCCCGGGGAGTGCATGTCCAGCACGAACATCGTCATCCCGCGGTGCTTGAAGGCCCCGGGATCGGTCCGAGCCAGCAGCAGCGCCCAGTCCGCCGTACGGGCGCCGCTGGTCCACACCTTCTGCCCGCTGACCCGCCAGCGGTCCTCGCCCTCGCGGACCGCCAGGGTGCCGATCCCGGCGAGGTCGGAACCCGCCCCCGGCTCGCTGAAGAGCTGGCACCAGCGGTCCTGACCGGTGAAGATGCGCCGGACGAACCGAGCCCGCTGATCGTCGGTACCGAGGGTCTCCAAGGTGGAGGCCACCTGGTGGCGGCCGACGAAGTTCGCGGGTGTCTCGGGCGCGCCGGCCGCTCGGAGCCGCTCGTCCACTTGCCGCTGCAGGTCCCTGTGGGCGCCGAGGCCGCCGCGGCCCTCGGCGAAATGGACCCAGGCCAGTCCGAGGTCGAACTGGGTCCCCAGGAAGCCCTCTGCGTCGGTCGGGGCCACGGGCAGCAGGGCCAGCAGCTTCTCCAGCGCGGACTCCACCACTCCCGCCGCGGTCGTCCCGGTCACGGCGTCGGTCATCGGGAGGACTCCTTCGCGCCGAGCAGTGGCAGTACCTCGGTGGCCAGCCGGCGGGCCTGCTCCGACCAGCCGAAACCCGGCAGGTAGAAGCTGACGTGCTGGACACCGGCCCGCGCATACGCCGAGACGTACTCGGCGACGTCCTCGGGCTTGCCGAACGCGGTGTAGCGCTCACATCCGTCCGGGTCCAACCCGAACCGGGTCAGGGCCGCGCGTGTCTCCCGGCGGGCGACCTCCCGGTCGTCGTCGATGCAGGTCAGCAGCTCCAGGCCGAACGTGAACTCCGCCGTCTCGCCGGCCTCGTCGCGCCGACGCCGGATCTCGTCGCGGATCTCGGCGTAGCGGCGGGTGCTGACCCACATGTTCAGGCTGCCGTCGCAGCGGGCGGCCCGCCGGATCGCCGGTGCGCTGCGCCCGCCCACCCAGATCGGCACCCGCCCACCGTGTGGGCCGGGCATGACCGGCAGGCCCGGGCTGGTGTTGAAGCGGCCTTCGGCGTGTTCACCGCGCCAGTAGTGGTGCAGGAACTCGATCGCCTCGTCGCACCGGGCGCCACGCTGACCCGCGTCGACGCCGGCGCCCTGCCACTCCGGCTCGAACTCCCCGCCGACCCCGACGCCGAGGATCACCCGCCCACCGCTGACGTGGCTGATCGTGGCGAAGCTCTTGGCCACGTCCAGCGGCCGGCGCAGCGGTAGCTGCAGGACGTTGGTACCCACCTTCACCCGCCTGGTCATCACCGCGAGCGCGCTCACCGCGACCGTCGAGTCGAGGATCGGGGTGTGGAACAGCAGGTGGTCGCCCACCCACAGCGTCTCGAACGGGTACTCGTCGCCGATGGCGGCCGCTTCGGCCAGTCGGGTCATCCCACACGGCTCGGTGTCCATGAGGGTGGGCACCAGCAGCCCGAAACGCAGTGCAGCCTCCTCCGGCCCGCTCACAGCCGGTCGGCTCCCACGGCCGGGTAGAGCCCCTCGATCCACCGTCGCAGGGCCTTGAAGATCTTCGTCTCGGCGGCCGCGAACATGGGGCGCTCGATGTAGGTCATGTTCTCCCACACCGGTAGGTCGGCGGCGTGCTGGGTGCGCTGCTGGGTGGCCCAGCGGTCGCGGATCTTCTCCTCCAGCGGCGTGCCGTCACCCCGGGTGCGCGGTACCCAGACCGTGGCCCGGTGGTCGGAGGTCTGGTAATCGATCGGGGTGGTGGTGGCCAGCGTGTACACGGTCTCGAAGGACTCGATGATCCCGGCGGCGATCCCGATGCCGTGCATGATCGTCGTCATCCGGCCGTCCACCGGGCCGTTCGGGGTGGCCCACGTCGAGGGCCGGTCACCGCCGTAGCGCACGGTGAAGCTGGTGCGGAACGAGTGGTCGTCGTGCTCGAAGCCGACGATCTCGGGCACCTCGGCGGCGCCGTGCACGTAACGGAAGTGCGCCGCGTCCCCGCTGTTCTCGGCCATCACCTGCGGAGGGAAGCGCAGGTTCGTCCACACGTCGGTGCAGTCGGGGTAGACCTCCCAGAAGTCCTCGGTCGCCGACAGGTGCCCGGGGATGAAGGACGGGCTCGGCCAGGGGTGCTCGCCTTCCGCGCCGTACCAGAGCAGGACCAGCCCATCGACCTCACGGACCTCCCACTGCCGCAACCGCAGCCGCATCCTCTCGGGACGGCTGTAGGGGATCTCGACGTTGCTGCCGTCCGGGCCCCATTTCCAGCCGTGGAAGGGGCAGCGGATGCAGTCGTCCTCGACCACGCCGCCGTGACCGAGGTGCGCTCCGAAGTGCGGGCAGAACGCGTCGGAGACGTACAGGGCGCCGCTGGCGCCCCGGTAGCAGACCAGCTCGGTATCGAAGTAGCGCAGCGGGACGGCCTTGCCCTGCTCGAACTCCCCACTCCAGCCGATCTGGTACCAACCGCTGGCGATGGCGGTGTGGGGGAAGTTGTACATGGGTGGCTCTCCTCGCCCGGCCGTCCGGGGACGGCGTTCGGCAAACCTACAAACATATCGACATCATCTGTCCGAATGTCAGTATCTCCGGCGCGGCTGCCGGGGTCAAGCCTGACAGAGGAGTGCGGCGCCTCGCCCATGGTGACGGGAAGTGTCCGTGTGTCAGGGCCTCGGCGGTACAGTTCGGCGGTGGCCAAGCCCGACCTGCACCCAGCCCGACGCCTCGGTGAGAACGAGGCCGACGCCCGCCGGCGACTGCTCGACGCGGCGGAGCGCTGCGTGGAGCGGCACGGGATCCGCAAGACGACCATGGAGGACATCGCCCGGGAGGCGGGCATCTCCCGCCCGAGCGTCTACCGGTACTTCTCCGACCGCGAGGAGCTGCTGCTGGCGGTGATGTCGCAACACTCCCGTGCGCTGGTCAAGAAGACCCACCGGTTCATCGCCCGGCAGCCCTCGTTCGCCGACGCGGTCGTCGAGGGCCTGCTCTACCTCGCCGATCACGGCCGCCGCGACGTCATCACCCGCCACCTGGTGGACTCCAACGACTCGGCGTTCTCCAACCGGCTCGACTCGACCCAGATCCAGGAGACGCTCACCGCCGAGTTCTGGAGTGACTTCCTGCAGGCGGCGCAGGCCTCCGGTGACATGAGCCCCACACTCGATCTCGGCGAGGTCCACCACTGGCTGGCGAACGTCGGGCTGATGCTGATGTCCCTGATGGACCGCGCGCCCGATCAGAAGGACCGGCACCGTCGGATGATCGAGACGTTCGTGCTTCCGGGGCTGTTGGCGCGGCCGGTCGTCGCACCCACCGAGGCCTAGATCCCGATCAGGTCGGCCAGCCGGGCGCGGTGCTCGACGGGGTCGCCGAACAGCAACCGGCTGGACGTGGCCCGCTTGAAGTACAGGTGGGCCGAGTGCTCCCAGGTGAAGCCGATGCCGCCGTGGATCTGGATGTTCTCCGCCGCCGCCCAGGCGTAGGCCTCCGTGCAGTAGGCCTTGGCCATGCTCGCCGCGATGCGCAGCTCGTCGGTGTCGCCTTCTCCGCTGCTCTCGGAGGCCGCCCAGATCGCGTGGTAGGCGGCCGACCGCGCACTCTCCACCCGCAACAGCATGTCCGCGCACCGGTGCTTGATCGCCTGGAAGCTGCCGATCGGCCGCCCGAACTGGACACGCACCTTCGCGTACTCCACCGCCTCCTCCAGCACGGCACTCGCGCCGCCGACCGCCTCGACGGCCAGCGCGATGGCCGCCGAGTCGCCCATCGTGGCCAGCGCCGCGGCCCCCGAACCGGGCGTGCCGACCAGGACGGCCGGGGTCCCCGCCAGCTCGATCGACGCCTGCTTGCGGGTCTGGTCCATGGTCTCCAGTACCGAGCGGGTCACGCCGGGGGCGTCCGGCTCGACGGCGAACACCGACAGGCCGTCCGCGTCGGTCTCGGCCAGGACCAGGACCAGATCGGCGGTGTGGCCGTCGAGCACGAACGTCTTCGCCCCGTCCAGGCGCCACCGCTCACCGTCGCGGACCGCGAGGGTGGTGATGCCGCGACCGTCCCAGCCGCCCGACCCCTCGGCGAACGCGACGGTTCCCCGGACGACTCCGGAGGCGAGGCCGGGCATCCAGCGGGACTGGGCGCCGTCGTCGTCGATCGCCATCAGCAGCGACTGGGCGAGCACGACGCTGGACAGGAACGGCAGGCAAGCCAGCGACGCGCCGAGCTCCTCCAGGACCACGCCGAGCTCGACGAACGAGTAACCGGCCCCGCCCAGTCGCTCCGGCACGGTCAGCCCGCACACCCCGAGGTCGGCGAACCGGGTCCACACCCCGGCGTCGAACCCGGCGTCGGTGTCCATCAGGCGGCGGACCTCGCTCTCCGGGCAGGTGGCGCGCAGGAACGCCCGTACGGTGTCGCGCAGCGAGTCCTGCTCGTCAGTGAACGCCAGCCGCATGGCTGCTCTCCTCGTCGCTGCTCTCCTCGACACCGCTCGCGTGACCGGAGTCGTGGGTGGCCGGTCGCCGGCGGGGTTCGGTCAGGTACCCGTCCAGGTCGGCCCGTCGGGTCATCCGCCAGAACTCCAGGTTGCGGAACGGCATGTTCACCACGACCCGCCCCCGGGAATTGCGGTAGTAGGTGGTCATGCCCGGGTGGGTCCAGATCATCTGTTCGTGGGCCGCGTCGACGGCCGCGTTGTAGGCGTCGAACACCTCTCGGCGGCACTCCACCGAACCGACCCCGTCCGCGAAGGTCCGTTCCAGCAGGTCACCGAGGTAGTGGATCTGGGCCTCGACGGTGTGGATGAGGCTGCCGCCGTGGCCGGGCTGGGTGTTGGGCCCGTAGAGGCAGAAGAAGTTGGGGAAGTCGGGTATCGCCAGGCCGAGGTAGGCCCGTCCGTCGTCGTCGTCCCAGGCTTCGCGCAGGGTGACCCCGGACCGCCCGACGACCTCGAAGGAGGAGATGAACCGGACCACGTCGAACCCGGTGGCCAGCACGAGCGCGTCGAGCTCGTGGCGGCCGCCGTCGCCGGTGCGCACGTGGTGCGGTTCCACCTCGCTGATCCCGGAGGTCACCAGACGCACGTGGTCGGCCTGCAGTGCCTCGTACCACCCCCAGTCCAGCAGCATCCGCTTGCCGAACGGGGGATAGGTGGGCAGCACGTCGTCCACCAGCTCTGGCCGGTCGGCCAGCTGCTCGGTGATGTAGTCGGTGAAGTAGGCGCGGTGGCCGTCGTTGATCGGGTTCAGCGAACGTTCCGGGTGCGGCCAGTCGGGGTCCTTCTGGAACGAGGGGTGCAGCTTGTCGTGGAACACCCACGCCCAGCGCACCCGGTACCAGCGGGCGTACAGCTCGACCTCACGCAGCAGGAACCGCGCCTGCTCGGGGATCGGGCCCTTCATCTCCCCGAGCGGCTGAACCCACTGCGGGGAGCGCTGGAAGATCGTCAAGGCCCCGACGGTCGGGGTGATGGCCGGTACGACCTGCATCGCGCTGGCGCCGTTGCCGATCACGCCGACCCGCTTGCCGGCCAGGTCCAGGTCGTCGGGCCAGCCGGCCGTGTGGACCACCGGACCGGCGAAGTCGGCGAGCCCGGGGATGTTCGGGGTGACCGGGGTGTTGAACGCGCCGACCGCGCTGACCAGGACGTCGACCATCACCTCCTCGGCGGTGCCGTCGGGGGTGCGCAGGAGTACGCGCCATCCCTGCCGGTCGGCGTCGTGGCGGGCGCTCAGCACCTCGGTGGAGAAGCGGATGTGGCGGCGCAGGTCGAAGTCGTCGGCCACCCGCCGGATGTAGTCGTGGATCTCGGAACGGCGGGCGAAGTAGTGCGACCAGTCGTAGGAGGCGAAGGAGTAGGAGTAGAGGTGGCTGGGCACGTCGACGCCGGCACCGGGGTAGCGGTTGTCCTGCCAGGTTCCGCCGACCTCGTCGCGGCGCTCCACGATGACGATGTCGATGCCCAGGTCACGCAGACGTACCGCCGCCGCAAGGCCGGACAGCCCGGAACCTACGATCATGGCGCGGAAGCCGGGAGGTGCCGCGCTCCGGGCGGGGGGCTCGTCCGGCGTGCGGGTGCCCAGCACCTCCGCGAACATCGGGCCGTACTCCTCGGGCACCCGCTCCCCGGTCGACGAGCTCAGCATCGCCACCAGCAGCTCGTCCGACGGATCGGGGATGGCCACCGGTGCGCCCGCGCGCCAGGCCAGGATCGCCTCGAGCGCGGCGGCCCGGACCTCCGCCTGGACCTCGGGCGGCAGGCCACCGGTGATGTCGTCGGCCAGCCCCTTCGCCCGGCGGGCCCGGTAGCGGGCCTCCAGCCAGTGACGATCGCCGGTGAGCTGGACCAGGACCATCAGGACCGTCGGCAGGTGCGCGTACTCCAGCGCCTCGCTGAACCGCTCCCGATCCGAGCGCTCCGGCTGTCCGGGCGGGGGCGTGACGGTCATCTATCTCCCTTGGTCAGCAATAGCGCGCTGGTGGAGGCACCGCCACCGACTCCGACGGCGACGACCTCGGCGTTCTCGACCTGCCGGGGTCCCGCCGTGCCCCACAGCTGGCGCAGCGCCTCGGCCAGGAACCCCCAGCCGTGCAGGCGGCCACCCGAGAGCTGCCCGCCCCACGTGTTTATCGGCAACTCGCCGCCGAGCGAGATCCGGGTGCCACCCTCCACGAACGGGCCGCTCTCACCGGGTGCGCAGAACCCGAGCGCCTCCAGCCAGAACAGCACGAAGGGGGAGAAGGCGTCGTAGATCTGGGCGACGTCGACGTCACCGGGCTTGAGGTCGGTCTGGCTCCACAGGTGCCGGGCGGCGTCGTGGGTGGCCATGGTGGTCAGGTCGGGCCAGTGCTCCCAGTAGGGGCGGTGGCGCATCGCCGACCCGACCGCCTCGATCTCGGCCCAGTGCCGCAGGTCCGGCGTGGTGTCGGGGGCGGAGATCACGACCGCACTCGAGCCGTCCATCGGGATGTCACAGTCGTACAGCGACAGCGGGCTGGAGATCGGACGGCTCGCCAGGTAGTCGTCCATGGTCAGCGGGGTCCGGAACACCGCGTCCGGGTTGCCGGCGGCGTGCGCCCGCTCGGTCATGGCGATCCACCCGAGCTGTTCCTTGGTCGTGCCGTACTGGTGCATGTGCCGGTTCATGTAGAACGCGGTCCAGTTCGCCGCCGACACCGCGCCCGAGGCGAGCAGCCAGGCCAGCACGCCGTCGCCCTCCTTCATGCCCTCGCCCAGGCCGCGGCGCTTGCCGGGACCCTGCGCCGAGGCCTCCGTGGTCGTACGGAAAGCGACCACGTGCCGGCACACGCCCATCGACACCATCGCGGCGGCCGGGATGACCGACATGAACTGGGCCGGGCCCTGGCAGGCACCGAGGTGCCAGTTGAGCTCCAGGCCGAGGGCGTCCTGCACCTCGTACAGGTCCGGGCCGTTGAAACCGGGATTGAGCGGGACGGCGGCACCGGGGTTGGTGGCCAGCCCGTCGATGTCCGATGGTTTCAACCCGGCGTCCTCGATCGCGGCGAGCACCGCGTCGATGGTGAGCTGGAAGGCCGAGCGGGGCAGCCGCCGCCCGATCCGCGACTGCCCGAGCCCCGAGATGACCGGTTTGCCTGCGCGCGCCCTCATGCCGGGTCCCACGCGGTGAAGACCAACTGGAACTGGTCGTCGTGCGCCGGGACCAGGCCGAACCCCACCAGCTCGCCGACCGGAGGTGTCCCGGTCCCGTCGCGTCCGTCGTCGAAGCGCCCGACGAACCGGACGCCGGAGTACTCCGGGAACTCGACGAGGACCAGTGCGTAGACCTCGGGCGCACCCGGCGACCAAGCGTTGTGGTTGACCGTCGACGAGTACACCACCCCGGGCCCCTCGACCGGCCGCAGGTGCAGCTCGCGGCCGTAGCAGCCCCGGCACACCCCGCGGGGCGGGAAGATGTGCAGGCCGCAGCTGTCGCAGCGCTCGACCACCAGCTCGCCCCGGCGACCCGCCGCCCAGAACTCCTCGGACTCGGGGGTCACCTCGGCGGGCACCCCCGGCAGCTCCAGGGTCATGACGGGTCCTCACCGAAGAGCACCCGCAGGGCGTTGTCGTGGGCGAACTTGCGCCGGCGCTGCTCGTCGCGCACCGGCATCTCCAGGATCTGTTCGCGGCAGCGGCCGAACTCCAGTACCGGGTAGTCGCTGGCCCACATCACCTTGTCGGCACCGCGCCCATTGAGGTAGTCGATGATCTCCGAGGGGATCCGGCGGGGGGAGTACGCCGAGGACATGTAGTACAGGTTCGGCCACTTCGACATCAGCTTGACGCAGATGTCCGCCCACGGGTCGCCGCCGTGCGACATCACCACCACGAGCTCGGGGAAGAACGCGCACACGTCGTCCAGCGCGATCGGATCCTGGCAGCGACCGGGCACCGGGGGGCCGGGCAGCCCGATGTTCACCCCGATGGGGATCCCCAGCTCCACGCACTTGGCGTACACGGGGTAGTAGGCGGCGTGGTCGTAGGGCAGCTGGGTGTAGAGCGCGAGCACCCGGGCCATCCGGACACCGCTCTCGCGCACCGCCCGCTCCAGCGCCCGGACCGCCGCCATGCCCTCGCGCGGGTCGACCACCAGCGAACCGCCGAAGCGGCCGGGGTGGAGTTCCATCGACTTCTCGACCCAGCCGAGGTTGTCGTTGCCGGCGTACCCGGCGGTCAACATCGCCCTGGCCACCCCGGCGGCGTCCATCTCCTCGACCAGCTGCTCGATGGTGGTGCCCCGCCTGCGGCGCTCGTGGAGACCGGGGAACAGCTTGCCCACCGCCGGATCCACCGGGCGACGGGAGTCGTTCTCGTTCACCCAGCCGTCGATCATGGGGAAGGCGGGTGCGGTCACTTGATCGTGAACCCGGCGTCGACGGGCAGGGTCACCCCGGTGACGTAGCGGGCCTGGTCCGAGGCCAGCCACAGCACGGCGTTGCTGATGTCCTCGGGTTCGACCATCGGCACGGGCAGCAGGTTCACCAGGGTGTTCATCGTCTCCGGCCGGGATCCGATGAACTCCTCCATCGCCGGGTTCATGATCATCGGGGTGGCCACGCCGGTGGGATGCACGGTGTTGACCCGGATCGAGTGCTGGGCCAGGTCACGCGCGAAGCCCCGCATCAGGCCGACCACACCGTGCTTGGACGCGGTGTAGGCGTAGCCACCGACGGTGTCCAGGGAGAGCCCCACCAGCCCGGCGGTGGAGCTGGTGATGACGATGCTGCCGCCCCGCCCGCCCGCGATCAGGGACGGCAGCGAGGCCTGGACGGTGTTGAACACCCCGGTCAGGTTGGTCTGGATCACGTCCTGCCAGGTGGCGTCGATGTCCTCGTCGGCCGTGGCGTTCTTCAACGGGGATATGCCCGCGTTGGCCACCACGATGTCCAGCCGGCCGAGCTGGGTCACCGCGTCGGTCACGAAGCCGGTGAGCGCGGCGCGACCCCGTACGTCGAGCCGGGCGCTGACGATGCGGCGGTCGAGGGCCTCCACCGCCGCGACCGTCTCCTTCAGGTCGTCCTCACCGGCCATCGGGTAGGGCACCGTGTCGTAGTCCGTGCACAGGTCGACGCCGATGATGTCGGCCCCCTCCCGGGCCAGGCGGACGGCGTGCGACCTGCCCTGGCCCCGGGCGACACCGGTGATGAATGCGACCTTGCCCTGCAGGATGCCCATGGTCGGTCCGTTTCGTGGGAGGAGAGCGCTCAGCGGGCCATGAACACGGGGATGGCCTTGGGACCCCGGGCGAAGCTGGCCCGGAACTGGATCTGCTGATCGGGGTCGAACCGGAACTCGCTCAGCGCGCAGATGGCCTTTATGGAGGCCTTGATCTCGCGACGGGCCAGATGCGCACCCAGGCACCGGTGGATCCCGGCGCCGAACGCCAGGTGCGACGCCACGTTCGGCCGGTCGAAGTCGATGGTGTGGGGATCGGGGAACTGCGCGGGATCCAGGTTGGCCGCGGCGAAGTTGAGCAGGACTCTGTCGCCCGGCTTCATCGGGCAGCCTCCGACGGTGGTCTCGCGGGTCAGGGTGCGCCCCTCGGTGGGCACCGGTGTGGAGAACCGCAGGAACTCCTCGATGGCCCGGTCCAGGGTGCGCTCGTCGGCGTCACGCAGCCGCTCGCGGAAGTCGGGCCGCTCGGCGAGCTGCCAGGCCACCGCGCCGAGCCCACCCATCGTGGTCTCCATTCCCGCCATCACCGCGAGGTTGAGGGTCTCGATCCGCTCGCGCTCGGTGAGGGTGAACCGGCCAGGAGCGCCGCCGTCCCCGCCGTCTTCGCCGTCGACCAGGCCCAGGTGGGCGATCATCCCGGCGAGGTCGGCCCGTTCGCCCTCCGCCCGGCGCAGCTCGAGCAGCTCGGCGCACCAGGCCAGCAGTTTCGGCGCCGTCTCCAGGGTCAGTTCCGGGCGGGTGAGCAGGATGCGGACCAGATCGAGCAGCCGGGCCCCGTGTTCGGCCCCCTGGTTCAGGAACCCCGGTCCCAGGTAGACGTTGGGAACCAGCTTCGAGGTGAACGACTCGACGAAGTCGACGGGCCCCTCCTGCGCCAGGCACTCCTCGATGAGCTTGTCGACCGCGGTGGCGATCTCGTCGTCGTTCGCGGCGAGCGCGGACGGGGTGAAGTACGGGTTGAGGGCCTTGCGGATCTCCCGGTGCATCGGCGGATCGGTCTCCACCGGGATGAGCCGCAACGACTCGAGCGGGAACTGCACCGAGGACACCCCGCCCGCGCTGCTGAACGTCTCCCAGTCCGAGGCCGCGTTCATCGCGTCGGCATAGGTGTTGATGATCCACTGACCCGGCGGCTCGGTCATGCTCCAGTACGACGTGGCCCACCCGACCGGGCACCTCTCCCGGACGGCGGTGTTCTCGTTCCAGAAATCGTCGTGGATGCGGGGGTCCAGCGGGAAGAAGTCGACCGTCTCGTACGTCGTCGAGGTGTCACCGGTCATCGGCTCGTCGGCCATGCCGTCTTCCTTTCACCACCGGCACCCACCGGCAAACGTGCGGACGAAAATTGTCTGAGCGTCAGTATGGCAGCGCGCCGGGGGGTGTCAAGACCGCCCCCGCCGGTTCGTCGGGTGCCAGAGCCGACCGTCGTTGTCGGCTCGGCGGAGGTGCGCCGCTGCCGCTCGAACGGGTGGACGGCACGGGCATCGAGCATGATGCGGACATGGCTCTTCGCGATCTTTCTGGCATCGGGGCGATCACCGACGCCCTCGGAACGACCAATACGAACCTCGCCGCCGTGCTGCGGGAGTTGCAGGAGACGAACGGGCAGCGCCTTGCGGAAGTGGGTGACGCCCTACGCGAGTTGAACGCGAAGGTGGATCGGCTGGTGGCCCTCCAGGAGGCTCCGCCCGTGACCGAATGACCTACCTTCGGTGAACATGAGAATAACGTGTGACTACGAATCGTCGATCGGGTGAGTTGTGGGTGCTCGCCGACGATATCTCGGCATTGCGCGACATGCTGTGTGAACAGGGATAACGCCGATTGGGCCGCTGAATGTCACCGATTCGCGTCACGGGCGGCTGGTGAATTCGTTGAGTGGGTGGATACGGATGGCTTCGGTCGTCGCCCCAAACGGAAGGTTCATCTAATGCTGAGGAAGTCCCTGGTCGTGACCCTGGTTTCAGGTGTCGTCTCGCTCGGAGCGGCCGGCGTGGCCTACGCCAGCACGACCGGCGCGGAGGGTCACGGGCACGGCAGTAGCTCGTCCTCGCACTCCACCAGCGCTGATGAGGACTCGAGCAACTCCGACAGCGACTCCGCCGGCGACAGCGACAGCCGCGGAAGCAGCGAGAGCGACGCGTCGGACAGCCGCTCGGGCTCGAGCCGTTCGGGCTCCACCGGTACCAGGAAGACCAGCAGCGGCTCGTCCGCCGGTGATTCGGACGACACTGATTCGAGTGATGCCGATTCGACCGGTGATTCGTCGGACACCGATTCGGCGAGCAGCGAATCGACCGGTAAGAAGGCCGCGGCGAGCGATTCGACGTCGACCAAGAAGAAGAGCAGCAAGAAGAAGAGCAGCGACGACTCCGACGATGACGGCGGATTGCTGGGCGGATTCTGAGTCGATCGGCGCGCGCGATCTGAGGTTCGACGAGTTCGCGCGCGGGTTCGACGCCGGTCCCAGGGTGGATGGTCCCGCTCAGAGACCGGATGTCAGATGGTCGCGCAGAACGACGGCGGCCGGGTTGGCCGGCCCCGGTGCCCGGGAGGCCAGCAACACCTCCCAGTCGACGTCGGGCTCCACGAGGTCGGCGACCGCGATGCCGTCGGCCTTGGCCGCCAGGGTTCCCTGCACCACGGCCATCCCGAGGCCGTGGTGAACCAGGGCCAGCTGGAGGTCCACCTGGGTCACCTGGCCGACCACCCGCAGGCGCAGGCCCAACCTGGTGAACACTCGGCGCACGATCGCGGTCACGGCGGAGCCCTCGGAGAACAGCACCAGGGGCTCGTCGTCGAGGTCGGCCCACCGCACCCGCGCACACGCGGCGAGGGGATGGTCCGACGGCATGATCAGCTGTAGCGGCTCCCGGTAGATCGTGCGCCCCACCAGGTCGGCGGGCAGCCCGGCGTCGGAGGCGACGTAGGCGAGATCGAGCTCGCCGCCGCGTAACCGTTGCACCAGCGCGTCCACCGGCACGTTCAACACCGTGATCTGGATGCCCGGGTGCAGCCGGTGGAACGCAGACAGCTCAGCGGGTAGGTCCACCGGGCCCAGCCACTGGATCATGCCGATGGACACCCGGCCCCGGTGGAGCCCGGCCACCGCGCTGACCGCGTCGGATGCCGCTTCGGCTTCGGCCAGGACGCGGCGGGCGTGCGGAAGGAATGCCCGGCCTGCCTCGGACAAGGTGACCCGGCGGGTGGTCCGTTCGAACAGCGGCGCTCCCAGTTCGCGCTCCAGGTTGCGGATCGACGTGCTCAGGGCGGACTGGACGATCCGGACCGAGCGTGCGGCCGCGGTGAACCCTCCATGGTCCACGACCGCCTGGAAGTGTTCGATCTGCCGGAGCTCCATTGAGCAATTCTATAGATGACTGCTAGTCAAATCATGTGTTGGACAGAATAGTTACTCACACGCATTCTGAGTCCATGAGAAGTGCCAGGGACCCTGCCGAGGTCGAGCCCGCAAGTCGCCGGGTGGTCGCCATCATGGCGCTGGCCACCGGCGCGGTGGTGGCGAACATCTACTACGCCCAGCCGCTCGCGGAGACGCTGGCAACGCAGTTCCATGCCTCGACCGGAGCGGTCGGGTTGTTGATCACTCTGCTTCAGCTCGGTTACGCACTCGGGCTGGCCACCCTGGTGCCGCTGGGCGACCTGGTCGAGCGGCGGAGGCTGCTGATCGTGCTGCTCACAGCGTGCGCGGTCGGGCTGGTGACGATGGCGGTCGCGCCGACCCTCGCCGTGATCGCCTCGGCCGCGGTCCTGGTCGGGCTGACCTCGGTAGCGGTCCAGGTGATCGTGCCGTTCGCGGCGCACCTCGCGGGGGAGGGTCGTCAGGGCAAGGTCGTGGGCACGGTGATGAGCGGCCTGCTGATCGGCATCCTCGTATCGCGCACGGTGTCCGGGCTGCTGGCCGGGGCAGTCGGTTGGCGGTGGGCGTTCGGCCTCGCGGCGGTGCTGACCCTGGCCATGGCGGGACTGCTGTGGCGTGAGCTGCCGGAGTACCGGCCGACGGTGCGCATGAGCTATCCGGCGCTCCTGGGTTCGGTGCTGACCTTGGTCCGGCACCAACCGGTGCTGCGCTACCGGATGATCTACGGGGGCCTGGGGTTCGCCGCGTTCAGCGCGTTCTGGAGCGTCTCGGGGTTCTTGCTGGCTCGCGCCCCGTACCACTGGAACGAGACCCGGATCGGGCTGTTCGCCCTGCTCGGGGCGGCGGGGGCGGTGGCCGCGCGGTTCGCCGGCTCGCTGGCCGATCGAGGTCACGCGCGCCTGAGCACCGCCGGATTCGCGCTTCTCGCGGCTGTGAGCTTCGTGCCGCTGTGGCTGGGCGGGCACTCAGCGATCTGGCTGGGTGTCGGCGTCGTGCTGCTCGACCTGGGTGTGCAGGGGTTGCAGATCACCAACCAGAGCGTGATCTACCCGCTCGCACCGGAGGCCCGCAGCCGGATCAACACCGCCTACATGACCTGCTACTTCCTCTTCGGTACAGCGGGCAGCGGCCTCGCCGCCCTCACCTACGCCCATGCCGGATGGTCCGGGGTGTGCCTGCTCGGCGGGCTTTTCCCGCTGCTCGCGCTGGCGTTGTGGCTGGTCGAGCAGATGGGCGGCCGCCGGCGTGACCGCGAGTCGCGGCGGCCCGGTCAGCCCGGATCGGAAACTCCGGCACCGTACTCGGCCAGCACGTCCCCGGCGGTCTCGTAGACCCCGACGGCCCGGTCAGCCGATCGCGGTGCCGAAGAGACGGCCGACGCCATAGGTGAACGCGAGCCCGATGGCCCCGCCGATCACGACCCGGGCCACCGCGCGACCGGCCTTGCTGTCACCGATGCGGGCGCTGGCGGCTCCGGTGACGGCCAAGGCGACCAGCACGGACACGAACGTCACCGGTACCCGCCAGGCCGGTGGTGGAAGCAGGATCGCCAGCATGGGGAGGATCGCCCCGAGGGTGAACGCCAGCGCGGAGGCCGCCGCCGCCTGGACGGGGTTCGCCATGTCGGTCGGATCCAGGTTCAGCTCGGCGTCGAGGTGCGCGGCGAGCGCATCGTGGGCCGTCAGCTCTTCAGCGACCGTGCGCGCGGTATCGGGGGAGAGCCCTTTGGCCTCGTAGATACCCGCCAGCTCCTCGAGCTCCGTGTGCGGATCCTCGGCGAGCTCGCGTTTCTCCTGGGCCAGTTCCGCTGCCTCGCTGTCACGTTGGCTGCTGACCGACACGTACTCGCCCAGCGACATCGACACCGCCCCGGCCACCAGCCCGGCCAGGCCGGCGGTGAAGATCGGCCCCCGGGCGGCGGTCGCTCCGGCCACACCGACCACGATGCCGGCGACGGAGACGATCCCGTCGTTGGCTCCGAGCACCCCGGCACGCAGCCAGTTCAGGCGTCCCTGGATGCCACCGTCGTGCGGCTCACCGGAGTGGTTGGCGTCGTTCCCGCCCGAGGCCGGCTCCTGCTCCCGGTGCGGATCGGGTGGGGCGTCAGCAGTCATTCGGTCACTGAACCATCCGCGTCCGGCCACCGTTCGCTGAGCACACCCTCATCCGAACGGGATGGTCCCGGTGGCCGCCTGCGATGGGCCGTTTCCGCGACATGATCGGGCACACCCGATGCAAGGCCGGTTCGGCGCATAGAGTGGGTGCTGGATCGCCCGCACACTCGGCGCCAGCTGGGACATCCGGGGCAGGCAGGGAGTGGCGACATGTTCGAGAGGTTCACCGACCGCGCGAGGCGTGTGGTTGTCCTGGCCCAGGAAGAGGCCCGGATGCTCAACCACAACTACATCGGCACCGAGCACATCCTGCTGGGTCTCATCCACGAGGGTGAGGGCGTCGCCGCGAAGGCGTTGGAGTCGCTGGGTATCGCGCTCGAGGGGGTGCGTCAGCAGGTCGAGGAGATCATCGGCCAGGGTCAGCAGGCGCCGAGCGGGCACATCCCGTTCACTCCCCGGGCGAAGAAGGTCCTGGAGCTGTCGCTGCGTGAGGCGTTGCAGCTGGGACACAACTACATCGGCACCGAGCACATCCTGCTGGGTCTGATCCGCGAGGGTGAGGGTGTCGCGGCCCAGGTCCTGGTGAAGCTGGGCGCCGACCTCAACCGGGTGCGCCAGCAGGTCATGCAGCTGCTCTCCGGGGCGCCCGAGAGCGAACCGGGTGCGGCGAGCACCCGTGGCGAGGCGACTCCGTCCACCTCGCTGGTGCTCGACCAGTTCGGTGCGAACCTGACCCAGCAGGCCCGCGAGGGCAAGCTCGACCCGGTCATCGGCCGGGAGAAGGAAATCGAGCGGCTGATGCAGGTGCTCTCGCGCCGCACCAAGAACAACCCCGCGTTGGTGGGCGAGGCGGGCGTCGGCAAGACCGCCGTCGTCGAGGGCCTGGCGCAGAAGATCGTCGCCGGCGAGGTGCCCGAGACTCTCCGGGACAAGCAGCTCTACACCCTGGACATGGGTTCGATGGTCGCGGGCAGCCGCTACCGCGGTGACTTCGAGGAGCGCCTGAAGAAGGTGCTCAAGGAGATCCGCACCCGCGGCGACATCATCCTGTTCATCGACGAGATGCACACGCTGGTGGGTGCCGGTGCCGCCGAGGGCGCGATCGACGCGGCGAGCATCCTCAAGCCGATGCTGGCCCGGGGTGAGTTGCAGACCATCGGGGCGACCACACTCGACGAGTACCGCAAGTACGTCGAGAAGGACGCCGCCCTGGAGCGGCGCTTCCAGCCCATCAAGGTGGACGCGCCGAGCGTCACCCACACCGTGCAGATCCTGCGCGGTCTGCGCGACCGCTACGAGGCCCACCACAAGGTCAGCTACACCGATCCGGCGCTGGTCGCGGCGGCGACGCTGGCCGACCGGTACATCAACGACCGGTTCCTGCCCGACAAGGCGATCGACCTGATCGACGAGGCCGGCGCCCGGATGCGGATCCGCCGGATGACCGCGCCGCCGGAGCTGCGGGAGTTCGACGAGAAGATCGCCAACGTCCGCCGGGACAAGGAGTCGGCGATCGACGGCCAGGACTTCGAGCGGGCGGCGCACCTGCGTGACTCCGAGAAGCAGCTGCTCGCGCAGAAGTCCGAGCGGGAGAAGCAGTGGAAGTCCGGTGACCTCGACGTGGTCGCCGAGGTCGACGACGAGCAGATCGCCGAGGTGCTGGCGAACTGGACGGGCATCCCGGTCTTCAAGTTGAACGAGGAGGAGACGACTCGTCTGCTGAAGATGGAGGACGAGCTCCACAAGCGGATCATCGGCCAGGAGGAGGCGGTCAAGTCCGTCGCCCAGGCGATCCGCCGTACCCGCGCGGGGTTGAAGGACCCCAAGCGCCCGTCGGGTTCGTTCATCTTCGCCGGCCCGTCCGGTGTCGGTAAGACCGAGCTGTCCAAGGCGTTGGCGAATTTCCTGTTCGGTGAGGACGATGCGCTCATCCAGATCGACATGGGTGAGTTCCACGACCGCTACACCGCCTCGCGGCTGTTCGGTGCCCCTCCCGGGTACGTCGGCTACGAGGAGGGTGGGCAGCTGACCGAGAAGGTGCGGCGCAAGCCGTTCTCGGTGGTGCTGTTCGACGAGATCGAGAAGGCCCACCAGGACATCTACAACACGCTGTTGCAGGTGTTGGAGGATGGGCGTCTGACCGACGGTCAGGGCCGCACGGTGGACTTCAAGAACACCGTCATCATCTTCACCTCGAACCTGGGTACCCAGGACATCTCCAAGGCGGTCGGTCTCGGGTTCGCCCAGGGCAACGATGCGGCGTCGAACTACGAGCGGATGAAGACGAAGGTCAACGACGAGCTGAAGAAGCACTTCAGGCCGGAGTTCCTCAACCGTATCGACGACATCGTGGTGTTCCACCAGCTCACCGAGGACCAGATCGTGGCCATGGTGGACCTGATGGTCACCCGGGTCGAGGCCCAGCTGAAGGCCAAGGACATGGCCATCGAGCTGACCGCCGACGCGCGCAAGCTGCTGGCCCGGCGCGGGTTCGACCCGGTGCTGGGAGCCCGGCCGCTGCGTCGGACCATCCAGCGCGAGATCGAGGACCAGCTGTCGGAGAAGATCCTCTTCGGAGAGATCGGCCCGGGCCAGATCGTGGTGGTCGGCGTCGAGGACTTCGACCCGGAGAACACCACCAGGTCGGCGGTCGACAAGGCGAAGTTCACCTTCACCGGCCAGCCCAAGCCGACGACGGTCACCGTGCCGGAGGCGGTCCCGGTCGACCTCAGCGGGCAGTAGGCAGGCGCCCCCTCCGCACGCAGACCGGCCACCGTCGTTCGACGGTGGCCGGTCTGCGTTCGTGGGTAGGCGACCTCAGCGCGCCGCGACCGCCACCGGAGCGGGCTCCTCGGTGTGGGCGCCGTGGTCGTGCTCGTCGAGCATGGTGGTCTCGTCGAACGGGTCCTGGCCCGACATCACGCGGCGGGCCTGGTCGCGGTCGAACTCCTTGGTCCAGGTGCCCAGCATGACCGTCGCGGCGGCGTTGCCGGCGAAGTTGGTGACCGCGCGGGCCTCGGACATGAACCGGTCGATGCCGACGATGATGCCCACACCGTCGACGAGGTCGGGGCGGTGTGACTGCAGGCCGCTCGCCAGCGTCGCCAGGCCCGCGCCGGTGATGCCGGCGGCCCCCTTCGAGGCGATCATCATGAACACCAGCAGCGAGATCTGTTCACCTATGGCCAGCGGCTTGCCCATCACCTCGCCGACGAACAGCGAGGCCAGGGTCAGGTAGATCGCGGTGCCGTCGAGGTTGAACGAGTACCCGGTGGGCACCGTGACGCCCACCACCGAGCGTGACACCCCGAAGTGCTCCATCTTGGCGATCAGCCTCGGCAGCGCCGTCTCCGATGACGAGGTGGACACGATGAGCAGGAACTCCCGGCCGAGATAGCGCAGCAGCTTGAACAGCGACAGGCCCGTCACCAGGCGGTACAGCGCACCGAGTACAACGAACACGAACAGCGCGCAGGTGATGTAGAAGCCGATCATGAACTCGGCGAGCTTGCCGAGACCGTTGGTGCCGGTGGCCCCCACAACCGCTGCCATCGCACCGAACGCGCCGACAGGTGCGGCCCACATGACGATCGCCATCACCCGGAACACCAGTCGCTGCAGGTGTGAGATCCCGCGCAGGATCGGGGTTCCGGCGTCGCCCAGGGCCTGGACCGCGAACCCGACGAGGAGCGCCACCAGCAGCGTCTGAAGTACCTGACCCGAGACCAGTGAGGAGAACAGCGTCTCGGGGATGATCCCCTGCAGGAAGTCGGAGGTCGTCGAGTGGGCGGTCCCGGCGGCCTTGGCGCCCGCGCCAGCCAGCTGCTCGGTCAGCTGCAGCCCCTCGCCCGGCTTGATGACGTTGCCGACCACCAGGCCGATGGCCAGCGCGATCGTCGACATCGCGAGGAAGTACACGAGCGCGATCAGGCCCACCTTGCCGACCTTGGCGGCCTGCCGTACCGATCCGACACCGAGCACGATCGTGCAGAAGATGATCGGGCTGATCATCATCCTGATCAGCTTGACGAAACCGGTACCCAGCGGCGCGAGCGACTTGCCGAACTCCGGCGCGGCGAGCCCGACCACGATGCCGGCCACGGCCGCACCGATCACGGCCAGATAGAGGAAGTGCGTGCGGTCGCGACGCGGGCGCGGGCTGCCGTCCGGCGGCGACGCCGATTCGGTGGCGGTGGATTGATCGGCCATGATCGTCTCCTGAGGGTGAAGAAGTACCGGCGGCTGGGCTGGGTCGTCTGACTGTGACGTAACGGGTGATGGCGGTCACCGTTGCGTACATTCTGTGCATGACCGGCCGCTCTCGGCTGCGCGCGCGCAGCCTGGCTCAGCAGTTGCTCGCGCTCCAGGTGCTGGTGATCACGCTGCTGGTCTCGGCGGCGGCGGTGGCCGAGTACGTGGACACCCGCCGGGACATCGAGCGGGACGCGACCCAACGGGTGCTCGCGGTGGTCGACGCGCTGGCGCAGTCTCCGGAGGCCGCGGCCGCGTTCACCGACTTCGACCTCACGCGATGCACCCAGCGGTTGCAGCCGCTCGCCGAGAAGGTGCGCCGGGCCACCGGAACGGACTTCGTGGTGTTCATGACGACCGGGCGGATCCGGTGCACCCACCCGAACCCGGCCCAGATCGGCGGGCTGTTCCTCGGTCACACCGAGCAGGCACTCGCCGGCGCGACGTTGACCGAGACCTACACCGGCACGCTGGGGCCGTCTGTTCGGGCGGTGGCGCCGGTCATCGGTCCCGACGGGGCGGTACGGGCGCTGGTCTCGGCGGGCATCACCGTGGACAGCGTCGGACGGGAGCTGCGCCGCGAGCTGCCGATGCTCGGGGTGGTCGTCCTGGCCGCGCTGCTCGCCGCCACCGGCGGGACCTACCTGGTGAGCCGCCGCTTCCGGCGCCAGACCCACGGCCTGAGTCCTGACCAGCTGACCGAGATGTACGAGTACCACGACGCGGTCCTGCACGCGGTGCGTGAGGGGCTGCTGCTGGTCGGGCCGGATCGGCGGCTGCGGCTGGCCAACGACGAGGCCGTGAGACTGCTCGGCCTGCCCGGGGATGCGGTGGGCCGCCCGGTGGAGGAGCTGGCGCCGGCCGAGTCCCTGGCCGGCGTCCTGCGCTCCGGAGCGGACTGCATCGACGAGATCCACATCAGCGCCGGGCGGGTGCTGGTGGTGAACCAGACGACGGCGCGGTGGGAGGGACGCGACCTCGGCACGGTGGTGACCTTGCGTGATCACACCGAGCTGGAGGCGTTGACCGGCGAGCTGGACACCGTCCGGGGATTCGCCGAGGCATTGCGCTCGCAGGCCCACGAGGCCTCGAACCGGCTGCACACCGTGGTCACCATGATCGAACTCGGCCGTCCGGAACAGGCTGTCGAGTTCGCCACCGCCGAGCTCGCGGCGGCGCAGCTGCTCGCCGATCATGTGGTCGGCGCGGTGGCGGAACCGGCGCTGGCGGCGTTGCTGCTGGGCAAGGCCGCACAGGCGCACGAGAAGGGCGTCGAGTTCGTGGTGACCGAGGACAGCGCGGTCCGCGGCGGAGTGCTCGATCCCCGTGACCTCGTGACGGTGGTCGGCAACCTGGTCGACAACGCGATCGACGCCGCGGTGGCCGCCGCCCCGCCGCGGCGGGTGACCGTCAGCGTCCGCGACGAGGAGGACGCGCTGATCCTCCGGGTCTCGGACACCGGCAGCGGGCTGCGGGGGACCGACCTGCGGGACGCCTTCCGCCGGGGCTGGTCGACCAAGAGCGCTTCGGACCGCTTGCACGGCAGGGGACTGGGACTGGCGTTGGTGGAGCAGATCATCGACCGGCACGGCGGGAGCGTCTCGGTCAGCCACGACGGTGGTGCGGTGTTCGCGGTCCGGTTGCCGTACAGGGTGGGCGCCCGGTGATCCGCACCCTGATCGTGGAGGACGATCCGCTGCTCGCGGACGCCCACTCCCAGTACGTACAGCGGGTGCCCGGGTTCGGGACCGCGGGTGTGGTGCACAGCGGCGGGGACGCGCTGCGGTTCGTCGGGCGCCACGAGGTGGACCTGATCCTGCTCGACTTCTACCTGCCGGACATGACCGGCCTGGAGGTGTGCCGGGCGTTGCGGGCCAGGGGGATCGGGGTGGACGTCATCGCGGTCACCTCGGCCCGTGATCTGGAGATCGTGCGGGCGGCGGTCGCCCAGGGTGTGGTGCAGTACCTGCTCAAACCGTTCACCCTGGCCGCGTTCCGGGACAAGCTCGAGCGTTACTCCGAGTACCGGCGGGCGCTGACCGGGCCGGGTGACGCGCCACCGTCGGTCCTGGCCCAGCAGGACGTCGACCGCGCGCTGTCGGCACTGCGGGGCAGCGGTGGGCCGAACCTGCCGAAGGGGATGAGCAAGGAGACCCTCGACGCCATCGAGGAGCTCCTGCGCGGGGCCCCCGAGGGGTTGTCGGCCGGAGAGGTCGCCGAGCAGGTGGGTGTGGTGCGGGTGACCGGGCGCCGGTACCTCGAGTACCTGGCCGAGCAGCAGCTCGCCGTGCGCAGCCCCCGCTACGGTGGCCCCGGCCGGCCCGAGCACGTATACCGCTGGGTCTCGTCCCGCTGAACGATCCGCGTCCATCGGGCGCGCCGGTGTCCGGGGGTGACATATTGCGCGGGTGGTGAGTCGACCGTCCGCGCCGATCGGTGAGCGCGCCGAGCCCGTTGCCAGCGTGTCGAGGGGCGGCGTGGTCGAGTCGGTGCACCACGGGCACGTGGTCGCGTTGGACGCCGCGGGTGAGGTCGTGCTCAGCGTCGGCGACCCGGAGGTGACCTTCTTCGCCCGCTCGACGCTCAAGCCCCTGCAGGCGGTGGGCATGCTGCGCGCCGGCCTGAGGCTCGACGGGGAGCTGCTCGCGTTGAGTGCCGCGAGCCACTCCGGGGAGCCGGCGCACCTCGACGGCGTCCGGCGGATGCTCAACGCCGGCGGCCTTGGCGCGGCCGCCCTGCTCAACACCCCGGACCTCCCGCTGGACGCCGACGCCGCGTTCGGCTGGCGCTCCCGGGGCGGGGGAGCTGAACCACTGGCCCAGAACTGCTCGGGCAAGCACGCGGCGATGTTGCTCACCTGCCTGGCCAACGGCTGGGATACACAGGACTACCTCTCGCCCGCGCACCCGTTGCAGGTGGCACTGCGCGAGGCGGTCGAGGAGCTGACCGGGGTGGCCAGCGTCCACACCGGGGTCGACGGCTGCGGGGCGCCGCTGTTCTCCACGACCCCGCTGGGGCTAGCCCGTGCGGTCGCCCGGATCGCCGCGGCGGCCCCTGACACCGAGGAGGGCCGGGTCGGGGTCGCGATGCGCGAGCACCCGTGGTGGGTGTCCGGCACCGGGCGTGACGCGCTCGTCCTGACCGCCGCGGTTCCCGGGCTGCTCGCCAAGGACGGCGCCGAGGGTGTCTTCGCGGCGGCGTTGCCGGACGGACGCGCGGTGGTGGCCAAGGTTCTCGACGGTTCCAAGCGTCCGCTGCGCGCGATCGTCGCGGCGGCGCTGCGCACGCTCGGGGTCGCCGCTCCGGACCTGGAAGCTGCCGGACGGACCGAGGTTCTCGGCCACGGCAGGGCGGTGGGCACCGTCGAGCCTCTCATCGGAGGCCGGTGAAGAGTGCACTCATTTCCGGTTTCGGGGTTATGCTCGGCCGACGATCGGTGAGGAGTGCGGCGATGAGGCTGCGGTGGCCTTGCTCGAGCTGACCGGGGACCAGGAGCTGCTGAGGTCCACGGCCCGCTCCTTCCTGGAGAGCCGCTGTCCGATCCCGCGGGTGCGGGAGCTGGCAGGCGAGCCGCGCGGGTTCGACCCGATCTGGTGGCGGGCGGCGGCCGATCTCGGGTGGACGTCGCTACTGGTCGACGAACGGCTCGGCGGCGGCTGCGTGTCGGAGCACGGCCTCGCCGATCTCGCGGTGCTGGCCGGGGAGGCCGGGCGGCTCGTCGCGCCGGGACCGCTGCTGCCGACGAACGTGGTCGCCTCGGCGCTGTCGGAGCAGCTGGTCGGGACGGTCCCGGGGCCGGAGCAGGCCTCGATGCGGCGGTCGCTGGCCGCGTTGGTGTCCGGCGAGCAGACGGCCGCCTGGTGTTGGGCCCCGCACGGCTCCGAGGTGCGGGCGACCCCGGTGGCGGGCGGGTGGACCCTCTCGGGCCGGATCCGAGGGGTCGAGGCGGCCGCGCAGGCCGGGGTGCTGCTGATGACCGCCGACGGCCCCGACGGCCCGACCCAGTTCCTGCTGCCGGTCGACCTGCCCGGCATCCGGGTGGAACCGGCCGGTGGCATCGACGCGGTGCGCAGGTTCGGCACGGTCGACCTGGACGGGGTGCGGGTCACCACCGCGGACGTGCTCGGAGTGGTGGGCGGTGCGCGGACATCGTGGGGACGCCAGCTGTTGGTGGCGCTCGTGCTGCAGTCGGCCGAGACCGTCGGGGCGATCGACCGGGTCTTCGAGTTCACCACCGCCTGGGCCTTCGACCGCTACTCCTTCGGTCGCCCGCTGGCCTCCTACCAGGCACTCAAGCACCGGTTCGCCGATATGAAGATGTGGTTGGAGGCCGCGCACGCGATCAGCGAGGCGGCCACCCGGGCGGTGGCGGCTGACCGCCCGGATGCCGGTGAGCTGGCCCGGGTGGCCAAGCTCTACCTCGCCGAGCACGCCCCCAGGCTCGTGCAGGACTGTGTGCAGATGCACGGCGGGCTCGGCGTCACCTGGGAGCACGACATCCACCTCTACCTGCGCCGCGTGACGCTGAACCGGTCGATGTACGGGACCCCTGAGCAGTGCGCGCTCGAGCTCGCCGACCTGATCGGAGCGTGAGCATGGCCGCCCACCCCTCCGACCTGCCGGAGTTCCGTGAGCGTGCTCGAGCCTGGCTGGCCGCGAACATGCCGCCACGCACCGAGCAGAGCGAGCGCTACGCCTTCGCCCGGGGCGACGAGTGGGCCTGGAACCGGGCCCGGGAGCTGCAGCGCATTCTGCACGCGGGCGGCTACGCCGGCCTCACCTTCCCGGTCGAGTACGGCGGCCACGGCCTCGGCGTCGAGTACCAGCACGCCTTCACCGAGGAGTCGCTGCCCTACGAGATGCCCTACCTGTTGAACATCCCCACCCTGGGCATCCTGGCGGCCACCCTGCTCGATCACGCCTCCGAAGCGCAGAAACGGCGGCACCTTCCGGCGATCCTGCGCGGCGACGAGGTGTGGGTGCAGTTCCTGTCCGAGCCCAAGGGAGGCTCGGACATGGCCGGCTGTGTGACCCGCGCGGACCGGGACGGTGACCACTACGTGCTCAACGGCTCCAAGATCTGGTCCAGCAGCGCTTTCGCCGCGGACTACGCGCTGTGCCTGTGCCGCACCGACTGGGACGCACCCAAACACCGCGGGCTGTCGATGCTGATCGTGAAGATCCACCAGCCCGGCATCACGGTGAACCGGATCCGTCAGCTGTCCGGTTCGACGGAGTTCTGCGAGGAGTTCTTCGACGACGTCCGGATCCCCGCGGACGACCTGGTGGGTGCGGAGAACGACGGCTGGCGGGTGGCCACCGGGCTCCTCGTGCACGAGCGGGCGTCGGTCAGCAACAGCTCCCCGTACACCAGCGGCGACAACCGCGTGGCCACCCGGGACGAACCGGTGATCTCGCCGGCCGAGCTGGCCCGCCGGGTCGGGCGGGACCGCGATCCGGCCGTGCGTCGACTGGTCGCCGAGGACCACGTGCTGGGGGTCGTGCACCACCACCTCGTCGAGCGGGTCACCCGGGCGATCGCCCTGGGCAGGATGACCGACCAGGCCGGAGCCGTCCCGAGGCTGTTCTCCGCCGAGATGTCCGCCCGTCGCGCCGACATCGGTCTGGAGATCGGCGGGCTCGACGCTGTGGTGTGGGACGGGGCCGCCGGGGCCGACGCGCACGGGCGGACCTATCTGCAGCGCCAGGCCAACTCGCTGGGCGGCGGCAGCGCGGAGATGGCTCGCAACATCATCAGCGAACGCATCCTCGGAATGCCCCGGGAGCCCGCGCCCGACCGGGACCTGCCGTTCCGAGAGGTACGCCAGGGCCGCGGCGGCGAGCGGCGCGTGGACGGTTAAGTCGTGATCATCTCGGCCGCGTAGGCGGCCAGGGCGTCGCCGCACCCGCCGACCGAACCGCCCGGCGGGTGCACCACGTACCAGGTCGCACCGGCTTCGGCGAGACGTCCGAGATGGTCGCGGTGTTGCTCGGTCGAGCGGGAGGGGTCGTGGACGGCGCCATGCGCGTCGGCCACCTGAACCTCGATCAGGTCCGGGTCCCGGCCGGCCTCGGCGACCAGACCACGCAGGTCCCGGACGGCGGCGGCCAGATCGTCGACATCGGTGAGTGCGGCGGTGCGCGTGGTGGCGGCCAGTTGTTCGCCCAGGACCAGCGGCATCCAACCCTGGCCGGCCCGGGCGACGCGCCGGCGGGCGTTACGGCCGCTGCCGCCGATCCACAGGGGCGGGTGCGGAGTCTGCACCGGTCCGGGGACGCTGACCACCTCGCGCGCGGTCCAGCCGGCCCCGGATCCACTGTAGGACTCGGCCGTCCACAGCGACCGAAGCACGTCCAGGGCCTGGTCGAAGGTCGCCCCCCGGTCGTCGAAGTCCGCGCCCAGCGCGGCGAACTCCGAACGCAGGTAGCCGCCGCCTGCGCCGATCACCAGCCGCCCGCCGGAGAGGCGGTCGACCGTCGCCGCTGCCTTGGCCACCAGGAGGGGGTTGTGGTACGGCAGCACCAGCAGCTGGGTCTGGAGAAGAATCCGGCGGGTGACCGCCGCGCAGAACGCCAGCGCGGCGAGCGGCTCGAGGCTCAGATGACCGCCTCCGCGCAGCCATTTGAGCGACGGAGCGGGGTGCTCGGTGAAAGCCACCGCGTGATAGCCGGCCTGCTCGCACACGCGGGCGATCTCGACCAGACCGTCGCCGGAGTACAGCTCCGGCACGCAGTCGTGCCCGCCGATGGGGTGTTCCACGGTGAACTTCACGGTCGTTGCCTCCGGGCTCGCATGGGGCGTTGCCTCGGACATCCCGGACCTGTCGCACAGGTCGGCGGTGCTCGATTCGGCGGTGGTGGATTCGGCGGTCCGCGAAGAGACTACTCACCCGGATGCGATCGGGACGCATCAGATCGGCACCGTCGGGCGCCGGATGCCCGCCGCCGATTCGGTATCCTCTTCACATGGATCGAGCGCGGTGCTGACCGGAGGTCGGGTGCGTTCACCGGACGGCACCGAGATCGGCTACCTGATTCTCGGAGCCGGACCCACCCTGCTGTGCACACACGGTGCGTTCTCCAGCGGCGCGGAGTGGATGCCCGTGGCCGGGCTGCTCGCCGACCGCTACCGGCTGGTCCTGATGGACCGCCGGGGGCACGGGAGCAGCGGCGACCACAGTGGCCTCACCGGCGGACCTGCCGGTGGCGGACCCCTGACCGGACGGGAGTCGCTGGACCGGGAGTGCGAAGATCTCGCCGCCGTGCTGGGAGTCCTGGGCGGGCCGGTCACGCTGCTGGGTCATTCCATCGGCGGCTGCCTGGGGCTCATCGGTGGCCTGCGCCCGGACGGTGGCGCGATCGAACGGATGGTGGCCATCGAGCCGCCACTGGTACAGGACATCGACGAGGCGAAGGTGGCCCGGTTCCGGGAGTTGCTCGCCGACGGTCGCTACGAGCAGGCGGTGATCTGGGGTTTCCGCGACGTCCAGGGGTTGCCCGAGAAGGCACTGGACCGGATGCGCCGCAACCCCCGGAGCTGGACGGAGATCGTCTCCGGCGCGCCGATGATGGTGCGGCACTGGGAGATGGCGCTGGCCTTCCCGAAACCGGCCGAGTTCGCCTCGCTGGACATCCCGACGCTGTTGATCCACGGGTCACGGAGCGAGGAGCGCCCGTTCAAGCACTCCACCCGGGTGCTGGCCGCCGTGCTGCCCGACGCCCGCCTCGAGGTGATCGAGGGCCACAACCACGTCAGCATGTCCCGCGACCCAGAACCGGTTGCCGACCGGATCCGCGCATTCCTGGACCCATGAGGCACAGTCATGGGGTGCCCGGATCCGAGCGCGTCGTGCTGGCCGTCGACGGCAACTCGCTGGTGCACCGTGCGTTCCACTCCCAGGCGCGAACCGGGTTCCGGTCGGGGGAGGGGCGGCCGATGTGGGCGGTGCGCGGGCTGTTGTCGCAGCTGGTCGCCGCTGTCGACCGCGTCGGCCCGGACGCGGTGGTGGTCGGTTTCGACGACCCCGAGGCCAGCGTGCGCCGGGAGCGCTGGCCCACGTACAAGGCCCACCGGGCCGAGAAGCTGGCCGCCCTGGTCGATCAGCTGGCCGTCGCCGCCGACGTGGTCCGCGATCTGGGGCTCGCGGTGGTGGTGCCACCGGGACTCGAGGCCGACGATGTGCTGGCCTCGGTGGCCGGTCAGGCGCCGGGGGCCGGTGCGAGCACCGTCGTGGTGACCTCTGATCGGGACGCGTTCGGGTTGATCAACGCTCATACCCGCGTACTCCGGGTGATCAATGGAGGGGTCGAGGCCTCGCCGATGCTCACCCCGGAGCGCCTGGTACTGCTCCTGGGGGTCCGGCCGGAGCAGTACGCGGACTTCGCCGCCCTGCGCGGCGACCCGTCCGACAACCTGCCGGGGGTGCGAGGTATCGGGCCCAAGACCGCCGCGCGGCTTCTCGCCGCGATGGGCAGTGCCGAGGCCGCGTTCGCGGACCTGGAGGCCGGTGGTGGCCGGGTCGCCGAGGCGGTCGGCCCGGCGGGGGCCGCCCGGCTGGCCGATCCGCGGTCCCGGCGGGCGTGGGAGCTCAACCGCGCCGTGATGGCCATGCGCGCCGATGTGCCCGTCGACCTCGACGCGGGCCGGCTCCCGCTGCCCGCCACCGTGGTGAGAGAGGCCTTCCTCACTCATGAGCTGCACTGGACGACCGCCACCGCGCTCAGGGTGCTTGCGCACGACGAGTCCGCGGTGCCCCGGCCACCGAGTACGCCTCTGGAGATGGGCTGGGCCCCGTCCCGCCCAGCTCGGCGGTACGGACGGTTGCCGGTCAAACCCGTATCGGACCAGCTCAGCCTGTTCTAGAGGGTTCGCCAGGGCTAACATCCATGCGAGCGGGCGCTCCCGGCGGTCGAGTCCACGGTGCCGTACCGGGCGATGTCCGACCCGATCTGGACGCTTCACCAACCCGTCACTCACGAGGGTGGATCTGTGGTGAAGTATGTTCCGACTGACCGTCACGGATTTTTCAACGAATTGGCCAGGAGCGCACCGCATGGCGAAACCTCCACCGCGCGAGCGGAAGAAGAAGGTTTGTCCTTTCTGCAAGGACAAGGGGCAGGCGATCGATTACAAGGACACCGGCCTGTTGCGGAAGTTCCTCTCCGACCGGGGCAAGATCCGCTCCCGTGCGGTCAGCGGAACCTGCCGTCAGCATCAGCGCGACGTCGCCGTCGCGGTGAAGAACGCCCGTGAGGTGGCATTGCTGCCCTACCAGGCGACCGCCGGGGTCGGTGTTCCCGGTGGCGGGGGCGGCAACCGTCGGCGCCCCTGATCCGACCGGCGACCCGGTGCGCCACCGCTGAGCGGTGAACGAATCGGGCACGGTTTGATGCCCAGGTGCTCCCACGGAGCGTCCTGGGTCGAGGGGAACGGGGAGAACGAGACCGCGAGTGCGCATCGAGTGTGATGCCGGGCGTCAGCCCCACGCGGCCGGTCTCGCTCTCCCCGCTCCTACCTCTCGGTACCCCTTGCCTCGGCACGGTCGATGACAGGCGCCGAGGGTGTCGTTCAGCCCTGATCGCGGCCGAGTGACCCCGGTTGGACCTGTCGTCGCGTGATCCCGTGCACGAGCATCATCGGGTGGCGATCACCGAAGGCGCGGCGGCCGACGCGGCACAGCAGGTCGACATGGACGGGCGCGTCGACCTGACCGACCGCTCGGGGTTGGCTCAGATGGGTTACGCCAACCAGGAGCTGCTACCCACGCCCCTGGCCGCGCGGACGTGGAGCACCTACAGCTACTCCGCGCTGTGGATGGGGATGGCGCACAACATCCCCAGCTACCTGCTGGCCTCCGGGCTGGTCGCGCTGGGCATGAACTGGTTGCAGGCATTCCTCACGATCACCCTGGCCAACCTGATCGTGCTGGTGCCGATGCTGTTGAACAGCCATGCCGGCACCAAGTACGGGATTCCGTTCCCGGTCTTTGCGCGAGCCTCCTACGGGCTGCGCGGGGCCAACCTGCCCGCGCTGCTGCGGGCGTTCATCGCCTGCGGCTGGTTCGGCATCCAGACCTGGGTGGGCGGCCAGGCGGTCTTCGTGATCATCGGCAAGCTGGCCGGCGGGGCGTGGACGGACGCCGCCGGCTTCGGCGGGCAGCCGTGGACGATGTGGCTGTCGTTCGCTGTGTTCTGGCTCGTGCAGATGGCGCTGATCTGGCGGGGCATCGACGCGCTGCGCCGGTTCGAGAACTGGGCCGCGCCGCTGGTCACAGCTGCCTTCCTGGCACTCATGGTGTGGATCGTGGTGTCGGTCGGAGGCTTCGGGCCGATCTTCTCCCAGCCTTCGAGGCTTGGCTGGGGTGTCGGCTTCTGGGGTGTTTTCGCCCCATCCCTGATGGGCATGATCGCTTTCTGGGCCACCCTGTCGCTGAACATGCCCGACTTCACCCGCTTCGCGGCCGGCCAGCGGACCCAGGCCCTGGGCCAGCTGTTGGGGCTGCCCACCACGATGGCCTTCATCTCGATGATCTCCATCGTGGTCACGTCGGGGACGATCGTGCTCTACGGTCGGCCGATCTGGGATCCGGTGGAGGTGGCCAGCCGGTTCACCAGTCCCGTAGCCGTGGTCGTAGGCCTGGTGATGGCGGCGTTGGCCACGATCTCGTGCAATGTGGCGGCCAACGTGGTCAGCCCGTCCTACGACTTCTCCAACGCGCTGCCCAAGCTGCTGAACTTCCGCACCGCCGGGCTGCTCACCGGGGTCATCGGCATCCTCATCCAGCCCTGGCGGCTGGTGTCCGACCCGAAGATCTACATCTTCACCTGGCTCGGTTTCTACGGTGGTGTGCTGGCCTCGGTGGCCGGTGTGCTCATCGCCGGGTACTGGGTGCTCGGCCGGACCCATATCGAGCTGGGTGAGCTCTACCGGCCCGCCGGGCGCTACTGGTTCACCGGCGGGTGGAACTGGACCGCGGTGGTGGCCACGGTGTTCGGGGCGGTGGTGGCGGTCGGCGGGGCCTACTCCGCACCGGGCAGCGGGCCGTTCCCGGTCGAGGGCCTGATCCCGCTGCTCAAGCCGGTGTACGACTTCAGCTGGGTGGCTGGTCTGGTCGTCGGGTTCGGCGTGTTCATCGCCCTGGAACGCTCCGCCGCCGGGACCGGTGCATCCGAACGGGCCGGGCCCGGCGAGAAGAGCGGGTGAGAAGAGCGGGTGAGTCAGGCCGCGAAGGCCTGCGCCCGCCGCCGGGCCCGCGCCTCGGCGCCGACCACCGGATCGGCGAGCGCGCCGAACGCAAGACCCAATGAACCCCACAGCACGACCTGGGTGCCGAGCGACGAGAGCCGGAAGGTCCACAGCAGCGGCGCCGGGAACGCCTGAGGGACCTCGTCGACCCCGGGCAAGAGCCGACCGGCGAGCACGACCAGGACCAGGTAGGCGGCCCCGGCGACCACGGCGGAATCGAACGCGCCGAGCCGAACGCGCAGGCGGGCCCGGCCGGCGATCGCCAGCGCGAAGGCGAGCACCGAGAGCGCGGTGAACCCGAAGTACAGGGCGGTCCGCTCGCCGATGGTCTCCGGTCGCCCGACCGACGGCGGATTCGCCGGGTACTCGAGGAAGGGGACCAGCACCATCACCACGAACCCGGTGGCGGCGAGCGCGACCGCGCGGACCCGCACGGCCGGCTGCTCCCCGATACGGCCGAGCGACAGGACGAACGCGAGCGCGAAGAGCCCGCCGACCGCGACACCGTAGGCGGTGACCGCCACCAGCAACCCCGCTGTGCTCTGGACGCCGCGGCTGACCAGCTCGACCTCGTCGTGGCCACCGTGCGCGGCGGTGGCCGACTCGAAGCCGATGGCCGCGTCGACGGGGCCTTCGCCGACCAGATAGGCGAACGCCGTTCCCATCAGCCCGGCGATCACCCCCGCGACCATTCCGCGCACCAGCAGTGTTCTCGTCATCGTCGTACTCATTCCCGCGGTTCCCATTCCCGTGGTTCCCATTCCCGTGGTCCTCATTCCCGTCGACACATTTGTCCGAGCTCCTAGTGGCAGGGGAAACCGAGCAGATGTCGGCCGTCATGCACGAACTCGTGGACGTAGTCGCCGGAGATCAGTGCGGTCGCACCCTGCTCGCTCGACACGAAATACAGAATGATCAGCGCCAGCAGCCCGACGAACGCGATCCAGGGCAGGGTCTCCTTCACCGGGACACGGATCTCGATATCGCCGGCGCCGATCGCCGGATTCGCTGTGAGTGCCATCAATCGCTCCTGGGATCTAGTGGTGGTGGTCAAGAGAACCGGGGCCGGGGTGGCCGTCGCGGTCCTCGGGGTTGACGTAGCCGTCCTGGAGCAGGCCGTGCCGCGCCACGACGTTGGTCAGCGCGGTGAACCAGTGCTCGTAGTACTGCCAGCGGCCGCGCTCCTCGTCCGGGGCGTCCTGCCAGGAGCCGATGGCGGTGATCAGCTCCCGCTGGAAGTCCTGCCAGTCGTAGTGCCGGAACTCCGACAGCGCGACGGCCAGTCCGAAGGCCCGCCGCTGCCATTCGGCGTCGAAACGGGGCCGGTCCAGGTCGGTCACACAGGAGTCGTGGAACCGGACGGTGCCGTCGGCGTCGTAGCGCAGCGGCGCCTCGCGGCCGTGCTCGGTGGTCGTCACCTCGCCAACCTCCCGCTCACGCGGCGGCCGGCTGGTCGGCCAGCGCGACGCCGATCATGGACTCGGTGGTGACCAGCCCGGCCAGCTGCTCCTCGGTCCAGCCCTCGGTGCCGGGCGGACGGGAGGGCACCACGAACCACCGCGAGTGGCCGCTGGAGTCCCACACCCGCAGCTCGGTGTCCTCCGCGATGGCGACCCCCAGCTCCGCGAGGACCGCGCGTGGTTCCCGGGCCGCGCGGGCCCGGAACACCGGGTCCTTGTACCAGTAGGGGGGCAGACCGAGGACCGGCCACGGGAAGCACGAGCACAGGGTGCAGATCACCAGGTTGTGCACTCCGGGTTCGTTCAGGACCGCCATGAGGTGCTCGCCCTCGGCGCCGGCCATGCCGTCGGGCAGGTCCAGCTGGGCGATCGCCGCCGGCGTGTCGGCGGCCAGCAGCCGGGCGAACTCCGGGTCGACCCAGGCGCGGGCGACGATCCTCCTGCCGTTGACCGGGGTCATGGTCGATTCGAAGTAACCGAGGACCTTGTCGACGGTGGTGTCGGTGATGACGCCCTTCTCGATGAGCAGGGCTTCGAGGGCCCGGACACGAGCGGCGTTGGCGGCCTCCCGCTCGTCGGGGTAGCTGAACTCCATGGTCACGCTGATTCCTCCCTGGCCGAAGAGGCTGATGTGGGGCCGGCGGGTGTGAGATACGCCTGGTACAGCTCGGCGTAGAAGACGGCGGCGGGCTCGGCGAGCTCGCCCCAGATGTCGGTGGGCTCGAACCGCACGATGTAGACCGGCATGGGGTCGCCGATCCCGTCCGGACCCGTGGAGCAGAAGTAGCCGTAGTCGCCCTCGAACACCCGCTCGACCGTGCCGGTACGCCCGCGCACGTTGCCGGGAAGACGGGTGTGGTCGGCGGGGGGCACGTCCTTGACCGTCACCCGGTCACCGACCGCGAAGGCGGGTGAGCGCGCCGGACCCTGGCGGGGTGAGTCACCCTCTCGTAGGTAGCGGATGACCTGGTCGTCCACCCGACGGTCCCCACCCTCGGGCAGGGGCAGGCCCGGGTCCCGCCGGTAGACCGCGGTCCTCGCCTCCAGTTCGTCCTCGGAGAGGTAGCCCTCGGAGGTGAAGAAGCCGCTGATTCCGCCGAGCCACTTCTCGTAGTACCGGTACTGGAAGTAGGCGAACGGGTGCATCGCCTCGGCGCCCTTGCGCAGGTCGGCCCACGTCCAGATGGAGGAGAACTCGGTGGGGACCTCGTCGATGGGGTACCGCGGGCCCGCGCCCCCGAGGTGATCGCTCAGGCCCATCATCGCGACGTGGATGCCGAAGATCCGCTGTTCCCAGTCCTCGACGAAGACACGGGGCTCGAAGTGGATCGGGCCGAGGTTCTCCAGACCACCCAGGTTGTGCTGCAGCTTCACGACCGTCCCTCCGGTGCCGGTCCGCTGGCCGGTTCGACGGCCGCCCCGGTGTCCGCCCCGGTGTCCGCCTCGGGGGCCGGGCTCGCGGTCATCGCGGCCCCCCAGTACTCCGAGGCGATACCGAAGACCGCACCCAGCACCATGCAGAGCGCCGCCACGAGGGCCGGGTTGCCGATGGAGGCGGTGGTGATGTCGCGACCGGTGGCGGCGACCGTGCCGACCGTGGAGGCGAACCCCCAGACGATGGCCGGGATCTTCGACAACAGCCCGATCTTGGAGGCCTGGACCATGGCGGCGCTGCCCACACCCACGGCCACCGCGGCCGCCGCGGCGCCACCGCCGAACGCGTGGACGGCCAGCAGGGTCACCGACGCGATGAGGATGCCGGCGAGGTTCGAGGCGACCGACCGCACCAGACCCGCGGTGCCGCCACCGAGGATGAAGAAGGACGCCCAGGCGATGAAGATGACCCAGACCGGAATGGGCAGGACGGTGGCGGTCATCAATGTGGCTACTCCGCCGAGCACACCGATGCTGATCGATAACGCGTCCAGTTGACGCATGGCCATGGTTCTCCTGAATGAGATGTCGGGAATCGTCGATACCCGCGGACCGGTCGAACAGTGGAAAGCGGGTATGACAAGCACAGCTTCAGGAGAATTTATTTCGTTCTTGTTACCCGATGCTCAACAAGATGTATCCGAAACGGTCACGGAAAATCGTTGCCGGAGAAATGGGCAGCACAATAACCCGCGCTCTCTGATGAGTGCGCGGGTCCCACCGATCCGTGCCATTGCTCGGATGTCGAATTGCCTATAAAATGATGAAAGGCGGTCGCATGGACCGTCTTATCGTGCTTCCTCTCCGGCATCATGCCCACGACGTCGTCGGCGCCGAGGCCGGACCTACCCACGCCGCGCCGCTGCGGTCGGAGAGCCCGGGTCGATCTCGCTCGATCCCAGAGTCCTTCGTGGGAGCACGGAAGCCAACTGCCGCAGCGGACATACGAGCCACCATTTCGGACAAGAACGGGGAGCCGGGCATGAGCCGGACCGTGACGGCGGCGGATCGCGCTGCGGAGCGCACGATGGTCTTCCTGCTCTACGACAAGGTCACCCTGCAGGACGTGGCGGCGCCCCTGGAGATATTCGCCCGGGCCAACGACTTCGGCGCGCGCTACCGCGTCCTGCTGGCCTCGCCCACCGGCGGACCCGTCGGGACGACCGCGTTCACCCGGCTGAGCGCGGACATCCCGGTGGACGACGTCCCGGACTCCTTCGACACCCTGCTCGTCCCCGGCGGTGTCCCGGGCGACTTCACCTTCACCCCGGGCACCCACGACATCCCCGAGGAACGCACCCCGGAGGCCGTTCCGGAGGCGATGGCCGCCGTGCGGACCCTGGCGCCCCGCGCGGCCCGTATCGCCTCGGTCTGCACCGGTGCGTTCCTGCTGGCCGCCCTCGGGATCCTTGACGGCCGCCGGGCCACCACCCACTGGGCGCACTGTGCGCAGCTCGCCCGGGACTATCCCCGTGTCCTGGTGGACCCGGATGCGCTGTTCGTGCAGGACGGGTGCATCGTCACCGGTGCGGGGATCAGCGCGGGCACCGACATGGCGTTGGCGATCGTCGAGAACGATTACGGCACCGAAGTCGCCCGCCGGGTCGCGCGGTGGGTGGTCGTGTTCCTGCAACGTCCGGGTGGGCAGGCCCAGTTCAGCGTGTGGTCCGAGGCGGGCGGCCCGACCACCCGAGGACTGCGCGAGGTACTGGACGAGGTGGTGCTCGACCCGGCCGCGGACCACTCGACCGCCGCGATGGCCGCCCGCGCCTCGGTGAGTGAACGCCACCTGGCCCGGATGTTCCGTGACGAGGTGGGCATGACCCCGGCCCGGTACGTGGAACGAACGCGGCTGGAGGCGGCCAAGCTCCTGCTGGTGAGCAGCGACGAGGGCCAGGGGTCCGTCGCCCGCCGCGCCGGGTTCGGCTCGCCTGAGACGATGCGGCGGATCTTCCGCCGCAACCTCGGGGTCTCGCCGGGCGGCTACCGAAGCCGGTTCCGGACCACCGGCGTCGACGGCTGAAATCCCCGGGAACCTATCGGGCGAAGATCAGGGTGGCCGGCGTGGGCGTGGGTTGGACGGTGACCTCACCGAAGCCGGGCTCGGCCACTCAGGCCTGGTAGTCCCGTCGCCGCCAGGTGCCACCCTGTATCGCGTTGAGCAGCATCTCCGAGGCGAACACCCTCGCCTACGGTCACGACCCGGCCGTGGGGAGAATCGGGCGATGACCGGTTGGGACCAGCTCGGAACGAACCTGCCGACCGCGGTGCAGGTCGTCGTCGCCACCATCGGGATCTATCTGGCGCTCGTCCTGCTCGTCCGGATCGGTGGGCAGCGAGGCCTGGTGGCGATGTCGGGTGCGGACGTGGCCTGTGTGATCGCCCTCGGGGCGGTGGTGGGCCGTACGTCGCTGCTGGCGAACCCGACCCTGGCCACCGGGGTGATCGCGCTGTCCGTGCTGTTCGGCATGCAGCGGCTGCTGACGATCCTCGAGCGGGGACCGCGCGTCGGACGGTTGCTGGCGCGGCGGTCGGTCGTGCTGATGCGCGATGGGCTGTTGTGCGAGGACGGGATGCGGCGGGCCCGGGTGAGCGACGACGACCTACGCCAGCGGCTGCGGCTGGCCGGGATCTCCCGCCGCGAGCAGGTGGGGCTGGTGGTGCTCGAGCGGACGGGGCAGATCAGCGTACTGCGGGCCGGTGTCGAGCTCGAGCCATGGCTGGCGGACGACCTCGAGGCGCAGGGCACGTGCGCTCCACCGTGAGCACCGGTCAGCGCCCCTGTGCGGCTCAGTCGCGCGGTTGATGCACGGGACACCAGTAGGTGGTTCGACCGCCCACGGTGCCCCGGCACAGCCCGGTGCCGTCGCGGGGGCAGAGGCCGCCTGCGCGGCGGTGGGGCACAAGGGTCAGGGTGTGCACGCCACCGTCACGCAACGCCTCACCGACGGTCTCGAGCAGCACCGCGTGCAGCCGTCGACGCTCGGCCGGGGTCAGGGTGTCGACAGGGCGCGCCGGATTCATCCCGGCCCGCCAGAGGATCTCGTCGGCCAGCAGGTTGCCGACACCGGCCAGCGCGTGCTGGTCGAGCAGCCGGGCCTTCACCGAGGCCCGCCCGTTCCCCAGCGCCGGGTCCCACTGCTCCGAGCTGATCGTGGCGGCATCCGGACCCAGGCCGTTCAGGACCGGGTCCAGCCGGACCCGGCCCAGGCGGCGCGGGTCGATCAGCCGCAGGGCGCCACCGCCGTCGAAGGTCAGGGCGAACCGCGACCAGCGGTAGTCACCGGGCACCCGTCCGAACTCCCAGTGATCACCGCCGTCGATCTCGCTGCCGTCCGGGGCGGCGACCACGATCTTGCCCGACATGCCGAGGTGGATCCCGAGCACCGGGCCGGCCGCGGTGTCGCACCACAGGGCCTTCCCCCGCCGGTGCGTGACCGTCAGCGTGGTGCCGATGAGCGCCGAGGCGATCTGCCCGGCGGCGTGGGGACGGCACACGTAGCCGTCGGTGTCGTCGACCGCGACGATCCGCCGCCCGATGCCGGCCCGTTCGATGACCGCGCGGGCCGACTCGACCTCCGGCAGCTCAGGCAAGGCGGCGCGGGGCCGGGCCCGTCGGCCGGTGACCGGGCTCGCTGACCGGAGTTCTGTGCCCACCTCGGACGTTCATCCACCACCTCCGCCCACCAGGATCCCACTCGCGTTCGTGGGGGACCTGCTTCGGCCGCTGACGCCGAAGACCAACCGAGCGACCGGCTACCTGAGTCCGAGACCGACGACGAAGGCCGTCAGGACCACCGCGACGACGGCGGCCAGCCCGACCGCCGTCCGGGGCGATCCGCTGTGCAACGCGGATCCGCTGGTGAGCCGGCGGCGCCTCATCAGGTACAGCGCACCTCCGACCAGCAGCACGCCGACCACCAGAAGGGCCAGCGGCGCGGCCAGCGAGTCGGGGAAGTACAGCCCCAGCGCGGGAGGCACCGTGAGCAGGGTCGCCACCGCCCCGACACCGAGCAGGACCAGATCGCGCATCCACGCACCCGCCGCGATCAGTACGGCGGCCGTCGCCAACCCGAGGGCCGCGCCCCAATCGACCGAGACGGTCAGCACGGCTCCCGCGACCGCCACGACGCCGCCGATCAGGTATGAGGCCTGCCGGGGTCCGATCACCGCGCCCCACCCGAGCAACAGCCACACCGCGCCGACGCCCCAGACGGCCAGTCCTATGACCTTCTCGTCGGCGACCGGCAGGTGCGCCGCGGCCGCTCCGGCGGTACCGGCGAGCGAGACCACCAGCGCGGCGTGCTGGAGGATCGCCCGGTGCACCCGCCAGAGGACCGCCGCACAGCACGCGGTGCCTGCCCCGACGAGTAGCGCCTGGTCGTCCTCGGACAGATGCAGTATCTCGTCCCCCAGCAGGCTGAGTCCGGTGGCCAGTGCCGCCATCGAGAGCAGCCAGCACACGCTGCGCAGCCGTTGCCCGGGGCCTGCCTGCTGCGGATCGGTACCGGAGCGCGCCCGCACGGCGGCACCGGCCGCCAGCAGTACGGCGGCCGCGCCGAACACGATCGACAACCGCCCGGCCACTCCCAGGCCGGCCCAGTACCGGGCGGTGATCACCCCGGCGGCAACGAGGACCAGGACCCCGCCGACGTACCCCAGCGCCTCGCCGACCATCGACGGACCACGCTGCGCGGCCGGTGCAACTGCTGCATCTCGCTGCTCGTCAGCCAGGATCCGATCGGCCTGCTCGGCCGTGATCAACTCCCTGGCGACCCAGCGGTCGAGCCGCTCACTCAGCTCCAGGGACCGGTGTGGTTCGTGCACCTGCGACCGTGTCACGGAGTAAGCATGGCTGACCGGATCTGGGGCCTTTAGGGCAGAAGGTCTCCACATCCGCGGGCCGGTCGGCGCAGGGTGGGCGACCGCCGCCGCGGCCGACCCCGGCCCACGCGGGCACCCCTGAGAGCGAAGTCGATCACCCGATTCGGTGCCATGGCCGGGTTCGGCTTGAGCGGACCGGTTGCGCCGCGGCAGCGTCTCGATCGAGAGCTGGACTGGCGAGAGAAGGATCTGAGCGATGCGCACGTTCATGGCTGGGATGATCAGCACCTTGACGGCGGCTGTGCTCGGCGTCGGCGCGATGCAGGGTACGGCGCTGGCGCAGGGTGGATCGGGTACCCCGTCGGCCGGCGACGCCGGAGTAGCCGCGGGCCAGACGGTCCTGGACGTACTGGACGCCCTCCGTTCGGGACGCCACTCGAACAGCTCCAATCCCGGCGTCACCTACTAGCGGAGTCACCCGGGCGTGAGGGTCCTCCCGGGGTGTCGATACGGCCCGGGCCGGACGGCGCGGGGGCCTCGTCCACCGGTATCTGGCAGGGTTCACCCATGTCCGAGGATCCGTCGCAGACCATCGATACGATCATCGCCGGACTGGGCGACTGGCGCGGTGAGACGCTCGCGCGGGTGAGGCGTCTCATCAAGCAGGCCGAGCCCGCCGTGGTCGAGGAGATCAAATGGCGGAAGCCCACGAATCCCCTGGGTGTTCCGGTGTGGAGCCGCGCAGGCATCATCTGTACGGGGGAGACCTATAAGGACAAGGTCAAACTCACCTTCGCCAAGGGCGCCTCGTTGCCCGACCCGGACGGTCTGTTCAACTCCGGCCTGGACGGCAAGGTCCGGCGGGTGATCGATCTGCACGTGGGTGACGAGATCGATGCCGACGCCTTCGTCGCCCTGGTTCGGGCCGCGGCGGAGGCCAACGGCGCCTGAGCACGGCCCTTCGCGGCGCGCCGCGGACCAGGTACCTCAACAACGCGGTCCGCTGTGCGACCGGATACCTGATCCGTCGGACAGCGGGGTTCGGCACAGGAACGGACGTCGGCTGAGCGCGAACACGGTCTCGGCGCCACCCTGAGCTCGCTACGTTGTGATCATGCGGGGAACCGAAGGCTCACGGGTCACGACGCGCGAGGTCCACTACGACGTCGACGACCTGCGGATGATCGCCCACCTTGCACGGCCCGCGGGTAATGGTCCGTGGCCGGCGGTCCTGATCGGCCACGACGGAGTCGGCCTCAACGACTACCAGCGCCGACGCGCTGATCAGCTGGCCGAGCTCGGTTACCTGGCGCTGGCCATGGATTACCACGGTGGGCGCTGGTTCTCCGACCCGCAGGAGATGCTGGCTCGGGTCCTGCCGCTGCTCGACGACCCCGAGCGGATGCGGGCGATCGGGCGGGCCGCGTTGGAGGTGCTGCTCGCCGAACCCGGTGCCGACCCCGGCCGCCTGGCCGCCGTGGGCTACGGCGCGGGCGGCACCATCGTCCTCGAGTTGGCCCGCGACGGTGTAGAGCTGCGGGGTATCGCCGCCATCCAGCCGGCCCCGCCGACGCCCCGTCCGCGGGAGACGGCGGCCATCCGGGGCTCGGTCCTGCTCGGCGCCGGCTCCGAGGACCCGATCCAGGCCCCGGAGCAGCTGCGGGTGTTCACGCGTGAGTTGCAGGCCGCGGGGGTCGACTGGCGGCTGAACGTGTACGGCGGTGCCCAGCACGCCTTTCACATCCCACCGTCGAACCCGGACGGCTCGTTGGCGGCCGGTGGTGAGCACACCCAGACCGTGCTTCCCGGGGTCGGCTACCACGCGAGGCATACGGTGCGCGCGTGGCGGGACGTACTCGACCTGCTCGCGGAAACCGTCGGCCCACCGCCCCCTTAGGGCTCGGCCGAGGAGGAGCCGGGCGCAGTTTCCGGCTAGGCCACCCGATCACCGGGGAAGGGAACCGAGGGTGAGGTTGCCCGGAGTCGGCCGGTGGCTGATCGTGCGGAGCAGGAGTCGGGTCCGGTGGGGGTCGGCCACCGGACCCAGCGTCCAGCGGCGGACCGAGTCACATCCACCCAGCCGAGAAGCTCCTCGCTGCTGTCGTGCAACTCGTCGGCGACGGCTTCGACACGCTGATCGAGGCGTGTCGAGGCGTCTTCGAGCCCACTCAGCGCCTGTGCCAGGTGGGGATTCGCGCGGGCGGAGGTGACGGTGCCTTCGCCGGTATCCGCCATCACAGGCCGGCGAGATGTCAGGCGACGAGACGTTTCACGCAAGCGGCGTTTCATCGAGGGCCTTCGCCAGATCGCCGGGGGTGTCGTAGATGGCGATGGCGCCGGCCTCCCGGAGCTCGTCGTTGCCGAAACCGCCGGAGCGGACAGCGATCGCCGGCATGCCGGCCTTCCTTGCCGCCTCGATGTCCCACACCGAGTCACCGATCATCACGCTCGACGCGTCGGTCGGCGCGCCCAGCTTCTTCAGTGCCACCTGCAGCAGGTCCGGTGCCGGCTTGGAGGATTCCACGTCGGCGCTGGTCGTCCAGTCGTCGGCCAGGTCACGGGCGTCGAGTGCGTCCAGGAACACCTCGACGTGTCGCTGCTGTCCGGAGCTGGCCAGAACCAACCGGTGGCCCCGGTCCTTGATCGCCACGAGGAGGTCGCGTGCGCCGGGTAACGGGGCCATCTCCTCCAGCAGCGCATCGACCTCCTTGCCCTGCTGCTCACGGGCCTGGTCGCCGACCCGGCGCTCGAGTTCTTCACCTCCGAGGGCGGTGACCACCTGGTCGCCGCCCATGCCGATGAGCCGGTGCAGCCGCCACACCGGGTGGATCTCGCCCACTGACCGCAGAGCCCGGTACCAGGCCAGAGCGTGGTGGTAGTTGGAGTCGATGAGGGTTCCGTCGACGTCGAGTACTGCGATGGTGGATTCGGACATCCGACCGGATGCCCCGGGATCCGGGCCTTCAACCACGGATCCCAACGGCAGAGCGAGTACGGCGGAGCAGATTGGGGCGCGTGGTTGGCACGCCAGCCCGACGGGAGCTGGACTTTCACGCCGCTCACCTGGGCAGCCGCGCCCAGGCGTCGGGTCATTCTCGTTGCTGTCGGCGCAGGAGCATGGGGAGAACCGTCCAGAGCGAGGCGAAGACGACGAAGGTGATCGTTGCGGCAATGACCCCGGCTGGACGTCCCGCGGTGACTGTGAAGATCAGCAGTACCACCCCGGTCACGGCGAGTCCGAGCAAGGCCAGGCCCGCTATGGCGCACACCTGGCCGGCGGACACGAGTGGACCACGGGCGTGCTGGCGGAAGAGGCCTCTGTGCAGTGCGACCGGCGTGATCAGCAGAGCCGTGGACAACGTGGACAGGCACACGGTGCTCAGGTAGATCCCGTGTTCGTAGCCGGAGAGGCCGGTGAACCGTGACTGGAACACGGCGGTGAGCAGCAGGCCGGTCAGTAACTGGACGCCGGTCTGTACCACCCGGAGCTCCTGAAGGAGATCCGCCCAGTTTCGATCGAGCTGCTCGGTGGGGGTCTCGTGCCGCTCCCGACGTATCTGCGCCGCCCGGTTCTCAGTCATCGGGTTTTCCTCAATGCGCTCAAATGCAGTGACCTGCGCCGGCATCACCGCGCGGGTCCACGAGGGGAGTCCCGCGATCGCGCGGCGCCATCAGTATCGGTGAGAGCAGCACCCAGCTCCAGACCGTGAAGAGCTCAGGCACCCAAGGGCAGCGGCGCGGCGCGGTTTCCGGGGCGGCGCCGACCGGGATGCCCCTGGCGTCGGGTTCAACCGGGATCATCTGACCTGCGTGTGGCCCGTCCTCGAGGAGAAGTGGCGACTCCGACGACGGTGCCGTTTGTCGAGCACCAGACGAATGGCGTCTCGGTCGGCTTCGGTGAGGGCAACCTCGTACCCGCCCCGGCGGCGAAGCCGGTCAGGCGGTGTCCCGCTCCATGCGGGGCGGGCATGATGTCGGATAGACCGTTTGTCGAGACTTGAGGACCGGTGATGAGTAGTTTCGAGCGTCCGGAGGCAGATGCCATGGAGCAGTTGCGGCCGGTGCGCCCGGAGGATGACGAGGAGGTTCCTGAGGCGTACCCGGCTGAGGCTGACCCGGCCGATGCAGCGGAGCAACAGCGGGATGTCGGCTCGGACGACGAGGACGATTACCCGCCGGGCTGACACCCCGGCGGCGCCACGCGATGGAGCGGTCGCGGTGGCGTGACGTCCCTCGCCGGGCACGGCTTGTCCGTCGTCGTTGTGTTCGTGGGTTGCTGGCAGAGTGTTCGTGGGCTGCTGGCGGACCGGGACGCCCCAGGTCGTGCACGACTGTGCCTGCGTGAGCGCCGTGCCCTGTCGGCCCGCGAGCCCGGCGCGATGTCGATGCGCGGTGCCCCGGCTTATCAGCCACTCACCGACAACCGAGGCGCCGCGCAACCCTGCGGTCAGAGCGCCTGTGCGATGGCCCTGCCCAGGTCGGAGGTGCTCGCGGTGCCGCCGATGTCCGGGGTGAGCGGTGCATCGCCGCCCGATGCCAGCACCTGCTCGATGGTGCTCAGGATGGCGTCGTGCGCGTCCTTGTGGCCCAGGAAGTCCAGCATCATCGCGCCGCACCAGATCTGGCCGATGGGATTCGCGATGCCCTTGCCCGCGATGTCGGGGGCCGATCCGTGCACGGGCTCGAACAGGGAGGGCGTGGTGCGATCGGGGTTGAGGTTCGCGCTGGGGGCGATGCCGATGGTGCCGGTGCAGGCCGGGCCCAGGTCCGACAGGATGTCGCCGAACAGGTTGCCGGCCACCACCACGTCGAAGAAGTCCGGGCGCTGCACGAAGTGGGCCGTCAGGATGTCGATGTGGAACTTGTCCTGCTTCACGTCCGGGTAGTTCTTGCCCATCTCGGCAACCCGCTCGTCCCAGTAGGGCATGGTGATCGAGATACCGTTGCTCTTGGTCGCGCTGGTGAGGTGCTTCTCGGGCCGTGAGCGCGCCAACTCGAAGGCGAACTTCAGCACGCGGTCCACGCCGTGGCGCGACATCACCGTCTCCTGCATCACGATCTCGCGCGGCGTGCCCTCGTACATGCGGCCGCCGATGCTGGAGTACTCGCCTTCGGTGTTCTCCCGCACGATGTACATGTCGATCTCGCCGGGCTCGCGCGGCGTGCCGTCGCGGCGCACCACGGGGGCGGTGATGCCGGGCATCAGGCGAGCCGGCCGCAGGTTGACGTACTGGTCGAATTCACGCCGGAACAGCAGCAGCGAACCCCACAGCGAGACATGGTCCGGGATCTTCTCCGGCCAGCCCACGGCGCCGTAGTAGATCGCGTCGTGGCCGCCGATCTGGTTCTTCCAGTCGTCGGGCAGGTACGAGCCGTGCTTCTCGCAGTAGTCCCAGCTCGAGAAGTCGAAGTGGTCGAATTGCAGGTCGATGCTGAAGCGGTCGGCGGCTGCCTCCAGCACGCGCAGGCCCTCGGGCATCACTTCCTTGCCGATGCCGTCTCCGGCGATGACGGCGATCCGCTTCTTACTCGTACTGGGTTTGCTCATCGGGGGGTCTCCTGATTCACAGAGGACAGAGGCGCCGGTCTTCTTACACAGACCAGTTGATCATGGGCTTGAAACGAGCCGCTCGCGGAGTCCGTCGACGGGCGCCACGAGCGGTGGGAGGTCGTGCCTCACCGTAGCTTCCACGATGGAATTTCCGTCGCCACCGCTGCGTCAAAGGATCATTCACGCCGGGTTGTCGCGCACCCAAGCGTGGCCTTCCCGCGTCGCCTCGACATCGAAACGGCCTCCGAAGTCTTGCCGCTCGATCAGTTCGACGAGCCCAAGCGCCTCCAGGCGTAGCAGGTGCTCCTCCAGCCCCTGCTCGCTGATGGTGTAATCGGTCCGGAACTGCCCGACTGCCCCTCTGGTCGGGAAGGCAGCGTGACCCAAAGTGATGTAGCGAAGGAGCCTCCGCTGCGCGGAGTTCAGGTCGTAGATCGTCACTCGGCGACCGTAGCGGCCACCCGACCAACCCGGCGGAGCGTTGGCGCCATCACGTAGGGATCGTGAATGATGGCGAGACCACCATCAACCCGATCTGCCACTGCAGCGGTTGCTCCGACCGGTGGTCGGACCAGCGGGGCCTGCCGAGCTACGAACAGGAAGAGACACGACATGGCCAAGGTAGCCATCGTTGGCTGCGGCGCGATGGGCTCGGTTTACGCGGGTCTCATGCAGCTCGCCGGACACGACGTCCACGGCGTCTGCCTGTGGCACGACCACGTCGAGGCGGTCAATATCCGAGGCCTGCGGGTGACCGGCGCGAGCGGTGACAACACCGTCCGCCTCGCTTCCATGGCGACTACCACCGTGGGCATCGGGGTCTGCGACCTCGTCATCATCGCCACGAAGGCGTTCGATGTGGAGGCCGCCGCTGAGTCCAGCCGTCCATTGCTGGGACCTGGCACAGTGGTGCAGTCGATCCAGAACGGTCTCGGCTCGCCAGAGCGGGTCGCAGCGATCCTCGGGCCGGCACGGCTGGCCATCGGTGTCGTGGGCGGTTTCGGCGCCTCGGTCCCCGAGCCGGGCCTGGTGCACCACAACGGCATGGAGATGATCCGTTTCGGGTCTTACGAGGCATTGCCCCGGCCTGATCTGGAGGCCTCCAGCGACATCTGGACGTCCTCGGGGTTCAGCGTGAAGCTCTTCGACGACACCGATCAGATGGTGTGGGAGAAGTTCGTCATGAACGTCGCCTTCTCCGGTACCTGCTGCGCCACGGGGTTGACCATCGGCGAGGTCCTGGCCGACCCCGATGCCTGGGCGGTGGCCGAAGCCTGTGCTCAAGAGGCGGTGGCCGTGGCTCGCGCCGCGGGGATTCGGCTCGACGTCGGTGAACCCATCGCACACGTCCGCACCCTCGGTAGCAAGATCCCGAACGCCCGCCCGTCGATGCTCCTGGACTTCGACCTCAGGCGTCGGGGCGAGGTCGACGCCATCATCGGCCAGGTCGCGGTCCTGGGCGAGAAGTACGGGGTGGACACCCCGACGACCCGGACGATCGCCGGCATCATCCGTGCCCGCGAGACCGGGTATCTGTGAGCCCGACCGGCGGGAGTCCGCAGTGATTGACGTGGTCCGGCCCGAATGATGTCCCTAGGGACACCCCGCGGCACCAAGGCCTGCCCTTACCGGGGTTGGGTACCGACCCCGGAACCGGCCAGCCGAACAGGCGCAGCACCCGGGCCACCGCCCGTCGTGGCGTGCCGGTCAGTCTCAGGTCCGTGCCCGCCGCCCGCGCGACAGTACCGACTTCCGTCAGCACCCCCAGGGCCGTGACGCTGAGAAAGGTCACGTGCGTGAGGTCGACCTCGAGCACAGCGGGTGGCGAGACGAGCTGGGCGAGTAGCAAGGTCCGCAGGCCGGGCACCGTGCACATGTCGATCTCGCCGCAGGCGCGGGCGAGTTGGGTTCCGGTCGGACGGGACGGTTCACCGCCCACGGACTGTGGGCACGCCGTTCCGCTCCGGTCCGGGGTGATGATCAGGTCGGCCATCCCGGTATCGTCGCCACTCGAGGTCGCTGTGTATTGGGCACGACGGTGCGAATGGGCGTCCGTCCGATACGCCCCGCAAGGGGACGATCAGCCGGGCGCCCGGCTCACGCAAGGGTGCGGGCTCGGGTCGAGTGCTCGCCGTTGTCCTGCCGCACGACGAGGTAGTGGCCGTCCTGCTGGTGCCGCGCGGCCGCGGCGGGCCGCGGTTGGCGCTCGGGTCCGACGCCGGATCTCCAGCGGCGGGGCCGAGCCCCCAGGCCGGACCCACCAGGGTGTGGTCGTGGATCGCATCCCGCGAGGACGCACGAGGCCGTGGTCGCCGTCAGCCGCCACGCTGGCCGTCCGACTCGGAAACCCCGGTCGGTGTGGCCGTCGCCCCGGGCGGCCGTTTCACCGCGCCGGCCAGCTCCTGGAGCGGGCCGTCGAGTACCCGGCTGAACGTCGGGAAGGGCCGGACGACGTCGGCGACCGCGTCGAGCGGGATCTCCGCGCGGATCGCGAGCGCGAGCTCGGAGATCCATTCCTCGGCCTTGCCACCCACCGCCGTCGCGCCTATCAACATGCCCCGCGCCGGGTCTGCGACCAACCGCACCCATCCCTGGCTGGAGCCTTCGGTGACCGCGCGAGCGGTGTCGCCCAGGTCCGCGTGCGCTACCACAGGATCGATGCCGGCGTCGCGGGCGCTCGCCTCGGTGTGCCCGACAGCGGCGACGGCCGGATCGGTGTAGACGGCCCTGGGTATGGCCCGGTAGTCGGCACGTGCCTCGTCGCCGCGGAGATTGGCCGCCACCACGCGGCCCTGGTATGCGGCGGTGTGTGTAGCGGGAGCGACGCCGGTGACGTCACCCACGGCCCAGACGTCGTCGGTGCCGATGACCCGGCACCGCTCGTCGATCGGTACCGGCGCGCCTGCCCGCATCGGGACGCCCAGGTTCTCCAGGCCCAGCTCCCCGGCCCTCGGCTGCCGGCCCGCCACCAGCAGGAGCCGGTCCGCATCGACCGGGCGCCCGATGTCGAGGGTGGCGCGCACCCCGGCGCCCCGCGGTGTCACCTCGACGACCGTCGTGCCGGACATCGTGCGTGCGTCGAGGGTGTGCAGCCTCTCGGTGATCGTTTCCGCCACCGCCGGCTCCTCACGGGGGAGTAGCCGGTCGGCCCGCTGCACGATCGTGACGACCGCACCGAACATGGCGAGCAACAGCCCGAGCTCGCACCCCGCCGGCCCGCCGCCGACCACCACCAGCGAACCCGGCAGGTCGTCGGTGCTGAGCAGATCCTCGCTGGTCCACGGCACGATGGAGGACAGCCCGGTGATCGGCGGCAAGACCGGCACCGACCCGGTGGCCAGCACGAGGTCCCGGTAGCGGATGCGCGCACCGCCGCCGATGTCCACCACCCCGGGCCGTACGACCCGGCCTCGACCCCGGAACAGCCGGACCCCGGCCCGCTCCAGGCGCTCGGCGGCGGAGGTGTCGTTCCTGGAGTGCACAGCGCGTTCGCGGCGGCGGACCGCCTGGCGGTAGGCCGACTCCGGCGTCACCGGCCCGAGGAAGAACGGTGCGAACTCGGGGTCCGTGGCCATCGCCCACACCGAGGCGCTGCGCAGCATCGACTTGCTCGGTATGCAGGCCAGATACGGGCAGGCACCGCCGACCAGAGCGGGCTCCACCACGGCCACGGACCGGCCCTCCGCCGAGGACCAGACGGGTTCCGACCCGGGCCCGGAGCCGAGGACGACCACGTCGAAAATCTCCATCACGACCTCCCGCGCGGTTACGGGTCCGATCGTCGCCGCCGCCGACACCCGGGCACCTCGTCCTCCCCGCGTGAAGTCCCGCCACCTGTCTGAGCCCGGCGGGGGCAGGTCCGTCGCGGCACCGAGCGATGCCGGTCAGTCGCCGCCACCCCTGGCCTGGTCGACCATGTCCTCGCGACGCGGTGTCGTCAGGGCGGTCCGCCGAAGGGCCTCCAGCATTCCGTGGAGGTGCGCCACGGCGAGCTCTATGTCGTAGTACTTGCGCTGCCCGGCGCGCGACTCGGCGGCCAGCAGGCCGCAGCGGTGGACGCTCTCGAAGTCGCCGTAGGGGAACTTGTAGTGCCCTTTCGTCCCGGAGTCCTCCCGGTCGTCGACACCGAGATGCCATCTTGCGTACTCGGCCATGCCGTGCCGCTCGATGAAACTGTTCTCCTGCTGCGCGGACGGCTGGTGCTCGGTCCAGTCCCCACGGTCGTCGATGGTGTACCGGCCGTCCGTGATGAGCGCCCGGGCGTGGTCGAATGCCCGCCGGTTCAGCGTGGCTGCCATGACGTCCTCCATTATCGCGAGCTGGGCCCCGGGGTCAGTTCCCGCTGGGGCGCCGGGGGGGGCAGGTGCAGCGCCGGGCCGACGTCGCGGTCCAGGCGTCCGACCTTCGACGCGCCACCCGGGGAGCCGAGATCGTCGAAGAACTCGGCATTCGCCCGGATGTAGGCATGCCACTCGGTCGGCACGTCGTCCTCATAGAAGATCGCCTCGACCGGGCACACCGGCTCGCACGCGCCACAGTCCACGCACTCGTCCGGATGGATGTACAACATCCGGCGGCCCTCATAGATGCAGTCGACCGGGCACTCCTCGATGCATGACCTGTCCAGCACGTCCACGCACGGCTCAGCGATCACATAGGTCATCGGGCGGCCTCCGTATGACATTGCCGATCCGTCCGCACGGGCAGTGGCCGGGTCGTGGTGGTCGTCCCGACCGCGGCTGCCCGGCCGAACCGGTCATTCCCGCACTCTGTCCGGTCCACCCCGGGCCGGAACCGGCCCGCTGGGTCCCAGCTCGACCTCGGTGCCTGCCCTGGCGGAGCGACTTGGCGGGCCGGACCATCGGGCGCCTGTCCTACAGACACCCCATGCCGACCGCCGCCGCCGCGTCCTGCTCCGCTGGGCCGACGCTTTCGGCGGGGGAGCCTGGCAGCTTAAGGTGACCATGGCGTCCGATACGACGAGCACATTCGGCAACCTATCGATTCCGGTCCCGCGGAACGGCACACCGAGCGGCGACGGAGTCGTCGTCAGCGCGGGCGCGGTGGCGGTCGACGTGTACATCGACTACCAATGCCCGTTCTGCCGGCAGTTCGAGCTCATGGCCGGCCCCACTCTGAACCGTCTGGTGGCCGACCGGATGGTCAGTCTGGTCTACCACCCGGTGAACTTCCTGGACGCGATATCCCCCACGGGCTACTCGACCCGCGCTGCATCGGACCAGGCATGTTCCGCGAGTACACCGACGCGCTTTTCCTGAACCAGCCCCCGGAGGGCGGCCCCGGCCTCACCGACGCTCAGCTCGTGGAACTGGGTCAGGACATCGGAATCACCGACCTCGAGTTCGCAGAGGCGATCCACCGCGGCCGCTACCTGCTCTGGCCGCCGTACGTGACCGAGCGCGCCGTCCAGCGCGGAGTCGGCGGCACCCCGAGTGTGTTCGTCCGGGGTATCCCGGTGGCTGCGCGCCCCGGCCCGATCCTGGTCGCCGTCCAGACCGCCATCGAGTAGCTCGGAGTCGGCCCGCATGTTGCGGCCACTCGGCGAAGTACAGGTTGCCCTGGCCCGGTGCCGGAATCTCCTCCCCCCGACGGGGGGTGACCTGGGGAGGCCGTCGGACGAGGCCGTGGTCCATCCGCACGCGAAGTTCGGGTCAGTGCTTGTGGATGTGCACGGTGAGCTTCATCCCGGGTGTACGAGCCCGCGGCCGGCCGTTTTCGTGATCGCGATCTTGACTCGTGAGGCCCGCACAGGCTCTCGGCATACCCTGCGAGCGCGGCTGGCGGCTGCCGGACTCGTAGCCGTCGGGACCCCCACGCGGCCATGACCCGACGGGTGAGTACGACGGCCGGTGTTGCGCCCGTCGGGGCGTTGCCGGGCGGGTGGCCGCGCTGCCAGGGTCTCATGGTCGGTTCGGTCGTGGGCCGCCAGGACGGGCGGGTCCGTCCGAGCCCGCGCCCGTCATGGAGGAGGTTGTCCATGTCTCAGCCCAGTGGTCGGTCTCAGCCCAGTGATCGCCGGCCCGATACGGGAGCGGGCGGGCCCGCTCCCGGACCTCCATCGCGCGCCGGACGATCCGCTCCCGCTCGGCCTGCGCCGAGGCCAGCGGCGGGATCACCGACCTCTGGCACACCATGAAGATGATCAGTAGCAGGGTCTCGACGGTCATGCCCGCGGAAGGGTCGGTGCCCGGCGCGCTTGACCGACGAGATCGTGATCGGCCATGAGCTCCGGCACGACGCCGCCCTCGCCACACGGGCCGAGCCGGTTCGTCGACAGCGGCGTCCGGGCAATCGAGTTCGTCGAGGACTGCGTGCACCTGGTCGTCGCGTTGCTGCTCGCCGCGCTCGCGGTGACCCTCGTTATCGACACCGTGCGGCACGTCGTCGTGCTCCTCGGCGGCCCCTACAACCTCCCGCTGGTCGTGCTCGGGATCCTGGACGAGACCCTGCTGCTGCTGATCGTGGCCGAGCTGATGCACACCACGGCCATCGCCCTGCGTCACCACGGCGCGCTGGACCCCGAACCGTTCCTGGTGATGGGGCTGGTGGCCGGGATCCGCCGGGTGCTGATCGTCACGGCCGAGGCCGAGCAGTCCTTCCACTGGAACCCGCAGGGCATCGAGCTGCTCGTGCTGATCGGGCTGATCCTGGCGATGGCCTTCACCACGTTCCTCTGGCGGCGCTCCTCGCGCAGGCGGGACCCGACCTGACGCGGCCTCAGGCGTCGTCCACCAGGTCGCCGATCGAGTTGACCACGAGGATCGGACGATACGGGTAGCGGGATACGTCCTCCGCCTTCACGATCCCGGTGAGCACCAGCACCGTCCGCATACCTGCCTCGATACCGGCGACGATGTCGGTGTACATCCGGTCGCCGATCATCACCGTCGCCTCCGAGTGCGCCCGCAGGCGATTGAGAGCGGCCCGCATCATCAGCGGGTTGGGCTTGCCGACGAAGTCGGCTCAACATCGCTCGCCCGCTGATCATCGCCGCCAACGAGCCGGTCGCTTGCAGGATCCCGGAGCTGGAGGGCCCGGTTGGGTAGATGTCGCGGCGCCGACCCGGAAGGTCCAGCCGGTGCGCCCGCCCTGGTGCACGCAGGCCATCCCCACCACTCCGATGGGTCGCCATGCTGGACGGGCCAGTAGCCTGCCGGAAAGGAGCGCGCCACGGGCTCGCCCGCACGCCGGCCCCCGAGCTCGGGGGTCCGGTCGCGTACCCCGCATGGGCCGAGGGGACGCCCGTCCACCAACCTGACCGCACCCGCATCGCGGTGCACACCGGCCCGCTGCCCGGTCGCCACTTCTACGCCGACGCCGACCAACTCGAGGGCCTCCACGAGCACGCGGGTGCACGGTGTCTGTTCACGCGCCAGAACCTCGATCGCACCGTTGCGTCCTTGGCTCAGGCCGAGCGCCTGGCCGCGCGGGCTGGGTTGGAACACACCGGTACGAGCCGGGGGAGTGGGCCGGTGTCTCGCAGCCCGACCCTGTGTCGTTGTAATTGTGTCCGAGGGGGGACTTGAACCCCCACGCCCGTTAAAGGGCACTAGCACCTCAAGCTAGCGCGTCTGCCATTCCGCCACTCGGACCGACGATGCGGGAAGAATAGCTGACCCCAGGATGGACGCGAGCACCCCCACCGTCCAGCGGTGGTCGGCCGGCCTGGACCACACGGCGAAGCGTGCGAACACGCGCCCGCCGACCTCCCGCGTGCGAGGATCAGGGGGTGCGGAGGCCGGAGTGGTTCGCCGAGCTGCGTACCTGGTTGAGCGGGGTGGACCCAGGCTGGGCGCGGCTACGGCTGGCGTCGCTGGCGGTGGCCTCCATGGCGCTCGCCACGGGGATCATGGCGGTCGCCGAAGCGGTGGCCGATGTATCGGTGACCGTTGTGCTGTTCGCCGCGGTTCTGGCCATGGTCAGCAACCTCTCGGTGAACGAGGCGGATCCGGCGCGACGTCGGATGACCACAGCGCTCATGGTGTTACCGGCCGTGGCGTCGACCCTGCTGGGCACCTTGCTGGCTCCTTACCGGATTCCCGCTGATGTGGTCTTCGTCCTGGTCATGGCCCTCGCGGTGTACGTCAGGCACTACGGGCCGAGGGGTACCGCGCTCGGGATGGCCGGGTTCATGCCCTACTTCTTCACCCAGTTCCTCAAGGCGTCCACATCGGAGCTTCCGTGGCTGCTCGTGGCCGTTGTCGTGGGAATCACCACCTCGCTCGTGCTGAGCGCCTGGCTTTTTCCCGAACGAGCCGACCGGACCTTGCTCCGGCTGGTGAGAGCCTTCCAGGCGCGGATGCACATCCTGATCCGCGAGCTGGCGGAAGCACTGGAGGAGGCCGGGGCCGGGGGAGGGCTGGAGCGTCGACTGCGTGCGGTCCAGGTGGCCAGGACACGCCTGAACGACACCGCCCTGCTGGTAGCCGACCACCTCGACCGGCTGGCCGACAGCGCGGCAGACAGTGTGAGTGACAGTGCGACCGACAAGGCGACCGACAAGGTGACGGACGCCGCGACGGGCTCGGAGCACGCCGAGGTCGGGTCCGATCCGGGTGGGCTGACCCTGCACGTCCTGGACGCGGAACTCGCTGCCGAGCGGTTGGCGGTGGCCACCCGGCGGATGTTGGAGGAATCGGCCGAACGCGACCCCGCCGACGTCTCCGCGCTGATCATCGGGGTGCAGGCCCTGGAGCGCGCCACCAGATCCGGGATGTCGGTGTCGTCCTCGGCAACCGCCCGCTCCGCCGCCGAGGATGCCGTGACCGGCCTCGTCACCCGGTCCGGCCACGGGATCGAGCGCGAGCAGCGGGTCGCGTTCGCGGTCGTGCGCCTGGCCGAGGCTCTGGTCCTGGTCGATCAGGACGAGCAGGCGGCGCGTTCGAAGTCGGCCCACACTTCGGGGCCGGCTCGGGGCTCGAAGAGGAAGGCCGGCCGGGAGGAGTCGGTGCCCGCCGGCGACACCGGAGGGGACGGACCACCGGCCATCGCCCGCCGTGCGCCGGAGGGGCCGGACACCTCGCCACCGACCGAGGCCATCCGAATCCCGATCACCGACGTCCCGACCGTCGGGCTCCCGCCGGTCGGTGTCCCCATCGGCGACACCACGGCCGCTTCCGGCGGAGACCCGTCCGGCCCCGATGCCACCCCCGGCCCCGAGGCCGCAGTCGGGGACGAGCACACCGACGATTCGACGCCAGGGCTACGGCTGGCCACCCGGCAGGCGATCCAGGTGTCGGTCGCAACCAGTCTGGCGATCGTGGCGGGTGAGCTGATCTCGCCCGCGCGCTGGTACTGGGCGGTCATCGCGGCGTTTGTGGTCTTCGCCGGCACCACCAGCCGCGGCGACCTGCTCAACCGGGGCCTGCAACGGGTGATCGGCACCATCGGCGGGGTCTTCGCCGGTGTCGGGCTGGCGGCCTGGGTCGGTGAGGCCCGGCTGCCTGCCCTGATCCTGATGTTCGGGTGCGTGTTCTTCGCCATGTACCTGGTGCGGGTCTCGCAGGCGCTGATGGCGTTCTGGATCACCGCCGTGCTGGCCCTGCTCTATGGCCTCATCGGTCAGTTCAGCACCCACACCCTGCTGTTGCGGGTCGAGGAGACCGCCATGGGGGCGACCCTGGGAATCCTTACCGGCTACCTGATCCTGCCCAAGAAGACCCGCGACGTCTTCGGTGAGGCGCTCGACGACATGGTCGACGCCGCCGACGCGGTGCTGGCCGCCGCCACCCAGCGCCTGCTCGGACACCCGACCCCGCAGTCGCCGCTTGTCATGGCCCGCGACATGGATGTCGCGCTGGGAACGCTGCGGGCCAGGGCCAAGCCGCTGGACAACCCACTGCCCGGACGGCGTGGACGGACCAGCTACCACCGTGCGCTGCGGGTGCTGACGGCTGTGGATCACTACTCCCGCTCGCTTGCCCGCTCGTCGGTGTGGATCAGCGACCCCACATGGGCGCCGACCCTGGTGCCCGCTGTGGACCGGGTACGGGGCAACGTCGACGTGCTGCGCAGCCGGGTCCAGCACCGGGCCTCGGGAGAGCTCGCCTCCGCGGAGGAGCTGATCGATGCGGCGGAGGAGCATGCGGCGCGGGCCGCACCGGGCGCCCGGCGGCTCGGCCAGCTCGCGGCGATGAGGGTGATCCGGCGGCTCGATCAGGTGGTCGTCGGCTTCGCGGCGGATCTCGGATCGCCCGCGCCGACCGGGGCGGCGCCGACGATGGTAGGAAGACCCGGTGACTAGTACCGAGGGTTGGCGGCCGGACGCATGAGCTCCGCGCAGGACGAGGTCGTCGAGCTGGTCGGCGACCTGATCAGGATCGACACCACCAACACCGGTGATCCGGCGACCACTGTGGGCGAGCGCGAGGCCGCCGACTACGTGGTGGCGAAGCTGACCGAGGTCGGCTACGAGATCGAGCGGGTCGAGTCCGGGGCGCCGGGCCGCGACAACGTGTTCGCCCGGCTCCCGGGCGCGGACCGTGAGCGCGGGACCCTCCTGGTGCACGGCCACCTCGACGTGGTCCCCGCCGACCCGTCCGAGTGGTCGGTCCACCCGTTCTCGGGCACCGTGCAGGACGGCTACCTGTGGGGCCGCGGCGCGGTGGACATGAAGGACATGGTCGGCATGACGCTGGCCGTGGCCCGGATGTTCAAGCGCGAGGGCGTGGTTCCGCCCCGGGACATCCTCTTCGCGTTCCTGGCCGACGAGGAGGCCGGCGGCAAGTACGGCTCGCAGTGGCTCGCGGACAACCGGCCGGACCTGTTCGAGGGATGCACGGAGGCGGTCGGGGAGGTCGGTGGCTTCTCGCTGACGCTGACCGACACCAATGGCGACCCGGCCCGGTTCTACCTGATCGAGACCGCCGAGAAGGGCATGGCCTGGATGCGGTTGCGAGCTCGCGGCCGCGCCGGGCACGGGTCGTTCCTGCACACCGACAACGCCGTCACCACGCTGGCCGAGGCGGTGGCGCGGCTGGGCAACCACCGGTTCCCGATCGTGCTCACCGACACCGTGCGCGCGTTCCTCAGCCACGTCTCCGAGGCGACGGGGATGGAGTTCCCGGAGGAGGACCTCGACGGCTCGCTGGCGAAGCTGGGCCCGCTCTCACGCATCATCGGCGCCACCGTCCGCGACACCGCGAACCCCACCATGCTCAACGCCGGCTACAAGGCCAACGTGATCCCGTCCACCGCCGAGGCGGTCGTGGACTGCCGGGTACTGCCCGGACGGCTGGAGGCCTTCGAGCGTGAGGTCGACGAGCTCCTGGGCCCCGATGTGAGCCGGGAATGGGTCACCCTGCTGCCCGGGTTGGAGACGACCTTTGACGGTGACCTGGTCGAGGCCATGGCGGCGGCACTGCGCGAGGAGGACCCGGACGCCCGCACGGTGCCCTACATGCTCTCCGGTGGCACCGACGCCAAGGCGTTCGAGGAGAAGCTGGGGATGCGCTGCTTCGGCTTCGCGCCGCTGCGGCTGCCGCCGGACCTCGACTTCGCATCCCTGTTCCACGGGGTCGACGAGCGCGTGCCGGTCGACTCGCTGCTGTTCGGCACGCGCGTGCTGGACCGCTTCCTGCGCACGTGTTGAGCAGGACAATCCGCTCGAGCCTGAGGACGTGTTGAGCATGGATCTGAAGGGCCGCGGTGTGATCGTCACCGGCGGGGGTTCCGGCATCGGAGCCGCCCTGGCCAGGCGGTTCGCCGACCAGGGTGCGTTCGTGGCGATCATCGACCGGGACGCCGACGCCACCAAGGCGGTGGCCGACGAGATCGCCGGGCTGGCGCTGCCCGGCGATGTGTCGGACCCGGACATCATGCCGATGTTCACCTCCATCGCCGAGGACCGGTTCGGCCGCCTCGACCTCGTGATGCTCAACGCCGGGATCGGCGGCAAGCAGTCCGGGGTGGAATCCCTCGACGTGGAGGCCTACCGCCGACTGGTGGGGGTGAACGTCGACCACGTCGTGTACGGGGTGAGCGCCGCGGTGCCGGTGCTGCGCAGGTACGGGGGAGGCACGGTGATCGCCACCGCGTCGCTGGCCGGGCTGCTCCCGATGCCGACCGACCCGCTCTACACCCTGACCAAGCACGCCGTCGTCGGCTATGTGCGCGCCGCCGGGGCCCACCTGGCCGACGAGGGCATCCGGGTGTGTGCACTGTGCCCGGGGTTCGTCGACACCCCTCTGATCGCCGCCGAGCGGGAGCAGTTCGGCGACTTCCCGCTACTGTCCACCGGCGACGTGGTGGCCGCCGTCGACGCGATCCTGGACCGGGGCGTGTCGGGCGAGGCCTGGTTCGTGCAACCGGGTCGGGAGCCTGCGCCGTACGGCTTCCGGGGTGTGCCCGGCCCGGCCGGTGGGGTCGCCCCACCGAAGATGACCTGGAGCGAATGATGCGGGCTTGGCGGGTACACGAGCTGGGGGAACCGGCGGACGTCCTGAAGCTGGAGGAGATCCCCGAACCCGAACCCGGCCCCGGGCAGGTGAAGATCA
>Ga0310811_10000391_pt1 | contig 59782 bp, 57 predicted proteins | sample YCmetagenome_FD_207642 | JGI IMG/M metagenome (GOLD analysis project Ga0310811, IMG submission 207642) | Soil microbial communities from experimental microcosm in Duke University, North Carolina, United States - YC | ecosystem: Engineered > Artificial ecosystem > Soil microcosm > Unclassified ... | reverse complement strand
GGCGCTCGATTCCTACCAGTCCACGACGACGACGGTCTCGACCCGGTTGCAGGTCGCGCAGACGCTGCTCGGCAATATCGATACCGCGACCCAGGCGGTCAAGAACGCGGCGCAAACCTCGCAATTCACGATCGACTCCTCCGGTCAAACGAGCGATCAGCGAACGGCGACGAACCAGCTCGATGCCATCCTCTCGTCTTTCAATGAGCCGGTCGGCGATCACTATCTCTTTTCAGGCAGTTCCGCCGACCAGCCGGCGGTTGAGAACGCCGACGTCATCCTCAACGGTTCGGCAGGCCGCGCGGGGCTCAAACAGATCATCAGCGAGCGCCAGCAGGCCGACGTCGGCGCTTCAGGTCTCGGACGGTTGAGCATTCCGGCAGCCACGGGAACGACCGTTTCGGTTGCCGAGGACGTCGCCGGCTCGCCCTTCGGCTTCAAGCTCGATTCGGTTTCCTCGACGCTCACCGGCGCCACGGTGACCGGTCCCACGGGTACGCCGCCCGGCATTACCGTCGACCTCGGCGCGACCAACCCGTCGGACGGCGACGCGCTGCAACTGACACTGAAGCTGCCTGACGGCACCACCACGACGCTGTCACTCAAGGCTACGACCCAGTCGCCGCCCGGCGCAGGTCAGTTCACTATCGGCGCGACGTCGGCGGATACGGCCGTCAATCTGCAAGCCGCCCTCACGACCTCCGTGAGCCAGGCCGCCGGAACGACGCTGACTGCGGCATCCGCCATGCAAGCGTCGAACGAGTTTTTCAACGCCGATGTCAATAATCCGCCGCTGCGTGTCGACGGTCCGCCCTTCGACAGTGCCACGGCCCTGACGTCCGGCACGGCGGCGAACAGCGTCATCTGGTACACCGGGGATGCGGGGACCTCGTCGGCGCGGTCCAGCACCACGGCCCGCCTCGATACGTCGCTGACCGTGTCCTACGGCATGCGTGCGAACGAGCAGGGGCTGCGCAATGCGGTGCAGAACGTCGCTCTCTTCGCGGCCACGACCTATTCGACGACCGATACCAATGCGGAAGGAAGCTACGATGCGCTGCGCACGCGCGTTGCCGGCAATCTCACCGGCAGCAACGGCCAGCAATCGGTCACCGACATCGAGGCCGATATGGCCAGCGCGCAGCAGGCCGTAAAAGGGGCCGGCGACCGCCAGACCCAGACGCAGACGGTCCTGACGAGCCTGCTCGACAGCATCGAGGGTGTGTCGCAGGACGAAGTCGCGTCGAAAATCCTCGCCTTGCAGACCAGTCTGCAAGCCTCGCTGCAGGCGACGGCAAGCCTCTACAAGATCAGTCTCGTGAATTATATCTAGGCCACGATCCAGAAATCTGCCCTTGCAGATCCGAAGGTGGGGCCGGGTTTCGGAAAGGATCGTCTCACGCGAAAAGCATGATCGCGACAGGCGTTCATGCCGAGAGGCGTTTTGCTCTTTCGCGCAGGTCGGCTTCGTAATTGATCAGAACGCGGGCCGCCTTCAACGCCTTGTACATGTTGCCGGAAAGAATGTGATTGTTGATGTCGGCGATCAACGGGCCGGTGCTCGGCACGGCGTTGAGAACGTCGCGCACGAGATCGAAATAGACGCCGTGATGAATTTCCGGAGACTTCGCGGTGTACATCAATTGGACCGCGAGATAGATCAGCTTCGCCGGCGTGTCGGCGGTTTCCGGGGTGAGGATGTCCTTCTCGCGCAGGATCGGCACCTGCCCGTCGATCAAGAGGCGCGTGCGCTGGTCCGAATTGGTGATGACGCATTCGCCGACGATGATGCGTTCGCCGCGCTTGAGTTCGACCTTCAACGCCATGCTGCTTCCCCAAAAGCGCATTCCCGCGCCCGGGCGTATCGTGATCGGATATGGTAAACGAAAGATAAACGCGCGACAGCGTGTGCTGCGGGCAATCAGCTCTGGTGGGCGTAGGCTGTTTCGAGGGTGGACGCACCGGTGGCAGCGTTGGTCATCACCGTGCTGAGTTTGGCCACGCCGGCTTTCTGCAAGACGAATTTGGAATCGCCGATTCGAAAGGCGTTGTCCCTGATCAGCACGTCCTGATATTTAAGGGTGCTGCCGCTTTGATATTTGGCCTTGGCGCGAAAGCCGTCGACGCTCGATACCGTGACCGTGAACGACTGTCCGCTTGCGTATTTTCCCGACCAGCTTCCTTCGAAACTGGCCGGATCGACCGGAACATACTTGCCGGATGTGCTGACACTTCCTCCTACCGTCAGGTAGTTCGACGACAGGATGCCGTAGATGTCAGACATGATGGGCTCCGACGGAAAACGAGCGTCAGGCGGCGCTGCCTGAAAGGCCGGCGGCGAGATTGCGATTGATCTCGATCAGCGATCGGAATTTGTCGCGTTGCGGATTGATCTGCAGCGCCGCGGTCTGTGTCAGCACGAAGATGCCGATATTGGCGATGTTCTGCCGAATGGCGAGGGCCTGCGGATTTTCGTCGCCCAGTGCGGCGCTGACGAAGATGGACCAGAGTCTGCGGTTGAAAAGCAGGGCGTCGTTGGTGCGTTCACCGGTCCTGTCTTCGTTGGTGAGGACGTCCTGGAGTTTGTTTGCCGCCTTCAGCAGAGCCTGTGCCTCCATTTCGCGCGGCGAAGAGGTGGTTTGAGCTACACGGGCATAGGCTTGAGCAGCGTTTGACATCCAGGACCTCTTGGAAAAGCCTCCGGGAATTCGGAAGCGAAATGCTGAAAATTTATACAAGCGCGACTTTAAAATATGGTTAGCGCACGTTTGCATTTGAGGTCGAATTCGGGCGGCGTGAAAAATTCTTGCGCGGTGATCGCGGTGGACAAAATAAAAACGGCGGGGTTTCCCCCGCCGTTTCCGGTCTTTGCGAGTTTGTAGCGTTTAGCGCAGGAGCTGGAGAACGCTCTGCTGCGACTGGTTGGCCAGTGACAGGGCAGATACCGCGATCGACTGGCGGGTCGACAGCGCCTGGCTGTTGGCCGCTTCCTCGTTGGTATCGGCCAGCGTCAGGTTGGACGAACCGGTCTGCAACACGTTGATCAGGTTCTTCGAGAAGTCCTGACGGATCTGCACGACCGACAGGTTCGAACCCAGGGTCGAGGCTTCGGTGCGCAACGTGCTGCTCGCCGCGTCAAGCGACGTGATCGCGGTGTTGGCCGAGGCGTTGTCCAGGAAATCGGTGCCAGCGGTCAGCTTGCTGAGGCCGAGACCCTGATAGTCGAGCGAGACGCCTTGAACCGTCAGCTTCGAGGTGCCTGTCTCATTGAAGGTCAGCTTGAGCTGATCGCCATTGAGGAGGTCGATGCCGTTGAAGGAGGAATCCTGGGCGGTGGCTGTGATGTTGTCCAGGATCGAGTTGTACTGGGTGACGAGGCCGGCGCGAGTGGCCTGAGCGGTTGCGTCCTTGACCGGGGCGCCAGCCGTGAGACCATTGAAGGCCTTGCCGGAGGCGGCGGCGGTTCCACCGACCGCGCCGATCGTCGAAGACGCTGCGTCGTTCGACGTCGTGATGGTGATCTTGCCCGTCGAGTCGATCGTCGCCTGCAGGTTGTTGGCTGCCAGCTTGTCGTTCAGGTCGTTGAGGCTCTTCACCGTGCCGCTGGTGCCGTCACCGAAGGTGATGTTGGTGGCGGTGCCGTTCCCGGTGGCGCCGATCGTCAGCGTCGTGCCGCCGAGCGCGGTGACGCGGGTCGTCGTGCCGGCGGCAAGGCCGAACGAGGTCAGCGAGGTCAGCGTGCCGGAGATGACCAGATCGGACGCGGTGCCCGTGCTGATCTGCAGCTTGCCGGCATTGACCGAGGAGGCGTTTCCGCCGGTCGCACCGGTGATGCTGTCGATCGCGGTGAGCAGATCGCCAACGGTAAGCGTGCTGCCCGCGCCGGTGCCGATGGTCACGTTGCCGCTGCCGTCGGTGGTCGAGGTGGTCTGACCGGTCGAGAACGTGATGGTCTTGCCGTTGACCGTCAAAACGCCGGTCGGGGTGGCAGCCAGCGTATCCGAGGTGGCCGCGCTGACCAGCTTGGTCGCCGCGGTGATCGGAGCCGGAGAAGCGAGGTTGTTGTTGACGACCGTGCCCACGAGTTGAGCGTTCTGGGTCGCGGAGCCACGCAGATCGTCAGCCGTCGCGCCGGTCACGGCGGTGGTGGTGACGCTCGACTTCGTCGAATAGCCCACTGTCGTCTGCAGGGCCTGGTTGGCGACAGACTTGGCGCTGTCGACAAGCTTCTGCAGCGAGGTGATGCCGGTGTTGGCAGCCTGGAGCACCTGGACGCCGTTGCCGATACCGTCGAGAAGGTTGTTGATGTCGCTGGAGCGGTTGTCGAGCGACTGGGCCGTGAAGAAGTTGGTCGGGTTGTCGAGAGCGGTATTGACCTTCTTGCCGGTGGCAAGGCGGTTCTGCGTGGTCGCGAGCAGATCGGCGGTCGACTGAAGCGACAGCAGGTTCTGGCGGACCGATGCTGAGAGGACGATATCGGACATCTTATTTTCCTTCTGGGGTTGAAAGGCCCGAATTTCTTCGGCCCGGCCAGAGAGTGACGATCAAAATCTAATAAAGGCTAAAGGGACTTGGGCCGTGCAGGCTCAGAATGGATTACGTCTTCGATGCCGGGACGACTCTTGCGGCGCGCCGGGAGGCGACTGTCTGGAGCGCGAAAAGCCGCGTGATTGCAGCGGCATGCCGAGTCGTTTTGCGAGCGCCATCACCACGCGGTCGATGCTGCGGCGCAGTCATCCGCGGCTGACGCCGCGGCAACGTGTCCGCTGTCTGAAAACGGAAGTGGTTTACCGGGGTGCCGCTTTTCTGAATGTGTCGTTAACGCGCCATCAAGACTTATGGCAACGGCACAGGAGCGTGCGCGACGCTTGCCGGATCAGGTTCTTCCGGATCAGACTCTAAAGTGCGCGACTGAAGGCGAGGGGCTGCGCTGCGCCCGGCCGCGGCGCCGAGGCACGGCCATTGGCGCCATAGGTGTTCGGCGCGGCCTTGCGTGCGATTTCGTCGGCGACCCCGCGGATCAACCCTTCCGACACCGCATGCGCGGTGGCGAGCACGGTGAGGCTTGTCTGCAGTGCTTTCTGGAACAGAACATGATGATCACGAAAGGCGTCGATCAGCGGCCGCCCCGCCTTAACGACGAACGGCTTGCTTATCTTGAGCCGGGTCATGCCGTTGACGTAGCCTTGAGCGTAAGCGGACTTTTCCTGCGCGACGACGGCGGCTTCGCGCAACCGCCCGATGCGCAGGAGCGCGGTTTCGTGCTCGATCATTGTCTGCAGAGCGCCCATCGCCTGTGTGAGATCACCGAGGAGCGTTTCCGCTTCAGCGATCGATGCGACCGGCCGCAGGACAGGGGAAGGTTCGTTGATGTTGAGGTCGTCCATAATGGCCGTCCATCCAGTTTGTCGCGTGAGTTGCCTTGAAGCCGCGCATCGCGACCGTGTTAGTTCCTGCGGCCTTCCTGCTGCGCGAGCAGCGTCGGATAGACCTGGTCGGCAATGCCGATCCCGCCAGCCTTGGCGAACGATTTCGCGTATTGATCGATCTGGAAGGAGCGCCATACGCCGGTGCTGGAATCCTTGCCGAACTCGCCTTTGGCATCGAGGCCAGTGAACATCTGGCTGAACATCGTGTTGAGGAACACGGCTTCGAAATCTTCTGCCGCGCCGTGCGCCTTGGCTTGAATGCTGGCGCGCATGGCTTCCTTCGACGGCAGCGTGAGCGAAGATCTGAGGCCGGGGGCAAGCGTGAGCGGTTGCGGCATCACATCACCTCAATGTCGGCTTGAATGGCGCCGGCCGCCTTGATGGCTTGCAAGATGGCGATGAGATCGCGCGGCCCCACACCGAGTGCGTTGAGACCATCGACGAGCTGCTGTAGCGAGACGCCGTCTTTGACCAGCGCGAGTTTCTTGCCGTCCTCCTGCACGCCGATGCGAGAGCGGGGCGTCACTACGGTCTGTCCGTTGCGTGAAAACGGAGCGGGCTGACTCACCTGCGGCGATTCCGAAATCGTGACCGTCAGATTGCCTTGCGCCACTGCCACGGTAGAGACGCGGACGTCGCGGCCCATGACGATGATGCCGGAGCGTTCGTCGATGACGATTTTTGCCGCCAGGTCCGGCTCGATCTGTAGCTGTTCGATTTCAGTCAGCAGCGAGACGACGTTGCCGTGATAGGCCTGCGGCACGGTCACCTGGATCGTGGACGGGTCGATCGGCTCGGCCGTCGGCGTGCCGATGAAATCGTTGATCGCGGAGGCCACACGCTTGGCCGTTGTGAAATCCGGATTGCGCAGCGCCAAGCGAACCTGATTGAGGCGGTTGAGCGCGAATTCGATTTCGCGTTCGATGATCGCGCCATTGGCGATGCGACCGACGGTCGGGACGCCGCGGGTGATTTTGGCCGCGTCGCCTTCGGCCTGGAAACCGCCGATCGCCAACGATCCTTGCGCCACCGCGTAGACATTGCCGTCGGCGCCGAGCAGCGGCGTGACCAGCAAAGTCCCGCCTTGCAGGCTCTTGGAATCGCCGAGCGAGGAAACGGTCACGTCGAGGCGGGTGCCTTGGGTGCCGAATGCCGGCAGGTTCGCCGTGACCATGACGGCGGCGACATTGCCAGTGCGGATCTGGGTGCCGCGGATATTGACGCCGAGCCGTTCCAGCATCGCCTGCAGCGATTGCTTGGTGAAAGGGATATTGTTGAGCGTGTCGCCGGTGCCGTTGAGGCCGACGACAAGGCCGTAACCGATCAACTGGTTCTGGCGCACGCCCTCGATATTCGCGAGATCCTTGATCCGCGACGTCGCATGGGCGGTCGGCGGCTGCGCGCCGATCAGCACCAGCGCCGCGGCAAGTACGGCAATCAGTCTCCTCATCCTCTTCTCCCCGATGAGGTGTGTTCGCAAGCCTTGATGCGAAAGCCGTGCCATCGGGCGATTACAGCAACACTCTGATTTCAATGAATTAATTCAGGCCCTGGTCACGGGGGTCCGGGCGGCGGACCGGCAAGAGCGGTGCAGACCGGCAAATTTTGCCGGGAGCTTTACGCTTCATTAACCATAAGCCTTGACCTTACCGGCCAGGAACCGGCGATCACGCCGCTGGTGGAAGAGGTTTGAAATGCGCATTGCCGGATCGACCGCTCCTGCCCGGTCCACTTCTTCAGGGGGACCCCGTCGCGCCGCTGCCGGGGGATTCAGCGTGACGTCCGAGCCGGGCGCGCGCAGCACCGGCGCGACGGCGGCCCTGCAATCTGTGGGCGGTATCGACATGCTGATCGCACTCCAGGGCATGGAAGGCCCGCTGGAGCGGCGTCAGCGCAGCGTCAAGCGGGGCCGCTCCGCGCTTGACGTCCTGGACGAGTTGAAAATCGGGCTGCTCGGCGACAATCTCGATCACTCCGTGCTGTTGCGGCTGAAGGCGACTGCGGCCGGCCTCAAGGAGGAGAGCGGCGACCCCGGTCTCGACGCCGTGCTCTCGGAAATCGACCTGCGGGTCGAAGTCGAACTCGCCAAGGCCGGCATCCGCTAGTGGCGCGTGGCCGAACCGGCGCCGGGAAATCTGTCCACTAGCGCACTTTTGTTTTGGAGGGCTGGCAATCGGGGGATCGAACCCTGTCGACGGGCCCATCATCATTATTGTCGAACACCGGCTCTCTCCTATATAAGCCCGCCGAAGGAAGCGGATTTTAAAGCGGACCCTCGAAATCGGTCGTCCAGGCCGTGTGGTCCCAAGCCATCCGCTTCATGGAGGGTTGGGAATGGAGTCGACGATGGCTTCGCTGAAGATCAAGAAATACAAGCCTACCGAGAAAGAGCCCTTCATGGGTGAGCCGCAGCGGGAGTATTTCCGCCAAAAGCTGCTCAACTGGAGGGAAGACATCATCAAGGAGGCCAAGGAGACCCTGCAGCATCTGCAGGATGAAAATCAAAATCATCCGGACCTGGCAGACCGGGCTTCGTCGGAGACCGATCGCGCTATCGAGTTGCGCGCCCGCGACCGGCAGCGCAAATTGATCGCGAAGATCGATGCCGCGTTACAGCGCATCGAGGACGGTACTTACGGCTACTGCGAGGAGACGGGCGAGCCGATCTCGTTGCGTCGTCTCGAAGCCCGGCCGATCGCCACGCTGTCGATCGAAGCCCAGGAACGCCATGAGCGCCGCGAGCGCGTCTATCGCGACGACTGAGCACCGCGCTCGGCTCGAATTGAAAGGCACTGACGGTCTTGAATGGCCGCGGTGCCTTTTTTGTCTCGCTCCGCGCGATGCGGCATAGCCGAAAATGACCGCGGCCTCCGGAGGGGAAGTCCGGAGGCCGCGTGCTTCACTGCCGTGCTGTGCACCGCGCGGCAGTGTGGGAGCTTGTTGCCTTAGTTGAGCATGATCTTTTCCGAAAACCGGTTCCCGCTTTTCGGGATCATGCTCTAGAACGGCAGCAGGACATCGAGCACCTGTTGTCCATAGCGCGGCTGCTGCACGTCGGTGATCTGGCCGCGGCCGCCGTAGCTGATGCGAGCCTGCGCGATTTTCGTGGAGTCGATCGTGTTGTCGCTTTCGATGTCCTCCGGTCGCACGACACCCGCGACGATGAGTTCGCGCACTTCGAAATTGACTCTGATCTCCTGCTTGCCCTCGAGAACGAGATTGCCGTTGGGCAGCACTTGCGTGACGACACCGGCGACATTCGTCGACAAGGCTTCCTTGCGGTCGACGCTGCCTTTTCCGTCGCTCGACGCGGCGGAATCCGCTGTGAAGATTCGGCTGCCGACCGGACTGTTCATGATCGGGATCTTGCTCTTGCCGAAGAAATTGCTGATGCCGGAATCTTCGGTGTTGGCGCGGCTGCGCTGGGTCTCGTTCGCGATCGCGGCCTTGTCGGTGAAATTGACCTTCACGGTGAGGATGTCGCCGACCTGATGCGCGCGCTGATCCTTGAAGAAGGCGCGCGAGCCGTTCCGCCACAGCGAATTCGGACTATAGGAGGCGGCCTGCACGGCGGGCATCGGCATTTGCACCGGCTTGTAACCGGCCTGCGCGGTCGGATTCTCGATCGCCGAGAGTGGAGGCTGTTCGCCGATCAGCTTCAGCCGGTCGATCGACGAGCAGCCGCCGAGCGCGATCGCTGCAACGGACAGCATCAGCATTGTCTTGAGGCGAAGGGTCGTCATGGAATCGTTCATGGCACTGGCTTTCTTGACGCTGGCACGCGGTGGCTCGATAAGTCCGGTCATCTGCTATTCGTCCCGTACCGCCGTTTGCGTGAGCGTATTCGCTGCGAAATGCGGACGATTGCCGATCACCGCCACCGTGCCGGGACCGACGACGGTGCCGCGCACGCTGCGCTGCGATTGGACGTTCTGCACGAGGACGAGATCGCCTTCGGCGCCGCTTTCGAGCGCCTTGCCGCGAACGGTCAGCGTAAGGCCCGGCACTTCGAAGATGATGGTCACGGTCTGACTGCGCTGCACGAGTTCGGGCCGCATGAGAGCCGCGCGCTGCACCATCTGCCCCGCGGGGATGGCGTTGCGGACCGCAAAGCCGACGAGGTCCTTCGTACCGGTCACGACATTCGCGTTGACCTCGTATTTGGGCCGGCGCTGCACGACAATGTCGGAGGCATGGATCACGTCGCCACGCGCAAGCGGGCGCGCCAGGGTGGCGACGGCGATGGTTTCGGCCGCCTGGCCGGTCAGGCGCAGCGGCGTACGGTGGAGAATGCGGCTTCCCGGGACATCGAGGAGCACGTCGAAGCGGCCGCTGCGGCTGTCATAGGACAGCCGCGTCACCCGCAGCGCAGCTTTAGTATCGGCTTCGATCTGCAAGGCGGACACGTCGCGGTCGAAAGTCAGCGCAACGCGTTCGGCATCGTCGTGGCCTTGCCGGTGTGCGATTGCCTGCGCGATCTGTGCCTCGATGGCGTCGGCGGCGATCGAGCGGCTGGCGCGCGTGACCACGACGTCGGAGACGCCATGAAGCGCGACGCCGAGGATGTGATGCGCGCGCGCAGCATCGATCACGCGCGCGGCGGGGACCGACCCCGTCGTGCCCAGATCGGGTGCGCGGAAGATCGCGACGTCGGACTGGTCGCCGGCATTGGTAATCAGGTCGCCGATCCGCACGACATCGTCGATGACCGTGACGGAAGATCGAAGCTGCGGCCCGCCGGCGCCGCCAGCGCCGGTCGTATCGGCATCCAGCGCCTGGGCGCAGGCTGGTCCGCTGGTAATAAGCAGGATAGCGAGGGCGTATCGGATCATGGCGTTTGCTCAGCGCATCAAGTTGGAACTGGCCTGCAGCATTTGATCGGCGGCGGAGATAACCTTGGAATTCATTTCGTAGGCACGTTGCGCGGCGATGAGATCGCTGATCTCGCTCACGGCCTCCACATTGGCCTGTTCGAGATTGCCCTGCTGCAGATCGCCAAAACCGTCGGCCTGCGGCGTGCCGTCCTGCGGCGGTCCGGAGGAGGGTGTTTCCAGGAATAAGTTATCGCCGATCGATTTCAGTCCCGCCTTGTTGACGAACATCGAGAGATTGAATTGCCCGATCTGTTGCGATGTCGTGCTGCCGGGCAGCACGGCCGAAACCTGACCCTGCGCGCTGATCGTGACGCCGCTTGCATTTTGCGGAATCGAAATGCCGGGCTGCACGAGGTTTCCCTGCGCGGTAACGAGGCGGCCCTGGCCATCGAGCTCGAACGAGCCATCGCGGGTGTAGGCTGTCGTCCCGTCGGGCATCTGGATCTTGAAGAAGCCTTCGCCGCGGATCGCGACGTCGTAATCCTTGCCGGTCTGGGCGAGGGAGCCCTGCGTCATGATGCGCGGCGTAGCCACGGTCTTGACGCCGGAGCCGAGTTCGATGCCGGCGGGAATCTGATTGCCCTGGTCGGAGGTCTGCGCGCCGACGCGGCGTACATGCTCGTAGAGCAGGTCCTGGAATTCTGCGCGCTGACGTTTGTAACCCGTCGTGCGCATGTTCGCGATGTTGTTGGAGATGACCTGAACATTGAGTTCCTGGGCCATCATTCCTGTTGCGGCTGTCTGCAGGGCGCGCATGAGCTTATGTCCTCGTCAGAGATTTCAGGCCGGAACTTCGGCGAGACGATTGATGGCGTCTTTGCGTGTGCTGTCCTGCTGTTGCAGCAGGGCGGCGATGTCGGCGTAGCTGCGCGTGACCTCGACCATGCGCGTCATCGCGAGCACGCCCTGAACGTTCGATTTCTCGATCGTGCCCTGAACGATACGGGTCTTCGCATCGACGGGCTCGGGCGACACGCCGACGGGCGCCGTGAATATATTGCTGCCTTGCTTTTGCAGGCGCAGTTCGTTGGCGAACTTGACGACGCGCAGCTTTCCGCGCGAAGCGTCGGAATTGGCGACGGTGGCGTCGCCGACCTGGATCGTGCCGTCGGGATTGATGACGATCCCACGATCGCTTCTCTGGAAGACGATCGGGCCGGAATCGCCCATTACCTTGTCGCCCTGGCTGGTGACGAGTTCGCCGGCGGCGTTGATTTGCAGTGCGCCGTTGCGCGTGTAGCCTTCCTTGCCATTCGCGGTCTGCACGACGAGAAAGCCCTGGCCGTCGACAGCGACGTCGAGCGGATTGCCGGTCTGCTGGAACGTGCCCGGCGACATGTCCAGCCACGTGCCGCGATCCTGGACGAAATGCATTTGACGGTCGGCAGTCGGAAAGCGGTCGTCGCGTGCGACCGGCATCAGGTATTGCTCGAACAACTGGCCGTCGGCCTTGAATCCGTTGGTGTTCGTGTTCGCAACGTTATTGGCGATCACGCCCAATTCGCGCTCCAGGGCTGTGAGGCGCGATAGGCCGATGAGATTTGCGTTCTCCATCGGTAGTCTCCCCTTGACGAAGACCGCGTTGCCCTCCCACAGGCGTCCCGGTCTTGAGCGAGGCGCCAGCTCTCCCAAGCCGCGTCTCGCCAGCTTTATTGCGAGGACCGTGCCACTCCCGAAAAATTAAGGATAACAGTGCGTTAAGCCTCGGAAGGGCTGGCGCGGGGAGCGGCAGAAGGCGCCCTTTGCCGGGACAACCCGGCAAAATTTTCCTCCCTGGAGGCGTCTGGAAAGTATCTGTTAACCATTCGGACCGTAGCGTCGGTTCCACCGGGCGAGACCCCAAGTCATCGTCCTGCGGCGTGTCTTGCGTTCACTGCTTTTTCGATGTCGCGACTGGTCCGATGGCTGCCTAGCCGGCGGACCGCGCGCGGAACAAGACATGGCTGACGGCACGTATGGCTGACAAAGAGACCAAAGACGCAGAGCCCCAGGATGCCGAGGCGCCGAAGACGGGTGGCCTCAAGTCCAAGCTCACGCTCAAGACCCTGATCATCGCGGGCGTCGGCTTTCTTGTCCTCTGCGGTGGCGGCTACGGCGCCTACGCGTTTCTCGGCAAATCGCACGAAGAGAAGCCGGCGGTGGCCAAGGCGAAACCTGCGGTGTTCTTCGATGTGCCGGAGATTCTGGTGAATCTCAACGGCAGCGAACGAACACAGTACCTCAAGATCAAGATGGTTCTGGAAGTGCCGGATCAGGAGGTCATCGCGCAAATCCAGCCGGTGATGCCGCGCGTCCTCGATGCCTTCCAGACCTATTTGCGCGAACTGCGACCAGCCGATCTGGAAGGATCGGCCGGACTCTATCGTTTGCGTGAAGAGCTGACGCGGCGCGTGAATGCGGCGATCTCGCCGACGCGCGTGTCGGCCGTGTTGTTTAAAGAAATTGTCGTTCAATAGCAGCGCGGGACTGATCGGTACGGGATATGGCGGGAAAAGAACCAGTCGATCAGGATGCCCTGGCCGCCGAATGGGGGCTGTCGCTCGACGCCGATGATGCAGCGGACACCGCCGCCACCGCCGATATCGCCGATACAGGTGCATCGGAAGCCGCGAGCGCCGCGGGCATGGAGCCGGGGCAATTCGCGCACGGGTCGAAGGGCGGTGCCGACCGCATTCTCAACCAGGACGAAATCGACGGCCTGCTCGGATTCAACCTGTCCGACATTTCGCTCAACGATCATTCCGGCATTCGCGCGATCATCGACTCGGCGATGGTCTCCTACGAGCGCTTGCCGATGCTCGAAATCGTCTTCGATCGCCTCGTGCGGCTGATGACGACGAGCCTGCGCAACTTTACGTCCGACAACGTCGAGGTCTCGCTCGATCGCATCACGTCCGTCCGCTTCGGCGATTACCTCAATTCGATTCCGCTGCCGGCCATCCTCGCGGTGTTCAAGGCGGAGGAGTGGGACAATTTCGGACTCTTCACCGTCAATTCGAGCCTGATCTACTCGATCATCGACGTGTTGCTCGGCGGACGCCGCGGCCAGACCACGATGCGCGTCGAAGGCCGTCCCTACACCACGATCGAGTCCAATCTCATCAAGCGCATGATGGAAGTAGTGCTCGCCGATGCCGAGCAGGCGTTCAAGCCGCTCTCGCCGGTATCGTTCACGATCGACCGGCTGGAGACCAATCCGCGCTTTGCCGCGATTTCGCGGCCTGCGAACGCCGCCATCCTCGTGCGCCTGCGCATCGACATGGAAGACCGCGGCGGCAATATCGAGCTGCTGCTTCCCTACGCGACCATCGAGCCGATCCGCGACGTGCTGTTGCAGATGTTCATGGGCGAAAAGTTTGGCCGCGATCCGATCTGGGAAGGCCATCTGGCGACCGAGATCGGCCGCGCGGAAATCGCCGTCGATGCGGTGCTCTATGAATCGCGTCTTCCCTTGCGGCAGATGATGAACCTCAAGGTCGGCGACACGCTGCCGCTCGAACTCAAACCGGATGCGCTGGTGACCGTACGCTGCGGCGAGGTGGTGCTGACGGAGGGGCGCATGGGCCGCGTCGGCGACCGCGTCGCCGTCCGGGTCGCGAAACCATTGCGCAAGCCGAAGACGACACTGGCGATGTTCGAGAATGCCGAGCGTTCCAATACACCCATCGAAGCGGCCTGATAAGCGGACGGGACAAACGCATGAACCATCTCATCGGACTGACCATCGAATCTCTCGTCGCCGTGCTTTTGGCGGTGACGATCAGTTATTGCTTCGTGCTCAACAAGCGGCTCAAGCGGTTGCGCGCCGACGAGATGACCTTGAAAGGCACGATTTCCGAACTGATCACCGCAACAGACATCGCCGAGCGCGCTATCGCCGGCCTCAAGGCTACCGTGCGCGATTGTGACGAAGGTCTTACCGAGCGCCTGAACTCGGCAAGCGACATATCGGCCCGTCTCGACCGGCAGAACGCCGAAACCTACGATCTCATGAAGCGCCTGACGCGCATCCTGGCGGCCGGCCGGCCGCTGCAAGCATCTCTTGAGCCGCAGTCGGGCCAGGACGTCCCGGCTCCAGCCACGGCTGCCGCGCCACGCGCCGACCTCAGAGAGCGCAGCGCCAGCCATGTGCGGTCGGTGGCCGCCGCCGCCGGCGCCTTTGCGGAACGCGCGCAATCGCGGATCGATGGTCTCGCCGCATGATGCGTTTCGCGCGCGATTTCAGGCTTATCCCGCTCGTGCTCTTCGCCACGATAAGCCTGTTCGCGCTCAAAATGACGGGACTGATCTTCAACGGCGGCTATACGCTGACGGACACCGACGACATCACGGGGTCGGTGACGACAACCCCGCCGCCGTCGAACATTCTCATCACGCATGCCAAAAACCCGGTCAATTTTCCCCATGCCAGGACCTCATGGGCGAGCGAAATGTTGGGCTATCCGGACATCACCGGATCGGTGCCCGACAAGGGGGCGAAACCCGCCGCAGACGCGGAAAAGGCTGACGCTAAAGCCGCCTCCGGGCCTGAAACACAGTCCGAGGGCAAGCCGGAAGCGAATGCCGCAAGCAAACCGCGCAGCGGCGAGCCGATAAAAATTCCGCAGGGACGCGAAATTCCGCTTAATCCCGGTCCAGCCGTGTCCCCGGGCGAACGCGCCATCCTCGAACGCTTGCAGCAGCGGCGCGAGGAAATCGAGGCGCGCGCGCGCGAACTCGACATGCGCGAAAATCTCGTCAAGGCCGCGGAAAAGCAGATCGAGACGCGCAGCGACGAACTCAAGCAACTTGATGCACGCAAAGGTCCCGCCGGGAGCGAAACAGCGGGCGGCGGGGATTCGAAGCGCTTCAAGAATCTCGTGACCATGTACGAGACCATGAAGGCCAAGGACGCCGCGAAAATCTTCAACCGGCTCGAACTCGGCGTTCTGGTGCAGGTGTCGACGAAGATCAATCCGCGCGCCATGGCGGAGATCTTGGCGCAGATGTCGCCGGAGGTGGCCGAGAAGCTGACCATCGCGCTCGCCGGCGACGGGGACCGCCAAAATGGCCAGCCGAGCAAGGCGGAATTGCCGAAGATTGAGGGCCATTAACCTTTCGCCCTGCGCAAAACAGGGCGCTGAGGCTTAAGGCGGTATTAAACGGGCGCCGCTAGCGTCTCCAGGCAATGGAAGCCGGTCAGGATCGACCGGCGAGTTTGGACGGCGCATGACCCCTCCGTTACCCAGAATGGGCATCACGGGCAGGATAAGGATGTCCTCTTCACGGCGTGCCGGCGGCACGGCGGGAAGCGCTGCGGCTCTGCGGCTCGTCGCCAGCCGCATCGCAGACCTGATGGCGCGTCCTTTAGCGCATCGTTTAACGGGTTCTGGCGCATCTCTGCGGACGATCGTCGTGTCGTGTCTGGTCCTGCTGCTGGCCGTCGCTGCCGCGGATGCACAGACGGACCGGGTCAAGGGCGAATCCAGTATCACCACCGCCAACGGCTTCACCCGTCTCCTGCTGCATTTCAAGCAGGAGGTGCCTGCGACGGTGCGGCTCACCAACAACATCCTTGTCATCTCCTTCAGCACGCCCGTCGATGTGCCGGTCGATCGTTTGGTCGCCGGCGCACCGGATGTTGTTGGTGCCGCGCGGCGCGATCCGGATGGCAAAGGTCTGCGGGTAGCGCTTAAGCAAAAGCTCAGAGCCAATACGATGGCGGCCGGCAATCGGCTGTTCATCGACCTGTTGCCAGAGACGTGGACAGGCGTGCCGCCGGGTTTGCCGCAGGATGTCGTCGATGAACTGACGCAGCGCGCCCGTGACGCAGAAAAGAATGCGCGTTTGGCCCGACTGCTGGAGGAGCAGCGGCGCGCGCCGGCGGTGCCCGTGCGCGTCGGCCGACAGCCGACATTCACGCGCTACATTTTCCGTTTACCGGATAAAGCAGGCGTCGCCTCGGATCGCGATGACACCTCGCTCAACCTGCGCTTCGACGTACCGATCAAATTCGATCTCGCGGATGCGCTGGCCGATCTGCCGCCGACCGTCGCATCGATCAAGCGGACGCTCGAGCCGGAGACGGTCGCCGTGCGTTTCACCTTCAAGGACACGGTCGATGTCCGCACTTTCCGGGAGGATGGAAATTACGTCGTCGATGTGGCTACGCCGCGCAACAAAAGCAGTCGCAAGAGTACGCCGCAAATTCTCGAAGGCCTCGGCCAGTTCAATGAATCTGAACCGGCCGGTGACAATCCGCCGAAGGCGTCGCCTCCCGACACGATTCCTGCGCGCTCGGAGCGTGAGACCGGAGAGAAAGTCGCCGCTGCTCCGGAGCCGAAACCGGCGGCCCCTGTCGTGGCCAAGCCCGTAACAACTCCGCCGCCGCAGGAAGCGCCGCCTGCGGCGCAGTCCGTTGTTGAGCCGAAGCCCGTACCGGAAAAAGCGGCGAGTGCCGCCAGCAATGCGTCGCCTGCCGAACCCAAAGCGCAGCCCGCCGGTGTGAAGGCGTCTGGCGCCACTGCGCCGCTGCCGGTGACGTTGGTTCGTCGCGGCGCCAACCTGCGCATGGAGTTTCCATATCCCGCTCCTGTTCCGGCCGCCGTGTTCCGGCGCGCTGACACGATCTGGATGGTGTTCGATTCAACCTTGCCGCTCGACGTTACGGCCCTCAATGCCGATTCGAGCAAGACCATCAGCAATGCGACCACGCAACCGATTCCGAACGGAATGATCGTGCGCGTGCGGCTGCAACGCCCGCGTCTGGCGAGCGCGGCGCCGGATGGCGACGGCTGGGCAGTGATGATCGGCGATTTGATCACCGAGCCGACGCTGCCGCTGGCGCTCGAACGCAATGTCACCAATCCAACTCATGCGAGTGCTGTTATTCCGTTCGCGGACCCACGCCAGACCCACAGATTGCACGACCCCGTGCTTGGCGATGATCTGATCGTGGTAACCGCGCTCGGGCCGGCGCGTGGTCTGCTCACGGAGCAGAACTTCGTCGAATTTCACGCGCTCGCTTCCGTGCATGGTGTCGCGATCCAGCCGCTCGCCGATGATATCGAGGCGGAGTTGTCTCCCGACCGGATCGTTATCGGAAGGCCAAAGGGACTGATTCTGTCCGCCGCATCCACGCCGTCGCGCGATGTTAAACCTGTCGGTCCGATCGTACTGAGCAACGAGCAATGGGCGCACGACGAAAAGGCCAAGTTCGAGCCGCGTCTGCGCGATCTCATCGGTACGGCTGCCGATGCTCCGGCCGGCAAGCGCCTCGCTCCGCGCATGGACGTGGCGCGCTTCTATCTCGCGCGCGACATGCCGTATGAAGCGAAGGGCGTGCTCGACGTTGCGTTGCAGGACGCGCAACCGACGCCGGCGACGGCACCGGCCATCGTCTTGCGTGCGATCTGCAGCGTGCTTGCCGCGCGTCCCATAGATGCCCTCAAGGATCTCGATAATTCTCTCGTCGGCGAGCAGTTCGATTCGCGGTTGTGGCGCGCCATGGCGCAAGCGGAAGAGGCCCGTTGGCCCGACGCCTATGATGGATTTTCCAGTACGCTGGTGGCCGCCTCGCTCTTGCCGATTGCGTTGCAGCGCAAGGTCATGATGCGGTCGGCGCGTACGTCCATCGCGGTCAATGATTTTTCCGGAGCGGCCAAGACGTTGAACGACCTCGAGACGATCGGCGTGGATGCCGCCGACAAGCCGGAGGTCGCCTTGCTGACGGGATCGCTTTCCGAGGGGCTCGGCCGTCCGCGCGATGCGCTGGCCGATTATCGATTGGCGGCGCAATCGAAAGTGCGCCCGGCCGAAGCGCTGGGCCGGTTGCACGAGATCGCGTTGCGCCTGCGCATCGGTGAACTGGACCGCAAGCAGGCCGTGGATGCACTTGAAAGTCTCGCGCTCTCCTGGCGTGGCGATCGCACGGAAGTCGAGACGCTCGCGATGCTCGTCGATCTTTACACGAAAGAAGGGCGCTACCGCGATGCGTTCAGCACGATGCATACGGCGCTGGTGACGCATCCGGGATCGCAGACGACGCGGCGCATTCAGGATTCGGCTGCCGGGACATTCGATACGCTGTTCCTGACGGACAAGGGCAACAGCCTGCCGCCGATCGATGCGCTGAGCCTGTTCTACGACTTCCGTGAGTTGACCCCGATCGGACGGCGTGGCGATGAGATCATCCGCCGCCTCGCGGAGCGTCTCGTGACCGTCGATCTGTTGCAGCAAGCATCGAAGCTGCTGCAGTATCAGGTCGATAAGCGGCTGCAGGGCGCCGCCAAAGCGCAGGTGGCGACGCGTCTCGCCGTAATCTATCTCATGAACCGCAAGCCCGAAAAGGCGCTGCACGCCCTGCATCAGAGCCGCACCGCGGACCTGTCGAACGAATTGCATGACCAGCGTCTGCTGATCGAGGCTCGGGCTTTGTCGGAGACGGGTCGTCACGATCTCGCGTTGGAGATCGTCGCCAATCTTCAGGGGCGCGATGCGACCAGGTTGCGCGCCGACATCAACTGGTCGGCGCGGCGCTGGGACGCAGCCGCCGATCAGATCGAACTGTTGTTGGCAAAACGCTGGAGCGACTGGGGACCGCTGACACCATCCGAGCGCATGGACGTGCTGCGCGCCGGCATCGGCTACGCATTGGCGAACGACGCGCTTGGGCTCGGCCGCCTGCATGAAAAATTTGCAGCCAAGATGAGCGAAGGCCCCGATCGGCATGCGTTCGACGTTGTGACCGCAAAAGCCGGAACGAGCAGTCCGGAATTCCGTGAAGTCGCCAAGAAGGTTGCTGCTTCCGACACGCTCTTTGACTTCCTCAAAGATCTCAAGACGCGCTATCCGGAATCCGCGAACGCGTCATCGTCCGATGACGACGTTCGAAAACCGGCGCAGACGCCGCCGGGCCGGACATCATCGCGTGCGGCATCGACGCCGGCCACGGCAGGCTAGGCTGTTTCCCACTTTTGGGGATCACGCTTTCCATTCCATGCGATAGGTGGCGCGACTGGAGATTGGATTGGCTTCTTCAGCCGCGATGGCGAAGCCGTGTTTTTTGTAGAAGCCGACCGCGCGCGCATTATCCTGGTTCACATGCAGCACCAGCCCGCCTGGCGACAGCATTTTTGCCTGCACCATCAGATCGGCGCCAAGGCGCGTGCCCCATGCTTCCGGCGCGACGACGAGCTGGTCGAGATAATGCGTGGCCGGATCGACCGTGACATAGCCGATGAGAATGCCGTCCGCTTCGGCGACGATGACGTGCGCGGCGGGAAGCAGTTCGTCGCGCCAGCGCGTGCGCCACCACGGCACACGGCTCGCGAAATCAATGTCGGGATAGGTCGCAGCCCACGACCGCTGCCACAGATTGATCGAAGGCTCTTCGTCGGCAGGGCGATAAGGCCGCAGGATCGTGTCTGTCGTCACCGCTCGGTCAGCTTGAGTTCGATGCGGCGATTTTTCTTATAGGCTTCATCCGTGGTGTCCGGGTCGATGGGCTGGAATTCGCCGAAGCCGGCGGCCACGAGCCGATTGGGCGGAATGCCCTGTGTAATAAGGTATTGCACGACGGAGATCGCACGCGCCGCGGAGAGGTCCCAGTTCGATTTGAACTGCGGGCTGTTGATCGGCCGGGCGTCGGTGTGACCATCGACACGCAATACCCAGGGGATTTCCGCGGGAATCTTACTCGCAATCTCCTTGAGCGCGGTCGCGATCTTGTCGATTTCTTCCTTGCCCTCCGGTCGCAGCGTAGCCTGGCCTGAATCGAACAGAACTTCCGACTGGAAGACGAAGCGATCGCCGACGATGCGGATATCGGGGCGATTACCCAGAATTTCGCGCAGGCGTCCGAAGAAGTCGGAGCGGTAGCGGGAGAGTTCCTGGATGCGCTGCGCCAGCGCGACGTTGAGTCTCTGGCCAAGCTCCGTGAGGCGCGTCTGCGATTCCTGGTTTGACTTCTCGGAGACGTCGAGAGCGCTTTCGAGCGCCGCCAACTGGCGACGCAGCGCGCCGATCTGCTGGTTGAGCACCTCGACCTGAGCCAGCGCGCGGGCCGAAATCGATTTCTGGTCATCGAGCTTGCTGGAGAGTTCGCCGGCGCGCTGTTCGGCGGAGTCGGCGCCGCCTGTCAGTCCCGCAATCGCGCTCTTGTATTTGTCGCGCTCGTTCTCTGCGACGGTGATGCTGGCGCGCAGTTGTGCGATCTGGTCTTCAAGCGGAGCTTTGCCCGCCTTCTCGAGCGATAGCATTTCGGTGAGGCGCGCGATCTGCGCGTTGAGCCGGCTCAGCGCGGTATCCTTGCCGGACACTTCCATCGCGAGAAAATACTGCACAACCACGAAGACAGTGAGAATGAAGATCACGCTCAGCACCAGCGTCGACAGGGCGTCGACGAATCCGGGCCAGTAGTTCATTCCACTTTCGCCGCGGCGCGACCGTGCGAGTGCCATGCTTGTCCCTTTTGCGGCCTGACGCGGGTCCGCTATTTATCAACGTTCTCGCGCACGAGAACTTCGAGGAGACGGCGGATGTCGCGCGTCTGATCGGCCTGGGAATCGACCCAGTCGCGGATCATCTGCTGTTCGCCGCGCATGTGATGGATCAGGCCCTGGATCGCTTCCGCCAGATTGGCCATCGCGGCGGTTGCCTGCTTGTTCGATCCGCCTTCCGCGACCGCCTCGCGCAGCCGCTCGATCGCGCTGCGCATGTCGCCGGACGTCAGCGCCACGGGGCCGGCCGGTTCACCCGATATGTCCTGCACCGTCGTCGACAGCCAGTCTTCGAGATCGGTGTAGAAGCGGTTTTGCGCCTGGCTTGATTGCAGATCGAGGAAACCGAGGACGAGAGAGCCAGCAAGGCCGAACAGCGAGGACGAAAACGAAATGCCCATGCCGCCGAGGGGCGCGGCCAGTCCTTCTTTCAGCGTATCGAAAACCGAACTGGCGTCGCCGCTGACCTTCAGGCCGTTGATGATGTTGCCGACGGAGCCGACGGTCTCGATCAAGCCCCAGAAGGTGCCGAGCAGCCCGAGGAACACCAGCAGGCCGGTCATGTAGCGCAAAATGTCGCGCGATTCATCCAGACGAGTGGCGATCGAGTCGAGCAGGCCGCGCATCAGCGTCGATGACATGGCCATGCGTCCGACGCGGTCGCGCAGGATCGTGGCCATGGGTGCGAGCAGGACCGGTGCGCGATCGACGGCCAGGCCGGGATCCGCGAGGCGGAAACTGTTGACCCAGGACACCTCGGGAAACAGCCGCGCCACCTGACGGTAGGCAAGCACGATACCGATCAACAGCACGCCGATGATGAGCGCGTTGAGCCCCGGATTGGCAAAGAAGGCGTTGGCGATCTGTTTGTAGAGGACGATGGCAATGAGCGCGCAAAGGACGATGAATACGGTCATGCGCACAAGGAAGATGCGCGGTGACGAGAGCTTCAGCGGGTCTATGTCTTGCTTCATGGCCGGTTCGACACTCCGTCATTGGTGCATGAATATGGCACCCATACGACCATAGGTAAACGCGGGGCGGGAACGCAGTTGAATCAAGTTTCAGGCAATGGCGCAACAATGGGGCGCGGGTGTGCCGGAATTCTCTGGTTCCTCTCCAGGGAGAGCCCTAAACTTGTCGTCACGCCGCGACTGCAACATTCAAGAAGGCGCAGATAACGCCCAAAACACGCCCGCGAGGCCAAAACATCGGAGGAATTCTATGGATCGGCGACACTTCTTGCAATCCGCCAAGACCCTCGCGCTCGTCGCAGGATCGACCACGGCTCTTTCCGCTGCCGGCTTTGCCGCCCCCGATCGTCATCCGGTCGGCGCGCCGAACGTTCGCCGGTTCAACGAGCAGCGCTGGGTGCTCGACAACATCATCCAGGCCAACGGCATCGACTGGGACCAGGGTCATACCGGCGGCCTGATTCGTGCCATCGGGGTGAGCGCTATCGGTGAAATGGCGCGGCTCAAGCAAAGCGTGAAAAAATACGACGACATCGCGCCCGCTTTCGAGGCGTTGGCGCGGCGGCGCGAGCAGAAGGCGCATCAGGCCGAAGATGAGAAGGAGCCGTTCGAGGCGCGCGACCATTTTTATGCGGCGGCGATGTACTGGGCCTCGGCGATGTGGCCCGTCGACGAAGTCGATGACAAGTTGCGCCGCTACAACGACAAGAAGCGCGAGACCTTCACGCACTACATGCAGCATGCCGACCACAAGATCGAATGGGCCGATATTCCCTATCGCGGAAAGCAGCTTCCGGGCGTGTTTCATCTGCCGCCGGGTTATCAGGCGGGGGCGAAGGTTCCGGTGATCGTCATGGTTCCCGGCATGGACGGGTTCAAGGAGAAATACGTCTCGCTCTACGGCGACTACTGGATGCAGAAGGGCTTTGCCTTTCTTGCCGTCGAAGGGCCGGGCTATTGGGAAGCGCCGCTGCGTGGTCTCTTTGTCGACGTCGGTGGCTGGGTCGAGACCGGCAAGGAAGTCGTGAAATGGCTCAAGGCGCGCCCGGAAATCGATGCCGACAAGATCGGCGTCATGGGGTCGAGCTTCGGCTCGTTCTTCTCCAGCGTGATGATGTCGGATGAGCCGGGCTTCAAGGCCTGTGCGGTCACCGGCACATGCTATCAGCCGGGCGGGCAGGCGATTTTTGATCAGGCGTCGCCCACCTTCAAGCGGCGCTTCATGTTCATGTCGGGCATCACCGACGAGAAGGAGTTCGATGATTTCCGCAAGACGCTCGACTGGCACGACTATGCAAGCAAGGTGAAGGTGCCGTATCTCGTGATGGGCGGCGAGGCCGATGAATTGTGCCCGCTCGAGAACACCGAAAATTTTGTGCGCGCGCTCAGCGGCCCCAAGCAACTCATGATCTATCAGGACTCGCGGCACAGTCTCGGCAACGTTCCCTCGACCGTGAATGGCCCCGATCCGCGTCGTTATGGCGCACGATGGGTCGAAGCGCGGCTGCAGGGCAAACCGTTTCAAAGCGAGCGCTGGTTCGTCGAAGCGAGCGGCAAGATCCAGAAGACTGCGCTCTAGATTTGCGCGGTCGCGGGGTCAGACGCGCCGTGCGTCCTTCAAGACCTTGAGCAACTGGCCGTGCATGCTCTCGTTGCCGGCAAGAATGTCGCCGGACGATAGCATCCTGTCATTGCCGTCGAGATCGCTGACGATGCCGCCAGCCTCGCGCACCAGGATGATGCCGGCGGCCACGTCCCACGACGACAGCGCGCGCTCCCAATAACCGTCGAAGCGCCCGGCCGCGACCCATGCAAGATCGAGCGCGGCGGAGCCGAAGCGGCGCAAGCCGGCGACGCGTTCCTGCACGGCGGGAAATTCCTTGCGGAAATGCTCGATGCCGCCGCGTCCATGATGCGGCAGACCGCAGGTGATGACGGCCTCGGCGAGATCGCGGCGGCCGGCGACGCGCATGCGCCTGTCGTTGAGGAACGCGCCTTTGCCTTTTTCGGCGACGTAGAGTTCGTCCGTCGCCGGGTTGTACACGACACCGGCCACGATCAGGCCATCACGCTCAAGCGCGATGGAAATCGCGTAATGCGGAATGCCGTGCAGGAAATTGGTCGTGCCGTCGAGCGGATCGACAATCCATGTATGGGTCTTGTCGCTGCCCTCCTGGAGGCCGCCTTCCTCGCCCACGAAGCTGTAGCCCGGCCGCGCCTTTTCGAGTTCGGCGCGCAGCACCTCCTCGGCGCGGTGATCGGCCTTGGTCACGAAATTCGCCGGGCCCTTTAGCGACACCTGCAGGTTTTCGATCTCGCCGAAATCGCGACGCAGGCCGCGTGCCGCGAGGCGGGCGGCTTTGATCATCACATTGATGATAGCGGAATAGACCATGAACGGTGCGGCGGGCTCTGGTGATGAGGGGAGACGGGGCGAGCAGAGGTCTGCCCGTCGCAGCCTGCGGCGTCAAGAGTGCGACGGCGGGATCCAGGGCTTCGCCGCCTTTTCGGCTTCCTGTTTCTGCGCAGGAGTCAGCACTGAAAGCGTCTGGTCGAGCCCGGCATCGGGGCGGCCACCGGCGGTTGCGACGAGATTCCATTTCATTGCCTGGACCGGATCGGCCGGTACGCCGCGGCCGGCGGCGAGAATGTGGGCAAGGCGGTTTTGCGCGATGGCGCTCCCGCGCTGCGCGGCCTTGAGGAATATCTTTGCTGCGCCGGCTTCGTCGCGCGCGACGCCGGTGCCGTTGAACAGCGCGATGGCATATTCGACCATGGCATCGACATTGTCGGCCATGGCGGACTCCTTCAGGAGCCGCACGGATTCCTTGATGTCCTTCGGAACGCCCTGACCCTCCTTGTAGAAGGTGCCGAGCGCGTATTGCGCTTCCGGATTTCCCGCGTCGGCCGATTGCCGCAGCAATTCGGCGGCGCGGTTGACGTCGCGCGGAAAGATTTTGCCTTCGAGATACAGCAGCGCCAGATCGTAGGCGGCGACCGGTTGACCGAGTTTGGCGGCCGATGCGAGATATTTTGCCGCCTCTTCGCGATTGACCGGCCCGCCGCGACCCTGCAGACGAAACATCGCGAGTGCGAACATCGCTTCGCGATCTCCGCGTTCGGCCGCGAGCTTGTACCAATCCTCCGCTTTCGCATCGTCCTTCGGCACACCCTGGCCGTTGGCATAAAGCTCGCCGAGAAGCGTCATCGATTGTGGATTCTTGTCGGCATCCACGCGTTTTGTCGCGGCGGCAAAGGCTTCGAGGTAATAGCCGCGCTGGTAGGCGCCATAGGCAGGATCAAGCTCCTTGCCGCCGCTGGCCGGAGCGGCGGGTGTGCTGGCTGCGGCAGGCGGTTTTGTCTCGGGGGACGCCGGTTGCGGCGCTGTGACGGCCGGTTTGCGGGCGGGGGGCTTCCTCGCCGGCTTTTTTGCCGCGGGCTTCTTTGCCGGGGGTTTGGCTGCGGGCGCAGGAGGAGCAGGAAGCGTTGTCCCTTGCGCGAGGGCAGATGCCGGCGCTCCAGCCAGTCCCGCCGCGAAAGCGGCGCAGAACAGCCATGCTGCGCAACGCCACGCGCGTGGATGAAACGACCCTCTGCACTCGAACGGTGAATGGTTCACGGCACTCCCTCGGCAGGAGCGGCGGCTGCCAGCTCCCCCATGGCCTCCGCAATCACGGCGCCGGGTCCGCGCGGATCGTCAAAAATCCAGGGGCCGACAGCAACAAATTCGGCGCCGGCCGCGGCCAACGGACCGATTTCCGTGCTCGCCGCGGCATATCCGATGCAAGGAACCCGAAAAACCTCGGCCCACCAGGCGACACGCTCACGCACGGCCTCGAAGGTGGGGCTGTGGCCGGCCTCGTCCGGTTCGCCGAACATCACGTAATCGGGGTCGGCTTCGCCCGCGAGCATGGCGTCGTGGCGCGTCGTCAGGCCGCCCGCGCCGGCGATGCGGTCGGGCCGCAACGTCCCGATATCGGCCTCGATGGCCTCGATCCCGGTCAAATGCGCGCCATCGGCGCCGGTGCGCCCGATCAGCACCGTCGCCCCGTCGAGCAGCAGCGCCGCACCGGCGTCCTGCACGGTGCTCGCCAGCGCCTTAATCCGGCGCGCGAGACCCCCTTCGTCGCCGGGCGCGAGCCGCAGCAGCACGGCCGCGACGTCACCGGCCTCGAGCGCGGCTTGAAGCTGCGGCGCGAACGGCGCCGGATCGTTGACCGGCGGCGTGATGAGATACAGGCGAGGAGCGGGACGAGGCTCAGGCGCGGATTTGGATGCGGAGTGGGTCATGATGGCCGCATGCTATAGCAAAAGGGGGCGGTACTTTGTCATCTGCCGACAAGACCGTGTCCCGCGGCATCAAAGTCCGTCTCGCGGCATGAAATTCCGCCTCAAGCGTCAGCGCGCGCAGGAGATTCGCCGTCCGGCGGCCTCTTGACGCTGCGCCCGCCGCGCAATCAAGGTGCGGCGTGCCATAACAAATGCGGGACTCAAACGCTCATGCTGATCATCGACAATGCGACGGTGTCCGACCTCCTGAAAATGGAGGACTGCATCCGGGTCCAGGAGGACGCCTTCAAGAAGCTTCCGACCGGCGGCGCCATTCATCGTCCGCGCATCGACATGTATTTCCCCTGCGAGCGGGAGGACGGCTATTTCCGCTGGGGCACCATGGAAGGGGCCAATGACGGCTACTTCGCCATCCGCATGAAGTCCGACATCACCGTGTGGCCAAAAGCCGAGGACGGTTCGTGGACCGAGGAGAAATATTGCCGCGAGCCGGGCACCTATTGCGGCCTCATCCTGCTCATTTCGACGCGCAATGCCGAGCCGCTCGCCTTCATCAATGACGGTGTGCTCCAGCACATGCGCGTCGGCGGCGGGGCTGGCATCGGCGTCAAATATCTTTCGCGCGAGGACACTCATGTCGTCGGCATGCTCGGTTCCGGCGGCATGGCACGCACATTCCTCGACGCCTTCAAATGCGTGCGCGACATCCGCAAATGCAAGATCTACAGCCCGAACCCGGACCATCGCGAAGCGTTTGCCGAGGAAATGTCGAAGCGGTTGAATATCGAGGTCGTCGCCGTCGATAGCGCGCGCGAGGCGGTGCGCGGCGTCGATCTGCTGTCGTCCTGCACCGACAGCATGAGTCCGGTTTACGATGCCGACTGGATCGAGAAGGGCATGCACGTCACCAATCTCGGACGCCGCGAAATGCCGGACGCGAGCGGCGACATGTTCGACGTGGTGATCCGCCAGGGCACCGCCGGATTGCAGATGAAACAGACGGAGCGTTTCCAGGCCGAGCGCGGCCTGTCGCCGGCCGCCTTCATCGGCGGCACGGTGGAGGAGATGAAACGCCTGCCCGAAAAGAATCCGCAACCGGGATTCGGCGGCGACAATCCCGAATTCATGGATCGTGGCAAAGGCGGCAACAAGCCGGACTTCGCCGATCTCATTACCGGCAAGGCGAAAGGCCGCACGGACCGCGATCAGATCACGTTCTATCGCAACGTCGGCAATCAGGGCCTGCAATTCTCCTCGGTCGGTGGCTGGGTGTTTTCCGAAGCGCGCCGCGTGGGCCGGGGACGCGAGATTCCGACCGAATGGTTTTTGCAGGATATTCGGGATTGATCCGCAATTCGCAACGGCAGCATGCGGATGCGCGAACACACGACATAACGAGCAACACGAAGGAACTGTTCATGAATTGCGCAAACCGCTTGGGATGCAAGATGGCGGCATCGGCACTGGTCGCAGCGTCCATGCTGCTTTCGGCCGCAGGCCTCGCGTGCGCGCAGGATGCGTCGGCTGCCGCAAATCTCAGCGGCGCCGACCGCGACAAGGTCTTGCTCGACAATGCGAAGAAAGAGGGGATGCTGACGATCTATTCATCGTTGCCGCAGCCGGACAACAAGGCACTGGCCGATGGATTCACAAAGAAATATGGCATCAAGGTCACGATCTGGCGTGGCTCGTCGGAAAAGATAACGCAGCGCGCGGTCACCGAAAACCGGGCCGGCCGCTACGAGGCCGACATGGCCCTGGCTTCGGCATCCGGCATCGAGCCGCTGTATCGCGAAAAACTGTTGCAGGAGGTGAAGTCGCCGGTTCTTGCCGAGTTGTTGCCGCAGGCCGTTCTCGAACATCGGCCTTACGCGTCGCTATTCTTCAATGTCCTGGCGCAGACCTACAACACCAATCAGATCAACAAGGACGAGTTGCCGAAAACCTACAAGGATCTCACCAATCCGAAATGGAAGGGCAAGGTCGGCATCGAAGCGGAGGATTACGACTGGTTCGCGGAGGCTGTGAAATCGATCGGCGAGCAGGAAGGCCTCAAGGTCTTCCGCGACATCGTGACGACAAACGGCATCTCCGTGCGCAGCGGCCACACGCTGCTGACCAATCTCGTGGCCGCGGGCGAAGTGCCGCTGGCGCTCACCGTTTACAATTATTCGGCCGATCAGGCGAAACACAACGGCGCGCCGGTTGACTGGTTCTTCATCGGCAACCCGATCGCGAGGCCGGTTGGCCTGGGCGTGATGAACAAGGCGCCGCATCCCTATGCGGCGGTGCTGTTCTTCGACTTCGCGCTTGGCAAGGAAGGACAGGAGATTTTGGCGAAGCGCGATTTCACGACCGCCAACAAGACCGTCGCCTCGTCCATGGACCGCAGCAAGCTCAAGGTCATCGACAACGCCGTGATGCTCGATCAGGCCGACAAATGGCAAAAACTCTACGACGATGTGATCAAGTCGAAGAGCAAATAGGAGTGCCGTATTGTCTCGTGGCGGCCTGCGTCGTTCTCCTAGCTCGGACGCGCAGCCTTGAATTTCGGCAGGTCGATACGCTCCGCCAGCGGCCGCCCGATGATGATGGAGAGCGGCGCCCGTAGAATCCACGACACGCCCTCCGGCGCGAATGTGAGCGTCGCGTTTCCGTTCAGCGAACTCGGCGTCACGCGTTCGATCACCGTGCGCCCGAAGCCGTGCCGGCTGGGCGACTGAACCTCCGGACCACCTGTTTCCGTCCAGTTGAGACAGAAATGCTGCTCCTCGGCTTCGCGGTCGATCCGCCAACTGATCTCGACGTGGCCGGCAGGAATGGTCAGCGATCCGTGCTTCGCCGCGTTGGTGCCCAATTCGTGGAAGGCGAGGCTGAATTGTTCCGCCGCCTTCGGCTCGAGAACGATGTTGGGGCCCGACAGCCGCACAGCATCGGAATTCTCCTCGACGAAGGGCGCAAGCTGTCTGGCGATGACGTCCTGGATGCGTGCGCCATGCCAGTTGTGCTGGACGAGAAGATCATGACAGTGCGACAGCGACTGCAGACGGCCGGTGAAGGCCGCCTCGAAGTCGGCAGGGCCCGGGCTGGTGCGTGCCGTTTGCCGCGCCATGGCCTGGATGATGGCGAGAAGGTTTTTTGTCCGGTGCAGGAGTTCGCGCATGGTGAACTCGATGTGATCACCGCGCTCGCGCAATTCCCGCGACGAGTGCTCGAACACTGCAATCATCTCGTTGGCTTCGCGCAACTGCGTCTTTTCAGACTCGACCGGCAGGTCGTGGCTTATCTGTTCGGCCACGCGCGTTGCGCTGCGGATCGCGCGCGCGAGCCGATTGCCAAGCAGCCACGCAAACAGCAGGCCGATGGCCGTGGTGACGACGCCGGCCGCTGCCAGCCAGGCCCATGACCGTCGGATCGGCGCATTGAAGACCTCCGACGGGACGCGGATTGAGACCTTCCATCCTGAACTGAGCGACCGTGCGATCGCGAAAATCGAGGGGCCGCCTGATCGGCCGTTCATTGTGAAAATGCTTGGGCCTTCCGCGGCCGCCTTCGCAACAGCGGGATTAACCGATTTTCCGATGAATTTGTCGGATGCATCCGAACGCGCCGCAAAGACGTTTGCCTGATCCCATATCGAGGCATTCCATCCGGCCGGCAGCGCCAGTTGGCGGATCATGGCCGAGAGCGGCCGTGCCGCTGGCGCCATGATCAGCACGTAGCGCACAGCATTCTTGTCAAGCACCGGTATCGCGACGTTATAGACGAGTTGCTTGGAGATATTGCCCTCGAAGATTTGCGAGACGTAAGCCTGTTTCGTTTCGATCACGCGACGGACGCTCTCGCCATCAGTGACGCTCGGTAGCTGCGCGCCATAGGGCGCGTGGGTATTGAAAATCTGTCGGCCGGACGTGTCGACGAGAAGAATGTGATTGCCCGTCTTCTCGTGGGCTTCGTTTGCCGCGGAATAAAAACTCTTGAAATCCCCGTGGCGTAAAGCCGGCGAGAGACGCAGTGTTTCGAGGAGAACGATTTTCGCCGAAAGATCCTGGTCGAGGGTGTTGGCCAGCGCGCTTGCGAGCGCCTTCGCCTGGCGCTCTGTCGAGGCATATTCGCTGCGCTCGAACTGCCGGATCGTGAAAGCGCTGAACAGCAGCACCGGCAGAAGCAGGGCGAGCCCGAACAGGATGAGGTGGCTTTTGAGTGACAAGCCTCCCGACACTTTTCGCGCCCGCTCGTTCGGGGTCGAACTGGAAACTGTTCGCGATGGCGCGTGCATGAAGGTCGATTTAGTCCGGTCGCTGCGAAAGGGACTCACGCGAAGGTCTTGAATCCGCTTGCTCACCATACGATACGCAATCTGAATCGATCGCCACGAAATGCAAGCAAAAATCAGTACGCGCGTGCTTGTCCGCACCCTTAAGTCCGCCCGCGACAAAAAGTTCCTGATGGGCCGGAACAAATTTGCCATGGTCGCGCTTATCCCTCTTGTGTGACATCTGGCCGTCTGGGCGCCGAAGGCGCTACGAGCCCTTCACATATGCTCCGTCAGCCAGTTGATGAGGATGGCGTTGAAGCGCTCGGGATCTTCTACGTTCGGCAAGTGCCGGGCGCCGGAAAAGCGGTGAAACCGGCCGCGCGGAAGAAGAGAGGCCAGTCTCTCGTTCTCCTCAATCGACGTGGCGGGATCGTCTTCGCCACAGATGATCAGCGCCGGCGCATCGACGCGGGGAAGGTCGGCGGTGAAATCGAAATGCGACAGGGCGGCAACGCAGCCGCGATAGCCGTCAGGCGTTGTCGCCGCGACAGTATCGAATATCTGCTTCCAACGTTCCGGCTGCCGGCGCTTGAACGCCTCGGTGAGCCAGCGCTTCATCGTCTTTTCGGCAATCGGCGCCAGCGTTCCGGCTTCTTCCACCGCGCGCACGCGCGGCGCCCAGATCGTCTGTGCATTTTTCAATGACGCCGGCGGCGCTTCGCATAACAACAGCGTCAGGGTTTTCTCTGGCCGGCGCAAGGCAAAGGCCTGCCCGATCATCGCGCCGATCGACAAGCCGATGAAATGTACGGCGTCGATCGCGTTCGCGGTCAAGACCGCGTCGATGTCGTCGGCCAGCATGTCGAGGCGATAGTCGCCTTGCGTCGCCTCGCTGCCGCCGTGGCCGCGCATGTCGACCGCAAGGCAGCGGTAGCCCGCGCGCCATACGGCCGGAAGCTGCTCGGCCCACATGCCGCTATCGGCGGCGAGCGCATGCGCAAAACAGACGACCGGCGCGCCGCGAGGTCCGGTGAGATCGTAGCGGATGCGGCGGCCGTCGTGTTGAATGAGCATGGCGTTATGAAATCTTTTTCGTCGATAAATAATCAGGCAAGGGAAGGGGCTGTCTGTCGCCGTGGGGCCTCGCGAGGCATTTTACTTGCCGATCGCGACGCCGATGGTGTTGACCATGGTGCCCCACTTCTTCACTTCGTCTTCGAACATCTTTTGCGCATCGTCTTTGGTGCCGTAGATCGGTGTAAATCCGATGGGCTTGATCTTCGCGACGATGGCGGGGTCCTTCATGATCGCATTGATCTCCTGATTGAGTTTAGTGACGATGGCCGGATCGGTTTTGGCGTTGACGAAATAGCCGGTCCACGAGGTGACGACGAATCCGGGATAACCCATTTCCGCGTAAGTGGGCGTGTCCTCCAGTCCTTCGACGCGCTTTTCGCTGGCGGAAGCGATGCCGCGCAACAGCCCCCTTTTGATCGGTTGCGCAACCCCGCCGGCCATGGCGATGGCGAGAAGGTCGATCTGGTTGCCGAGCGCAGCCGTGATCGCGGGCGCGCCGCCCTGGAAGGGAATGTGCTGCGCCGGGACCTTGGCGAGGTGGCGGAAGAAATATTCCGCCGCAATGAATGAGCCGGAACCCGCTCCCGCCGTGCCGAAATTGATGCCCTTCGCGCGTGCCGTTGCAACGACGTCCTTCAAATCCTTTTCCGGCCGTTGCGGACTGTTTGCCAGAATTTCCGGCGTCGACGCGGCAATGGACACCGCGGTGAAAGCCTGCGTGTCATAGCCCTTGTTCTTGTAGAGTTGGTCGTTGATGGCAATCGAGGTCGAAGCCGCGAGAATGGTGTAGCCATCGGGTTTGGCATCGGCCACCAGCCGATGGGCGATGTTGCCGCCCGCACCTGCACGATTTTCGACGATGACATTCTGCTTCAGCCGCTCGCTCAGCTTTTGTGCGACTGTGCGCGCCAATGTGTCGACGAAGCCGCCCGGCGCGAAGCCGACGATCATTGTGATGGCGTGGTTTGGATAATCAGCGGCGCGTGCGCCGCCGAGAGGAAGCATGGCAATTGCTCCCGCCGCGATGGCAATATTCGAAAAGGAACTGAAGTCTCGAGAGCGGCAAAAAAATCTTTTATGATCGGACATGAAATCCCACTCCGAAAATCTCGTGATTTGTCCTGCAATTCAGGACTCAAGGCAGGGGCGGAAATCTTTGGGTGCGACGAACCGGGCGGATACGCAGACCGGTGTGGAACAAGTCGCATAAAATTTTCACGACGTGGTGATCAGCGAAAAACACCGTGCCTTTCATGCAGGTCATCGCCGGTTCCGTCAACGCGCAAATCGCGGTAGCTGCATCGCGATGCCATGCCGCATGTTTATCCTTCATGCGCGTAGAGGGAAGCGCGCGAAACAAAAGGAAACAGCCGGAAATCTCTTTCCGGCTGTTTGCGATAAAACGCGACTGTTTGGCGTGGCGATCGGCTCAGGCGGCTTTCTTCTTCTCGAGGTCGGCCTTCCATTGTCCGAGCGCGGCAAGCCCGTTCATTTCGGCGCGATGGGAGAAAGCACGTTGGGCGGCGGCAACGTTTTCCGATTTTCCGCTCCACGCTTTCTGCGGCGCGGCCTGCAATGCGCGGCCGTAGGAGAATGTCAGGCCCCAGGGCAGGTTGCCGATCTTGTTCATGGCGTCGAGGTTGGCGGTCGCTTCTTCGTCCGATTGGCCGCCGGAGAGGAAGGCGATGCCCGGCACCGCGCCCGGCACGCAGGCTTTGAGCAGCTTCACGGTTTTCTCGGCGACTTCCTGGACCGTGGCGCGCGTCTTGCTGCCCTTGCCCGGCACGATCATGTTGGGCTTGAGCACGATGCCTTCGAGCGCGACGCGATTGTAATAAAGCTCCTGGAAGGTTTCCTTGAGCACCAGTTCGGTCACCGCATAGCAGCGGTCGATATCGTGATCGCCGTCCATCAGCACTTCCGGCTCGACGATCGGCACGATCTGCGCCGCCTGACACAGCGCCGCATAGCGTGCGAGCGCATGCGCATTGGCATGGATGCAGGAATAGGTCGGGATGCCGGCGCCGATGTCGATCACCGCGCGCCATTTCGCAAAGCGTGCGCCCTGTTTGTAATATTTCGGCAGGCGTTCGGAGAGCTTGTCGAGCCCGGCTGTGATGACCTCGCCGGGATGCTCGGGGAGAGGCTGCACGCCTTCATCGACCTTGATGCCGGGAATCGATCCGCTTTTGGTGATGAGATCGACCAGCGGCGTGCCGTCTTTTGCTTTTTGCCAGATGGTCTCGTCGTAGAGGATCACGCCGGAGATGCGGTTCTTCATCGCGTCGTTCGAGCGAAACAGCATTTCGCGATAATCGCGCCGTGCATCCTCCGTCGATGTGACGCCGATGGCATCGAACCGCTTCTTGATCGTGCCCGACGACTCGTCGGCGGCGAGGATGCCCTTTCCGGGCGCCACCATGGCCAGGGCGACCTTATTGAGTTCCGCGAGATTCATGTCGTCCTCCTGAAAAAATCTTTGATCCGCTATCGGTCATTTGGATGCAATTGTGCCTTTGCTTCGGGCTGATTGCCAAGGGGTGAAAGGGGTGCTTGCAGACGAAAAAAGCTCACGCCTGTTCCAGCGCGGCGACGCCCGGCAACGTCTTACCTTCCATCCACTCAAGGAACGCGCCGCCTGCCGTCGAGACGTAGGTAAACGCCTCGGCAACGCCGGCGGCATTGAGCGCGGCCACCGTGTCGCCGCCGCCGGCGACGGACACGAGGCCGTTTTTGCGCGTGCGCCGGGCCGCATATTTTGCTGCGGCGATGGTCGCCTTGTCGAACGGATGCAGTTCGAAAGCGCCAAGCGGCCCGTTCCACACCAGCGTTGCGGCGTCGTCGAGCGCCGCCTTGATGCGTTCGATTGATTGCGGGCCGACGTCGAGGATCATGCCGTCAGGGGGAATCGCGTCGAGCCCATAGGCATGGGACGGCGCGCCGGCCTCGAAATGAAACGCGACGACGGCATCGACCGGCAGGATGATGGCGCAGCCGGCGGCTTCCGCCTTGTCGAGAATGCGACGCGCGGTATCGGCCAAATCCTTTTCCGCGAGCGACTTGCCGATGGGCACGCCCTGGGCATGCAGGAACGTGTTGGCCATGCCGCCGCCGATCACGAGCGCATCGACTTTGGCAATGAGGTTTTCCAGAAGGTCGAGCTTGGTCGATACTTTTGCGCCGCCGATGATGGCGATGACGGGTTTGACCGGCGCATGCAGCGCCTTCTCCAGCGCTTCGAGTTCGGCCTGCATGCCGCGGCCTGCGTAAGCCGGCAGCTTGTGCGCGAGCCCCTCGGTCGAGGCGTGGGCGCGGTGCGCTGCGGAAAAGGCGTCGTTGACATAGATGTCGCCGAGTTTTGCAAGCTGCGCGACAAATCCGGCGTCGTTCTTTTCCTCTTCCTTGTGGAAGCGCGTGTTCTCCAGGCACAGCACATCGCCGTCCTGCATTTCTGCAACCGCGGCCTCAGCCGCTTCGCCAATGCAGTCGTCGGCAAAGGCGACCGGTCGCTTCAGAAGGCCGGCCAGCGCCTCGGCGACCGGCTTGAGCGAATCCTTGGCGTCGCGGCCCTTCGGCCGGCCGAAATGCGAGAGCAGGATGACCTTGCCGCCCTTTTTGGCGATTTCGCTGATCGTCGGCACGATGCGTTCCAGCCGCGTCGCGTCCGATACCTTGCCGTCTTCGGTCGGGACATTGAGGTCGACGCGCACGAGCGCGCGCTTGCCCTTCACATCAACGTCGTCGAGAGTCTTGAAGCTGGACATTCGAAGTCTCATGTCCCGGGCGCAACGCTGCACCTGTGATGCGTTGCAGAACCGGGACCCATGTTGGCGTTGGGTCCCGGATCAGCGGCGCACCGTTTCACGCTGCACCGCGTCCGGGACACGAGAGGTTGACTAGATCAGCTTGCCCATCGCGCCGGCCGTGTCTGCCATGCGATTGGAGAAGCCCCATTCATTGTCATACCACGACATCACGCGCACCAGCGTGCCGTCCATGACCTTGGTCTGGTCCATGTGGAAGATGGACGAGCGCGGATCGTGGTTGAAGTCGATCGAGACATTGGGCGCGTTGGTGAAGCCGAGAATGCCCTTGAGTTGCTGTTCGGCCGCGCGCGTGATCGCCGCGTTGACTTCTTCCTTGTCGGTCTTGCGCTTGGCGACGAACTTGAAATCGACGACGGAGACGTTCGGCGTCGGCACGCGGATGGCGACGCCGTCGAGCTTGCCGTTGAGTTCCGGCAGCACGAGGCCGACAGCCTTTGCGGCGCCCGTCGAGGTCGGGATCATCGAGAGCGCTGCGGCGCGCCCGCGATAGAGATCCTTGTGCATCGTGTCGAGTGTCGGCTGGTCGCCGGTGTAGGAATGGATCGTCGTCATGAACCCCTTGTCGATGCCGATCGCGTCGTTGAGCACCTTGGCCACCGGCGCGAGGCAGTTGGTGGTGCAGGAGGCGTTCGAGATGACGAGGTGGTCCTTGGTCAGCTTGTCGTGGTTGACACCGTAGACGACCGTGAGGTCGACGCCTTCGGCCGGCGCGGAGATGATCACGCGCTTGGCGCCGGCGGTGAGATGTGCGGCGGCTTTTTCCTTGGTGACGAAGATGCCGGTGCATTCGAGCGCGATATCGACGCCGAGTTCCTTCCACGGCAAGGTCGACGGATCCTTGATCGCGGTCACCTTGATCGGGCCGCTGCCGACATCGATCGTGTCGCCGGACACCTTTACCTCGCCGGGAAAGCGGCCGTGCACGGAGTCGTAGCGCAGCAGATGCGCGTTGGTCTCGACCGGGCCGAGATCGTTGATGCCGACGACCAGAATGTCCTTGCGGCCGGATTCGACGATGGCGCGCAGAATGTTGCGGCCGATGCGGCCAAATCCGTTGATGGCGACCCGTACGGTCATTGAAAATCCTCCTGGGGGTTGGTCATGCCGGCGCGGCCAGACCCGTGGCAAGACTCGGAACACAGAGACACTGCAATCAAAGCATTGGTGCCGCAGATATGGGCACGGCAATGCATTCACGCAATTCAATAGAAAACACCGATGGCCGGGACAAGCCCGGCCATGACGGCAGCGTTAATGGGCTTGGTGGTCCCGTATCACCTTTTGCCGATTTTGCCCATTGCCGCTTCGGCTATGGCCTCGGTGGTAATTCCGAAGTGCTTGAACAGGTCCTTGGCCGGTGCGCTGGCGCCAAAGCCAGTCATGCCGATGAAAATGCCGTCCGAGCCGATGATGGCGTCCCATCCCTGACGAATGGCGGCCTCGATGCCGATGCGCACGGGCGCGTCGCCGATCACGCCTGCGCGGTAATCGTCGGACTGGGCGAAGAACAGTTCAAAGCATGGCACCGAGACGACGCGCGCCTTGATGCCTTTTTCCGCGAGCAGTTTGCGCGCGGCGACGGCGAGGGAGACTTCCGAGCCGGTGGCGAACAGCGAGACATCGGCCTTGCCGTCGGCGGCGAGAAGTTCGTAAGCGCCGCGGGCGCAGGCGTTGTCCGCCTCGCGGCCGCTGCGTAGTTGCGGCAGGTTCTGGCGTGTGAGCGCCAGCACGCTCGGCGTGTCCCTGGTTTCGATGGCGATCTGCCAGCATTCCACCGTCTCGACCGTATCGCAGGGGCGGAAGACGTTGAGGTTGGGAATGGCGCGCAGCGCGGCGAGATGTTCGACCGGCTGGTGCGTCGGCCCGTCTTCGCCGAGGCCGATGGAATCGTGGGTCATCACATGGATGACGCGCTCGCCCATCAGTGCGGCGAGGCGGATCGCCGGACGGCAGTAATCGGAAAAAACGAGGAACGTGCCGGAATAGGGGATGACGCCGCCGTGCAGCGCCATGCCGTTCATGGCGGCGGCCATGGCGTGCTCGCGGATACCGTAGTGGATGAAGCGGCCGGAAAAATCGTTGGCCGCCATCGCCTTCATGGATTTGGTGCGGGTGTTGTTCGAGCCGGTGAGGTCGGCTGAGCCGCCGACCAGTTCGGGCACCGCCGGCACCAGCGCTTCGAGCGCGTTTTCCGATGCGATGCGTGTGGCAATCTCTTTTGGCGCTTCGGCAAGGCTTGCTTTCAGCGCCTTGACCGCATCGGCGAGTTTGTCGCGTGCGACTTCACCGCTCATGCGGCGTTCGAATTCCTTGCGCTTGGCAGCGTCGAGGCCCTTGAGGCGCTCGCGCCACGCCGCGTGTTCGATCAGTCCGCGCTGCCCGGCTTTACGCCAGGATTCGCGCACATCGGCGGGCAGTTCGAACGGCGCGTCGGTCCAGCCAAGCGCTTCGCGCGCGCCCTTGATCTCGTCGGCGCCGAGCGGAGAGCCGTGTGCCGAGGATTTTCCGGCCTTGTTCGGTGCACCGAAACCGATGGTGGTGCGGCAGGCGATCAGCGTCGGGCGATCGGCGGATTGTGCGGCCTCGATGGCGTCGGCGATGGCTTCCGGATCGTGGCCGTCCACGCGGCTCGCAGTCCAGCCGGCGGCCTCGAAGCGCTTGACCTGATCGACGCTGTCGGCGAGCGACAGGGGCCCGTCGATCGAAATGCCGTTATCGTCGAACAGCACAACCAGCTTGGCGAGGCGCAAATGCCCGGCAAGCGCAATCGCCTCCTGGCTGATGCCTTCCATCAGGTCGCCGTCGGAGGCGAGCACATAGGTTTTGTGATCGACGATCGCCGCGCCGTATTCGGCGGCAAGATGCCGTTCGGCGATCGCCATGCCGACGGCGGTGGCAAGACCCTGGCCGAGCGGGCCGGTCGTTGTCTCGATGCCCGGCGTGACGAAATTTTCCGGATGCCCGGGCGTGCGCGAGCCGAGCTGGCGGAAGTGCTTCAGATCGTCGATGGTCATGCCGTCGAAGCCGAGCAGATGCAACAGCGCATAGAGCAGCATCGAACCGTGACCTGCCGACAGCACGAAGCGGTCGCGGTCGGGCCAGCGCGGATCGCGCGCGTCGAACGACAGGAAGCGGGTGAACAGGACGGTCGCGATATCGGCGGCGCCCATCGGTAGTCCGGGATGGCCGGATTTCGCCTGCTCGACGGCGTCCATGGCGAGCGCGCGGATGGCATTGGCCATGCGATCGTGCGCAGCGCGCGAGGGCGCCGGACTGATGCTGTGGCGGGACGCCGTGACGGCCGAAGATGGACCCGCGTGTCGGATGTCGTGGTCGCTCATGATGTGTCGCCAGCCCCCTCTAATAGGCGCCGGACATACCATGCTGCCACCGCGAATCAACCTGACCGCCGGGCTCGTGCCCGTCATGCACAGGTCGTTTCGCGGAACAGCCATTCGAACATTGACGGGGCGCTGCGATGGAACGTAAGCTTCCACGCATAACTCGTTGCCGCGCATAGGTAAGCGTGGAAGCGGAACGGGGGTGCAAGATGACCGGGACGGGCGCCATGGAAGGAGCCACGCGGCGGCTTTCCGCCGCGCTCGATGCGATGGAAGCGGCGATCGAGCGGCGCAAGGACGCCGATCGGGCCGAACTGGCCTTGGCTGCGCAATTGCACGCCTCGGGCACCGACCGCTCGCGGCTCGCCGTCACGATCGACGATCTCACGGCGCGCAATCGACATCTCGCGCAGGCGAATCGCGACGCGTCGCAGCGTGTGTCGGCCGCCATCGAGTCGATCCGCGGCGTGCTCGACGCGCAGACGGAATAGGACCGCCGATGCCGCAGATCAGTGTCACCATCAATGATCGCGTCTACCGCATGGCCTGTGAAGATGGTCAGGAAGAGCACCTGATGGGGCTCGCGCGCGACGTCGACCGCCGCGTCACAAGCCTGCGCGGCAAGTTCGGCGAAATCGGCGACGCGCGTCTCGTCGTCATGGCGGCGATCACCATCGCCGATGAACTGGCCGACACCGGGCAACGCATCGCGCGCCTCGAACAGGACATTGCGACCCTGCTCCAGGCCAATGACGCGTCTGCCAATCGCGTGAAGGATACCGAAGCCGCGATGGCGGCCGCGATCAGCACTGCGGCCGACCGGATCGAGAAGCTGACGCGCGAACTCAACCATACGATCGGCGAGACGGTCGCGATCGGTTAGCGTTTGATCCGCTTTGCTCGCATCAGGGGTGTGGTGCGCGCGGCCAAGACGCACTACATTGGCAGGGCGGAGCTGCGCGATACGAGAGCACATATTCCCGGGGCCTTATCGATCTCTAAGGGAGCTGTCCCTGACCGGACCCGTGGGTCCGGATATATGGCGCCCACCTACATGTGTAGGGAACCCGGGATCGAATGCTCAAACGGCCGAGGCGGCCCCGCACTTTTTCTGTGCCCGTTCGTGGTGCATGCCGGCCATAAGGCCGACCTTCCGACCCTAACTGTCAGACTGTGACTGAATGAGCGATAGCCGCACGCAAACAGCCGCGGACCAAAAATCCGCATTGCGGCAGGACGCGCTGTCCCGTCGCGACGCAATGTCTGCGGAAGAGCGGCGGCTTGGCGCCGAGGTGATCGCCGGCCGGGCCTTTCCCGTGCCGATCCCGCCCGGCGCTGTCGTGTCCGGCTTCATGCCGATGAAGACCGAGATTAATCCGCTACCGTTGATGAAGCGGCTCGCTGCTGCCGGCGCGTCGCTGGCGCTGCCGATCGTCGAAGGGCGCGGCAAGCCGCTGACGATGCGCGCCTGGACTTTTGGTGTGCCGCTCGAAGCCGGCGTCTGGGGCATTCGCCAGCCGCCGACGACGGCAACTGAAATGTTTCCCGATATTCTGCTCGTGCCGCTCGCCACGTTCGACCGGCGCGGCTATCGCATCGGCTATGGCGCCGGCTATTACGACATGACCATCGCACGGCTGCGTGCGATGAAGCCGGTGACGACAATCGGTGTCGCCTTCGCGACGCAGGAATGCACGGCCGTGCCAGTGGACCCGTGGGACGAACGCCTTGCCTTCGTGCTAACCGAGCGCGAAGTCATCGTGACCGACGGCGGCTCAGACTAAACAAGGATTTTCCGGCGCATGCGGATCCTCTTCATCGGCGACATCGTGGGCCGTAGCGGACGCGCCATCGTCGGCGATCGTCTGCCTGGTCTCGTGACGCGCTGGAAGCTTGATTGCGTCATCATCAACGGCGAGAACGCGGCCGGCGGCTTCGGCATCACCGAGACGATCTACAATGAATTGATCGATGCCGGCGCCGATGCGGTGACGCTCGGCAATCACGCCTGGGACCAGCGCGAGGCGCTGGTTTTCATCGAGCGCGCGCCGCGGCTCGTGCGTCCGTTGAATTATCCGCGTGGCACGCCGGGCCGGGGCGCGGCGCTGATCGAGGCCAAGAACGGCGCGCGCGTCCTCGTCATCAACGCCATGTGCCGCATCTTCATGGACCCGCTCGACGATCCGTTCGCGGCGATCGAACACGAATTGCAGGCCTGCGCGCTCAAGACGGAGGCCGACGCCATCGTCATCGACTTCCACGGTGAGGCAACGAGCGAGAAGCTGGCGATGGGCTATTTCGTCGACGGCCGCGCCAGCCTCGTCGTCGGCACGCATACCCACGTCCCTACCGCGGACGCCCGTATCCTGCCCGGCGGCACCGCCTATATGTCGGATGTCGGCATGACCGGTGACTACGATTCCGTCATCGGCATGGTCAAGGACGAGCCGGTGAACCGGTTCCTGCGCCGCGTGCCGTCCGCGCGTTTCGAGCCGGCGACCGGCCCGGCGACGCTGTGCGGTCTCGCCGTCGAAACCGACGACGCGACCGGCCACGCTGTGCGCCTCGCGCCGGTGCGGATCGGGGCGCTGCTCGAACCGGCGGAACCGGATTTCTGGGCCTAGCTGCCTTTGATTTTGCAGGCCCGCGCGCCTATAAACGCGCCCGATCAGCATCGAAATCGTACGAAAAGCCTAACGCGGAAGAACCATGGCCGGACATTCCCAATTCAAGAACATCATGCATCGCAAGGGGCGCCAGGATGCGATGCGCGCCAGACTGTTTTCCAAACTGGCGCGGGAAATCACCGTGTCCGCCAAACTCGGCCTGCCCGACCCGTCGATGAATGCGCGGCTGCGCGCCGCGATCATTGCCGCACGGGCGGAAAACATGCCGAAGGACAATATCGAACGTGCCATCAAGAAGGCGGCCGGCAACGACGGTGAAAACTATGACGAGATCCGCTACGAGGGCTACGGCCCCGGCGGTGTCGCCGTCATCGTCGAAGTGCTGACCGACAACCGCAACCGCACCGCCTCCGACGTGCGCTCCTACTTCACCAAGAGCGGCGGCAATCTTGGCGAAACCAATTCCGTCTCCTTCATGTTCGACCGCGTCGGCGTGGTCGAATACGACGCGGCCTCTGCCAGTGCCGACGCCATGCTCGAAGCCGCCATCGAGGCCGGCGCCGAGGATGTGGTGTCAGGCGAGAACGGCCATGAAATCTATACGGGCATGGACTCGCTTGCGGACGTCGCCAAGGCGCTGGAAGCGAAGTTCGGTGAGCCGCGCAAGGCATCGCTGACCTGGAAGCCGCAGAACGCGATTCCGGTCGATGACGAGAAGGGCGAGAAGCTGTTGAAGCTGATGGAGACGCTCAACGAGCACGACGACGTGCAGAACGTCTATGCCAATTTCGAGGTCTCCGATGCCCTCGTCAGCAAGATGAGCGCCTGACGGCGAACCTCGTTTTACGCCCCGTTTTTTGCAGCGATAAAATCCTTTTTAACTTGACGCCCCCGCCGTGAAGGATCACAGGGGAGGCGTCACGCCGCTTTTCTCCGTAACGAATGCGGCTAACAGGAAACCCGAACCCATGCCAAGCGACAGTCAACTAACTTTGCCGACAGTGGCATTGGTCTGACGCCGGATTTCCGGCTCGCCGATTGCTGCCGCTGCCGGCAGACAGATCAGGTGAGCCATGCAGGACATTACCCTTTTCACCGAAGGTACGATTGACGCCGCGACTTTCGCGGCCGGTCTCGCGCGCGACCACGTCGCAGACAATGTCGAGGTGCTGAACCGGCTCGAGCCGGAACAGGCCGCCGACGTTCTTATGCGGCTTCCGTTCGACCGGGCAGTCGGCATTCTTGACAAGCCCGAACTCGATTTCGGCGCCGAGATCATCGCGGCGCTGCCGCGCGAACGCGCCGTGCCGCTCCTCACCGGCATGGCCGACGACCGGGCCGCCGACATTTTCCGCTGGCTTGAAGAACCGGCCCGCGGCGAACTGATGGCGCGGCTCGATCCCGCTGCGCGTGCGGCGATCTCCAGCCTTTTGACCTATCCGCCGAACACGGCGGGCGCGGCCATGACGACGGAATTCGTCAGCGTGCCCAGCACCTGGACCGTCGCGCAGACGCTCGCGCACATCCGCAGCGTCGAGCGCACGCGCGAGACCGTTTACGCCATCTACGTTCTCGACGGGGCGACGCGGCGGCTGGTGAACGCCGTAACCTTGCGCCGGCTGATCTCGGGTGTGCCGGAAGCCAACATCCTGTCGGTGGCTCATGCCGACGCGCCGGTGAAGACATCGCCGTCGACCGACCGTGAGGACGTGGCGCGGCTCATTTCCAAATACGATCTGCTCGCCGTGCCGGTGGTGGATTCCGTCGGGCATCTGCTCGGCATCGTCACGGTGGACGACATCATCGATGCGATGATCGAGGAGACCACGGAGGACGTGCAGAAATTCGGCGGCATGGCCGCGATCGACGACCCCTATATGCAGATCGGCCTGCTCGAGATGTTGCGCAAGCGCGGTGGCTGGCTTGCCGTGCTGTTTCTCAGCGAGATGCTGACTGCGAGCGCAATGCAGTATTTCGAGGTCGAACTCGAAAAGGCGATTGTGCTGACGCTGTTTATTCCTCTGATCATGAGTTCGGGCGGCAATTCCGGGTCGCAGGCCACCTCGCTGCTGATCCGTTCCTTGGCCTTGCGCGAAGTGAAGCTGAGCGACTGGTGGCGGGTTGCGGCGCGTGAACTGCCGACCGGTCTTCTTCTCGGCGCGATTCTCGGCGTCATCGGCATCACGAGGATCACGCTATGGCAGAAGCTCGGATTCTATGACTACGGCGAGCACTGGATGCTTGTCGCGGCGACGGTTGCGGCGGCTCTGATCGGCGTCGTCACGTTCGGCTCGCTGGCCGGCTCGATGCTGCCGTTTGCGCTGCAACGGGTCGGTTTCGATCCCGCCAGCGCCTCGGCGCCGTTTGTCGCCACCCTGGTCGATGTCACTGGGCTGGTGATCTATTTCAGCGTCGCGCTCATGATCCTGCGCGGCACGCTGTTGTGAGCGTCCCGGGAGGCCGGTTTTTCGGCTAACACTAGGGCATGGTCGCCCGCATGATTCGCATCCTCGGCATCGATCCCGGCCTCCGCCATACCGGCTGGGGGATGATCGACGTTGAGGGCAATCGCCTTATGTTCGTGGCCTGCGGCGCGGTGGAGACGACCGACCGGCAGCCGCTGTCGGTACGGTTGCTCACGATTCATGACCGGCTGGTGCAGGTGATCGATGAATTTGCGCCCCATGAAGCGGCGGTGGAAAAAACCTTCGTCAACAGCAATGCGGTGGCGACTTTGAAGCTCGGGCAGGCGCGCGGCATCGCCATGCTGGTTCCGGCCCGCGCCGGCGTTTCGGTTGCGGAATACGCGCCGAACCTGATCAAGAAAACTGTCGTCGGTGCGGGACACGCCGACAAGACGCAGATCGCGATGATGATCGGCGTCCTGCTGCCCAAGGCGAATGCCAGGACCCATGATGCGGCCGACGCGCTCGCCATCGCCATCACCCACGCGCATCACCGGCAAAGTGCGATCATGAAAGCTGTCGGGCAATGACGGGCGATAGGCGCTGCATACTCCAATTGCGGGGGAGGGTTGGGAGTACTACGCGGGCACTTTCGCTTTTGCTTACCCCTCTCCCTGTCCCTCCCCCTCAAGGGGGAAGGCCGGGAGGCTGCGCATGATCGGCAAGCTCAAGGGCATCATCGACAGTTATGGCGAGGACACCGTGATCCTCGACGTGCAGGGCGTTGGCTATCTCGTGCATTGTTCGACGCGCACCTTGCAGGCGCTGCCCGCCACCGGCGAGGCGGCTGTGCTGTCGATCGAGACCCATGTGCGCGAGGACATGATCCGGCTCTACGGCTTCCAGAACGATCTCGAACGCGAGTGGTTTCGGTTGCTGCAGACCGTGCAGGGCGTGGGCGCGAAGGTCGCGCTCGCGGTGCTCGGCACGCTCAAACCCGCTGACCTTGCGACGGCCATCGCGATGCGCGACAAGGCGGCGGTGGCGCGCACGCCAGGCGTCGGGCCCAAAGTCGCCGAACGCATTGTCACCGAATTGAAGGACAAGGCGCCGAATTACACCGCGCTCGATCCTGCTGTGGCACGGCTGGCCGGCAGTGTTGACGATGATACCGCGCCGCGCCCCATAGCTGACGCTGTCTCCGCGCTGGTCAATCTCGGCTATGGTCAGCCTCAGGCGGCCGCCGCCATCGCGGCCGCGAGCCGCGAAGCCGGCGAGGGTGCCGAAACCAAGGTGCTGATCCGGCTTGGCCTGAAGGAGTTGTCGAAGTGAGTACGGCGGAAGACGGGCGCATGACCGGCAATCGGGCTTTGACGGCGGCAATTATCGTCGTCGGCGCGTTCATTGCCGGGCCGCTGCTCGCCGCGCTGTTCGTGTTTCTGGGCATGGGCGGACTGCTGATCGCCGATACCGGCGGACATTTCGTGGGCCTCTGGCAATTGTTCATCACGATTGTCCAGGCTGTTTTCCGCGGTGGCTGGCCGGTCGCGCTGTTCAGCGGCGTGCTCGTTGCGATCTGGAGCCTCAAACGGCCGCTCAGTCTCTGGGTCGTGTTGGCTGCGATTATCATCGCCAACCTGATTGATGCGGTTCTCTTCCTGCGTGTGCCGCTCGTCGCGGGCGGCTGGACATTATCGTTCGAAGAACTCATCGGCGGGCTTTTGTTCTCGCTTCTGGCGGGGACCATCTTGTGGCTCATGGCCCGCCGTTATGTGAGGAACGCATGACGACCGCGCCGCGCCTGATTACGCCTGAACGCCGTGAAGACGATGCGGCCGACGCGACGTTGCGCCCGCAGCGGCTCGCGGATTTCGTCGGCCAGGAGCAGGCGCGCGCGAACCTGTCGATCTTCATCGAGGCGGCGAAAAAGCGCGGCGAGGCGCTCGATCATGTGCTGTTCGTCGGGCCGCCGGGCCTGGGCAAGACGACGCTCGCGCAAATTCTGTCGCGCGAACTCGGCGTGAATTTCCGCGCCACGTCCGGCCCTGTGATCGCCAAGGCCGGCGATCTCGCGGCGCTGCTCACGAACCTCGAAGACCGCGACGTGCTGTTCATCGACGAGATTCACCGGCTCAATCCGGCGGTCGAGGAAATCCTCTATCCGGCGATGGAGGATTTTCAACTCGACCTGATCATCGGCGAGGGACCTGCGGCGCGTTCGGTGAAGATCGATCTCGCCAAGTTCACGCTGGTCGGCGCGACGACGCGTGCCGGACTTTTGACCAATCCGCTGCGTGACCGTTTCGGCATTCCGGTGCGGCTGAATTTCTATACCGAGGCGGAGCTTGAACACATCGTCACACGCGGCGCCCGCGTGCTCGGCATGAGCATGTCGCCCGATGGCGCCAACGAGATTGCGCGCCGGGCGCGGGGCACGCCGCGCATCGCCGGCCGGTTGTTGCGCCGCGTGCGCGATTTCGCTGCGGTGGCCGGACTGGAAAGGATCGAGCGTCCCATTGCCGACAAGGCGCTCCACGCACTTGAAGTCGATGCCGCCGGCCTCGATGCTATGGACCGGCGTTACCTTTCGATCATCGCGCAGAATTACGGCGGCGGTCCGGTCGGAGTCGAGACGATTGCGGCGGCGTTGTCGGAGCCGCGCGATGCGCTTGAGGACATCATCGAGCCGTTCCTGATCCAAAAGGGTTTCGTGCAGCGCACGCCGCGCGGGCGGCTTCTGACCGGGCATGCGTTCAAACATCTCGGTCTTGCCGAACCGGCGCGCGACGTGGGGCAATTCGGTTTGTTCGGACAGGGCGACGACACGTGAGCGATAAGGCAGTCGCAATCGCTTCACCACTCGACGGTGAAATCATCGGCGGCCGGCACGTCATGCCGGTGCGCATCTATTACGAGGACACGGATTTTTCCGGCTTCGTCTATCACGCGAGCTATCTGCGTTTCATGGAGCGCGGGCGCACGAACTATCTGCGTCTGCTTGGTGTCGACCAGCGTGGGCTTTTTGAACAGGCGCAACGCGAAGCGCCGGGCTTCGCCTTCGTCGTGCGCTCGATGATGCTCGATTTCTACAAACCCGCGGTGATGGACGACCTGTTGCAGATCATCACCGAAGCCGGTGAGGTGAAAGGTGCGTCGATCACCTTGAAGCAGAAGGTAACGCGCGGCGATGATCTGCTGGTCACCGCCGCGGTGCGGGTCGCCTGCGTCTCCGGCGGACGAGCGCGGCCGATCCCAAAGGCCCTGCGCATCGCGATGCGCGCAGACCAGGACATGATCGCATCGCGCTAGAGCATTTTCACCGCTCAAGTGGAATCCGGTTAGCCGCAAGAAAATGCTCTCACTCAATACCTTGCGCGTATTCTAATCGCAAAGCCGGTATCCACCCTCGGATCAAGTCCGAGGGCATGCATTTGCGGAATACGCGCTGCAAACGCGCCTGCGCGCCATCGACGCCTCCCGCATCCTCATGTAAGACCTCTTCACATGAGATGGTCGAAACACGGCAAGGGCGAGGGGCCGCATGGCCCCGGAGCGGGTCCGCATGCAGGTCCGCGCGGCTATCACCACGGCGATCTCAAGGAAGAACTGATCCGCGCCGCGCTCAATCTGATTGCCGAGAAAGGCCCGGCCGGCTTCACTTTTGCGGAGGCCGCGCGCTGGGCCGGGGTCAGCGCCGCAGCACCATATCGGCATTTCCGCGACCGCGATGAGTTACTTGCCGACGTCGCACGCCGTGGGTTCGATCAGTTCGAGACCGCGCTGGCGACAGCCTGGAATGACGGCAAGCCGGATGCCTTCACCGCCTTTGAACGTCTCGGCAAGGCCTATCTCGCCTTTGCGCGCGACGAGGGCGCCTATTACTCGGCGATGTTCGAGGCCGGCGTTCCGCTTGATGCCAATCCGACGCTACGGCTGGCCGGCGACCGCGCCTTCGCGGTGCTGCGCACGGCCGCCGAAGCGCTGGTCGCGACGCTGCCGGCAAACAAACGGCCGCCGGCGATGATGATGGCGTTGCATATCTGGTCGATGGCACATGGCATCGCCTCGCTTTTCGGGCGTGGCGACGCGGCGCGGCGCGCGCTGCCGATGTCGCCGGAAGACCTCCTGGAAGCCGGCGTGCTCGTCTATCTTCAAGGGCTCGGCATCACCACATCCCGGACCTGATCGCGGCCCGGCCCGCTTCCACGGCGCATGCGCCATGCGGCAAAAGGGCTCAGGTCGCCTCGTAAAAAATTTTTCGCACCCGCCTTGAAACCGTCTTGGCATGGCTGTACTTATGTAAATGTTATTTACATTCACAAAGAGGGCGCTATGCCGATCGCAGAAAAGCTCGATACGTACGGGAAACCGGCCTGGATTGCGCTGATCATTCTAGGCTTTTGGGTCTGGGTGCCTGCGGGCCTCGCGATCCTCGCCTTCAGCATATGGAGTGGACGCATGGGTTGCTGGTCACGTCACCGCCATCAGGAATGGCAGGACAGAATGGAGCAGAAATGGGCCCACAAGCGAGAGAAATGGGCGCGCCATGGCTTTGGTGGTGGATGGGGTGGCCCGCCTTCCAGCGGCAATCGCGCCTTTGATGATTATCGCATGGAGACCCTGCGCCGGCTCGAGGACGAGCAGCGCGAATTCCATGATTTTCTCGAGCGGCTGCGCTTTGCCCGCGACAAGAACGAGTTCGATCAGTTCATGAACGAGCGCCGCAATCGGCCGACGCCGACGGAACAGCCCGCGCCACAGGCGTAACTGCTGCTTTCCTGACGATTTCGAACAAAGGGCCGTCCGCATCGCGGGCGGCCCTTCACATTTGCGCCATGCAGGCGGCAGATATTCAACTTTTCCTGCATCTTTCGCGCTTCGCTAACCGGCTGTTAACCACAGATGCGGCTGGTTAGAGCAGAGTTATCCGGGCTGGACGCCCTAGTTTGGTCAAGTTTCGCGGGGATTTGCTGCCGCCTTGGACGGCCGGTCGTGCTCACATCGCGACGGTCGGATTCGGCGGCACAGGGGGCCGCTGGTTGCACCGGACCTGGTGCGGGCTCAGCGAACGGCTGGCAGAGGCGTCCACGACCTCAACACTAGGCGATCTGCCGAAAGGACCATCATGAACCCTGCCGACGTTGCGCACGCTGCGCTGCCGGTGGCGTCGACCGCCGATCTTTCCCTCCTCACCCTGTTCTGGCAGGCCAACTGGCTCGTCAAGTTGGTGATGCTGGGACTGCTGAGCTGTTCGGTCTGGGTCTGGGCGATCGCAATCGACAAAATCCTGCTCTACACCCGCACCAAGCGGGCGATGGATCGTTTCGAGCAAACCTTCTGGTCGGGAGAATCGCTGGAGGAACTGTACCGCACGCTGTCGGCGCGGCCGACGCATTCCATGGCGGCGCTTTTTGTCGCAGCCATGCGCGAATGGAAACGCAGTTTCGAGACCCAGAGCCGCTCCTTCGCCGGCCTGCAGATGCGCATCGAGAAGGTGATGGATGTCACCATCGCCCGTGAGATCGAGCGGCTGGAACGCCGCCTTCTGGTGCTGGCGACGGTGGGTTCGGCCGGCCCGTTCGTCGGCCTCTTCGGCACCGTCTGGGGCATCATGAACAGCTTCCAGTCGATCGCTGCCTCGAAGAACACCTCGCTCGCCGTCGTCGCGCCGGGCATCGCGGAAGCGCTTTTTGCCACCGCCGTTGGCCTCGTTGCCGCAATTCCGGCGACGATTTTCTACAACAAGTTTTCCTCCGAGGTGAATCGGCAGGCTCAGCGCATGGAGGGCTTTGCCGATGAGTTTTCCGCCATTCTGTCGCGACAGATCGACGAACGGGCAGGATAGGGGACGGCGGTATGGGAATGAACGGTATTTCGATGGGGACCGGCCACCGGCGTCGCCGGCGGCACGGGGTCATGAGCGAGATCAACGTCACGCCGATGGTCGACGTGATGCTGGTTCTGCTCATCATCTTCATGGTTTCGGCCCCGCTGCTGACGGTCGGCGTGCCCATCGACTTGCCGCAATCTCAGGCTAAGAGCCTCGATCAGGACCAGAAGCCGCTGACCGTTTCGGTGAATACCGATGGCAAGGTATTTCTCCAGGACTCCGAAGTCGGCATGGACGAGCTTGTCGACAAGCTCAAGGCCGTTGCCGACGCCCGGGGTGGGCTGGACGAGCGCATCTACGTCCGCGGGGATCGCAAAGTGAACTATGGCACCGTGATGCAAGTGATGGGCAGGCTTTCGGCTGCCGGCTTCAAGCATGTCGCGCTGATCACGGAGGTCGAGCAGGGCTCCTGATGGTCATGCGGAAAAGCGGACTGACCGTATCGACGATCCTGCATTGCATCGTCCTGGCCTGGGCGATCTTCGACTTCGCGCGCCCGCCGGCGGTGAAGACCGCCGAGTCGATGCCGATCGACATCATCTCCGCGTCCGACTTCTCGAAACTGACTGCCGGTGCCGAAAAGGCGCCGAAGAAGGAAGTGCCCAAGCCGGTGGTCGATAAGGTCGACGCGCCGACGAAGCCAGCGGACAATCCGCAGGCCAAGATCGACAAGCAGGAAGTCAAGGCGACGACGGACAAGAGCATTCCGCTGCCCGAGAAAAAGCCGCCGCCGCCAAAGGTCGCCGCCGCAAAGCCCGAGCCGCCCAAACCAGAGACGAAGGCGCCGGAAAAGGCGAAGCCCGAGCCGGAGCAGAAAGTCGATCCGATCGCGCAGCAGATCAAAAAGGAAGACGTCAAGAAACCGCAGAAGAAGGTCGAGCGTAAACAAGTCCAGCTCCCTCCGAAGCCGGAGCCGCAGCCGCCTAAATTCGATCCGCGTCGCGTCGCCGCGCTCCTCGACAAACGCGAGGCCAAGCGTGTGGCGTCCGCCGGCACGTCACTCAATCAGACCGCGTCGCTCGGCGCTCCGAGCGGCCAGGCTGCCAATCTTTCGCAAAGCGAGATCGATGCCTTGCGCGCTCGCCTGATGGCCCTGTGGAATCCGCCCGCCGGCGCACGGACGCCGGAAGAACTGATGGTGACCGTCATTATTCATCTTTCGCCCGACGGCCGTCTCAGCGGGCCGCCGCAGGTGGTCACAAGCGGATCGAGCACGCTGTTCCAGGCTTCGCGGGACAGCGCCATGCGCGCGGTCTTCCGCGGCCAGCCCTACAATATGTTGCGTCCGTCGACCTACGACTCCTGGAAGGATATCGAAATCACCTTTGACCCGCGCGATCTCCTGCGCGGCTAGAACTTTTCGACATCATGCGCGAACAACGAAAAAAACGACGGGCCTGATTCAACGCCGTTGGATCAAGTCCTCGAACGGACCAGCAAGGTAAACATGACGATCCAGACTTCGCTTCTGCTGCCGCGGCTCGACAGACGGCGCGTGCTCACGCTTGGCGCCGGTGCCATCGTCGGCGCAACGGCGGGGTTGTCGCCACAACTCGCGCACGCGGTGCTGCGTCTCGACATCACGCAAGGCAACGTCCAGCCAATGCCGATCGCGCTGCCCGATTTCGTCGGCGGCGGTGCGGGCGATGCGGAAGCAGCCCGCGAGGTAACGCAGATCATCACCGCCAATCTGCGGCGCTCCGGCCTGTTCAACCCGATCGACCAAAAGGCCTATATCGAGCACATCACCAATATCGATTCCGTGCCGAAGTTCGAAGACTGGCGCACGATCAACGCGCAGGCGCTGGTCACGGGGCGCCTCACGCGCCAGCCCGACGGACGCCTCAAGGCTGAATTTCGCCTCTGGGACGTTTTTGCCGGCCAGCAGCTTCATGGTCAGCAGTATTTCACCACGCCGGAGAACTGGCGCCGCATCGCGCACATCATTTCCGACTCGATCTACGAACGGCTCACCGGCGACAAAGGCTATTTCGACAGCCGTGTCGTGTTCATCGATGAGTCCGGACCGGCCAAGCGGCGCATCAAGCGTCTGGCGATCATGGATCAGGATGGCGCCAACGTGCGCTACCTCACGCGCGGCGACGACCTCGTGCTCACGCCGCGCTTCAGCCCGTCGACGCAGGACATCACATACATGTCCTATGGCCAGGGCGAGCCGCGCGTCTATCTGATGAACATCGAAACCGGACAGCGCGAGGAAGTCGGAAATTTTCCCGGCATGACTTTCGCGCCGCGCTTCGCGCCGGACGGACAGCGCGTGATCATGTCGCTGTCGCAGAAGGGCGTGTCGAACCTCTACGTCATGGATCTGCGTTCGAAGCAGGCGACGCGGTTGACGGACACCCAGGCGATCGACACCGCGCCGTCCTATTCGCCGGATGGAGCGCGGATTTGTTTCGAATCCGACCGCGGCGGCGCGCCACAGATTTACATCATGAACGCGAGCGGCGGCGGCGCGCAGCGCATCAGCTTCGGCGGAGGATCCTATTCGACGCCGGTGTGGTCGCCGCGCGGCGACTACATCGCCTTCACGAAACAGATCAGCGGCCAGTTCGCGATCGGCGTGATCAAGCCGGACGGCTCGGGCGAGCGCATCCTCACGGAAGGTTTCCACAACGAGGGACCGACATTCGCGCCGAACGGACGTCTCCTGATGTTCTTCCGCGATCCCGGCGGCAATTCCGGGCCGTCGCTCTACACCGTCGATGTCACGGGCCGCAACGAACAGCGCGTGCGCACGCCAGGGTTCGCATCCGATCCGGCCTGGTCGCCGCTCTTGACCTGAGGCGCGTGGAGGCGCTTGGTTTTTTACCGACCAGTAACCATTCCCATCGGTTTACATCCTTGGATGGTATTTGAATGGTTTCGGCAAGACCTCATCAAGGTTGACGGAACGTTCGCTTAATAATCGGCGGGTACACCCGTGAATATGTCGGTAGTGACCGAAAATGGAGGCACCGTGATGGTGACGAATATCTTTCGTGGGGCGAAATTTGCAGCCGTCCTGATTGCAGCCCTTGGTGTTGCAGCCTGCGCCAACAAACCCAATGGCGGACCAGGCGACGGTAGCCTTGCTTCGGCCGGCGCGGCGACGCCGGGCAGCCAGCAGGACTTCGTGGTCAATGTCGGCGATCGCGTATTTTTCGAAACCGACCAGACCAGCCTCACCGGGCAGGCGCGCGCGACGCTCGACAAGCAGGCGCAATGGCTCAACAATTACGGTAACTACGCCTTCACGATCGAAGGTCATGCCGACGAACGCGGCACGCGCGAATACAATATTGCGCTCGGTGCCCGCCGCGCGGAAACGGTGCGTGACTATCTGATCGCGCGCGGCGTATCGGCGCAACGCATGCACACGATCTCCTACGGCAAGGAACGTCCGGTCGCGGTCTGTAACGACATCTCCTGCTGGTCGCAGAACCGTCGTGCGGTGACGGTGCTCAACGCCAGTTCGTGATGCGGTGACGGTCATGATCGTTCGCGATGGCGTCCGTCATCGGGCTTCAAGACAAGCGACAAGGCCGAGCGATACGACCGAGTGGATCAAGTGTTGACGCATGCCCGGCCTCGTGCCGGGCATTTGCGTGCGTGAGGGCCATCACAGACTCTCTCAAGTCACAATTTGAACGCAGCGTCGCCTATGCTAATTCGTCATCAGGATCATCAACCAAGCGCAGCCAGATGAATCACCTCGTCTTTTCAAGCCGGCGGGTCTTTTCGATGCGCCATGCCTTTTCAGGGTCTCTCGCGATATTCCTGACGACGAGCGTCCTCGCGTTCGGGCCGAGCGCCGGTGCGCGAGCGCAGGATGCGCCGCGGCCCCCGGGGGGCCTGTTCGGCGGCGTTTTCGGCGGGTCGAGCGATGAGCGTGCGCAACAGCCCCGTCAGTCGGAAGACACGGAATTGGTCGATCGGCTGGGCCGCATCGAACAGCAGATGCGCAAGATGACAGGCTCGATCGAGGAACTTCAGTTCCACAATCAGCAACTCCAGCAGCAGATCCAGCGCATGCAGGAGGACAACGAAGCCCGCTTCCAGCAACTGGGTGGCGGACATGGCACGGCCGCACCGCGATCACCGGCTGCTGCGCCCTCTTCAGGGCGTCGCTCCGAAGTCAAAGAGCCGCACTACGCGGGACGGCAGGAGCCGAGCGCACCGTCGCCCGCGGATAACGCGCAGCAGCCTTACACCGGTGGACGGCAGCCGGATCGGCACCGCGATGTCTTCGATCCAAACGCACATCCCGACGCGCCGGGCGCGCCGCGTGCGCTCGGCGGCGGACCTGTCGCCAGCGCGGATCCCGATTCCGGCATCGGCGCGCGGGGCGGCCGCGGCGCTGGACAGCCGCTCGATCTGTCGACCGTAAACGGTCCCGGCGGCGATAAGGGCGGATCGGGAGGATACGGTTCGGCCCCTGTCTCCGGCGGCAGCTACGGCACCACGAATGCGCTGCCGCCCCCGGCTGCTGCGCGTACGCCCAGCGCCACGAGCCAGCACGTCGCGACATTGCCGCCTTCGGGCAGCCCCAAGGACCAGTACGATCTTGGCGTCGGCTATGTTGAACACAAGGACTATGCGCGCGCCGAAACGGCGCTCAATGGCTTCCTCCAGCGCTTCCCGAAAAATGCGCTGGCACCCGATGCACGCTATTGGCTCGGCGAAAGTCTTTTCCAGCGTCAGCAATATCGCGACGCCGCCGAACAGTTTCTCACGGTGACGACGAAGTTCGACACCAGCGGCAAGGCGCCGGATGCGCTGATGCGTCTCGGCCAGGCGCTCAAGGCGCTCGGCGAGAAGGATACGGCTTGCGCCGCGTGGGGCGAAGTCAAACGCAAATATCCGCGCGCTTCGGTCAGTGTCCGTCAGGGCGTCGCGCGGGAACTCAAGCGTGCGCACTGCTAGTCCAGTGGATGGTGCGTCCGTGATCGGACGCGCGGAAGCGGCTCGTTTTTTTTCCGGTCTCGAAAACCTGCCTGCCGTTGTTCTGGCTGTGTCCGGTGGACCGGACTCGACCGCACTGCTGATTCTTGCCGCGCGCTGGCGCGCCGCGCGCAAACGCGGACCGAAACTTCTTGCCGTCACGGTCGATCACGGCTTGCGTCCGGAAGCCGCAAAGGAGGCGCGTGCGGTGGCGCGGCTCGCGCGGCAATATGCCATTCCGCATCGGACGCTGCGCTGGACGGGACAGAAGCCGCACGCCGGTTTGCAGGAGGCGGCGCGGCTGGCGCGCTATCGTCTTCTCGTCGCCTACACGCAAAAGGTCGGCGCGGCCGTGATCCTGACCGCCCACACCCGCGACGATCAGGCCGAGACGGTGCTGATGCGCCTGTTGCGTGGCTCGGGCCTGACCGGCCTCGCCGGCATGGGGCGCGATGTCGAACCCGTGCGGCAGAAGGCTGAAGAGCGAGTGCGACGCGGCGCATCGCCCGTGCGTTTGATTCGCCCGTTCCTCGACGTGCCGAAGGCGCGGCTGGTGGCGACGCTCGACCACGCGGGAATCACTTATGCCAGCGATCCTTCGAACGCCGACCCGCGCTTCACGCGCGTGCGCCTGCGATCGGTGATGCGACAACTTGAAGGCGAGGGGCTCAGCGCGCCGCGTCTCGCCTTGCTTGCCCGGCGTCTCGGGCGTGCCAGCCAAGCGCTGGACGCAGCCGTGGACGATGCCGAATTCGTGCTCACGATTGCGCGCAGCGCCACCCGCCAGACCGTGGCGACGGTGGGATTTCTCGCCCTTCCCGCAGAGATCGGTCTGCGCCTGGCGGCGCGCCTGATCGGCCGAATCGGCGATGAGGGGATGGTTGAACTGGCCAAGGTCGAATCGCTTTATGACGCGCTGATCGCTGCGATGCGGCTTGCCGGACGCGGCCGGTCACACAAGACGGCGCAAGCGCTGGCGTTTCGCCGGACGCTCGCCGGCGTGATGATCACGGCCGCCGCGGCCGTGCTGGTGTTCGAACGGGCGCCGCCGCGCCGGGCAGGGATGCGGAAAACGGCTGCAAAACGAGGCCCAGGATCGGTTAGAAAGACGGCTCGGAAGGCTTAACCACCTTCCAGAACGTCCGCGCAAACGCCACAAATCGCTGTATTATAGTGCGCAACGGCTGGCGGACAGGCGTCCTCTGCACGAAATGCAACCCGTACGACCGTCGTCCAAATGGACGGTAGGCCGCATCGGGTTCTTCCATTGGTTACCTTGGCACAGCGTACTGTGCTGCATACATTGCCGTGTGATCGGCGGGTTCCGCCCGATCTGGAAATGCACCGACCGCGCGCCGGCTTAGGGTGTGCGGCCATCAAGGACGCGATATGAACGCGAACCTCCGTAATTTTGCTCTCTGGGTCATCATCGTTCTGCTGCTCCTGGCCCTCTTTACGCTGTTCCAGAATCCGGGGCAGCGGATGACCTCGCAGGACATCGCCTTCTCGCAATTGCTGAGTGAGGTCGATCAGGGCCGCGTGCGCGACGTCGTGATCCAGGGGCCGGAAATCCATGGCACGTTCAACGACGGCCGGAACTTCCAGACCTATGCGCCGAACGATCCCGGCCTCGTGTCGAAGCTTTATAACAAGGGCGTGTCGATCACCGCGCGGCCGCAGCAGGACAATGTCCCGTGGTTCGTGTCGCTGCTGATCTCGTGGCTGCCCTTCATCGCGCTCATCGGCGTGTGGATATTCCTGTCGCGGCAGATGCAAGGCGGCGCCGGCAAGGCCATGGGCTTCGGCAAATCGCGCGCCAAGCTTTTGACCGAGGCGCACGGCCGGGTGACGTTCGAGGATGTCGCCGGCGTCGATGAAGCCAAGATGGATCTGCAGGAGATCGTCGAATTCCTGCGCGATCCGGGTAAATTCCAACGCCTCGGCGGACGCATTCCGCGCGGCGTGCTGCTTGTCGGACCGCCCGGCACCGGTAAGACGCTGATCGCGCGCGCGGTCGCCGGCGAAGCCAATGTGCCGTTCTTCACCATTTCCGGTTCCGACTTCGTCGAGATGTTCGTCGGCGTTGGCGCCTCGCGCGTGCGCGACATGTTCGAGCAGGCGAAGAAGAACGCGCCCTGCATCATCTTCATTGACGAAATCGATGCCGTCGGCCGCCATCGCGGCGCCGGTCTCGGCGGCGGCAATGACGAACGCGAGCAGACACTCAACCAGTTGCTGGTCGAGATGGACGGCTTCGAGGCCAATGAAGGCATCATCCTGATCGCCGCGACCAACCGTCCCGACGTACTCGACCCCGCGCTGCTGCGTCCCGGCCGTTTCGACCGTCAGGTCGTGGTTCCGAATCCGGACGTCATCGGCCGCGAGAGCATTTTGAAAGTTCACGTGCGCAAGGTGCCGCTCGCGCCCGACGTCAATCTCAAGACCATCGCACGCGGCACGCCGGGCTTCTCCGGCGCCGACCTGATGAACCTCGTCAACGAGGCGGCGCTGATGGCGGCCCGGCGCAACAAGCGCATGGTCACGCAGTTCGAGTTCGAGGACGCCAAGGACAAGGTGATGATGGGCGCCGAGCGCAAGTCGCTGGTGATGACGGAAGAGGAGAAACTCCTCACCGCGTATCACGAAGGCGGCCATGCGGTCGTGGCCCTCAGCGTCAAGGCGACGGACCCCGTGCACAAGGCGACGATCATCCCGCGCGGTCGTGCTCTCGGTATGGTCATGCAGTTGCCGGAACGTGACAAGCTGTCGATGTCGTTCGAGCAGATGACCTCACGCCTCGCCATCATGATGGGTGGCCGCGTTGCCGAGGAGATGATCTTTGGCGCCGACAAGGTCACCTCCGGTGCGCAGTCGGATATCGAGCAGGCGACGCGTCTCGCCCGGATGATGGTCACCCGGTGGGGCTTCTCGCCCGAACTTGGCGCCGTCGCTTACGGTGAGAATCAGGACGAGGTCTTCCTCGGCATGTCGGTCGCGCGCCAGCAGAATGTCTCGGAAGACACCGCGCAGAAGATCGATGCGGAAGTGCGTCGCTTCGTCGAGGCGGGCCACGCAGAGGCGCGCAAAATTCTCGAAGAGAAGCGCGCGGGTCTCGAGACGCTCGCCAAGGGCCTGCTCGAATTCGAGACGCTGACCGGCGACGAGATCAAGGACCTGTTGTTGGGCAAGCGCCCGACCCGCGAATCGGTGGTCGAGCCCTCGACCCCGCGCGGCTCGGCCGTGCCGCCGACCGGCAAGCCGCGTCCGCGGCCCGATGCCGGCGGGCTGGAGCCGCAGCCGCAAGCGTGAGTTGCGGTAGCCTGAATTCAACCCTGCGCATGTCCAGTGCGCAGGGTTTTTCTTTTTGCAGGTTTTTTGACGGGATCACGCCGACATGACGAGCCAGCGCCGGCTGCTTCAGCTTTGCATCGCTATTGGCGGCATTGTGCCGGTCGCAGCGGGGCTCGCCGGGATCGTACTCGGACCGGATATGTTCGGCGGCCATGAGAGTATCCTATCGGTCAGCCATTTCCGTTATCTCTCGGGCCTGCTGCTGGCGATCGGCCTCGCATATTGGTCGACTATCCCGTGGATTGAGCGCGCCGGCGCGCGCTTTCGCCTGCTGACGTTCATCGTCTTCGTCGGCGGCCTGTCGCGGCTGTTTGGGGTTCTCGTCGGCGATCCACTCAACGGCGCGACGCTGTTCGCCCTGTGCATGGAGCTTGGCGTCACGCCGGCGTTGTACTGGTGGCAAAGTCGTGTCGCGCGATTGTCAGTCTGACCAATCGTCCGCAAAATTCACATATCCGATGCTGTCCCCCGCGCGATTTGCCGGTGAGGGGTGAATCATGGTTCAGACGTTGAACCATGCCCTATCGCAAGACCGAACACGTCGTCCGCCGTCTCGCCGCCAAGCGCGAAGCCATTTTGGCGGCGGCGGAAAGCTCGGCTGCACTCGGCGGCATGGGCGCGGTGCAGATCGCCCCGGTCGCATCGCGCGCAGGGGTCGCCGCCGGCACCGTCTATCGCTATTTCCCCGGCAAGAACGATCTCGTCAGCGAACTGCTTGCGCGCTACATCGCCCGCGAAACGGCGGCCGTGACCGCCGCTGGCGACCGTGCGCCGGGTCCGATGTCGGCGCTCGCCGCCACCATCGTCACCTTTGCGGCGCGCCTGCTCGCCAATCGCCGGCTTGCGTGGGCAATGCTCGGCGAGCCGGTCGAACCGGTGCTCGAAAGCGCTCGTCACGGTTTCCGTCAGGCGCTCACCAGCGACGTGGCGCGGCGGATCACGGCGGCGACAGCGCGCGATCTGCTGCCGGCCCAGGATGCGCTGTTGTCGGCGGCGGTGGTGGTCGGCGCTGTGATCGAAGCGCTGATCGGTCCGTCGGCAACGTCGGTCAGCGATTCCGTGCGCGAGCGCGCGGACATCCAGGCGGTGACGCTATTGATGCTGCGCGCGCTCGGCGTCAATGACGCACGCGCGCGAGGCCTGGTCGTGCAGGTGGCGCTGCCAGCGGATTTCGGGCGGTAAAGATTTTTAGCGTTGAGTTGACCTGCAGCGCACCAACCACCGTCATTCCGGGATGCGCCACGTGGCGCAGGCCCGGAATCCATACGCCCGGCGGTGGTTATGGATTCCGGGCTCGCTCGCGAAGAACTCGCGCCCCGGAATGACATGGTGGATGGGACTCGAGCCTGGTCAAAAATGCTTAATGCGACATCAGCGTAGGGACGGTGGTTGACCCCAGCACCGCGCGCGTCGTGCCGCCGAGGATGAATTCGCGCAGCCGCGAATGGCCGTAGCCGCCCATCACGATCAGGTCGGCCCTGGTCTGTGCGGCATGTTCGAGGATCGCCGTCGACACGCGCGTATTCGCGCGCGCGATCGGCTGCACCGTGAAGGCAAGTCCGTGCCGGCCCAGGTGGTCGTCGATCCTGGCATGCGCCAGCATGTCGGCCTTGCCGGCATTGGTGCCGACGGTGACGACGTCGATATGCTCGGCCCGTGCGAGGAACGGCATGGCGTCCGCCATCGCGCGCGCCGCCGTGCGTCCGCCGTTCCAGCACAGCATGATGCGGGCGAGTGAGAAGCCGGCCGTGTAGGCCGGCGGCAGGACGAGAATTGGCCGGCCGGAGCCGAACAACGCGCCCTCGACGATGAGTTCTTCCGGCGCGGATGTGTCCTGCGCGGCCTGGCCGACGACGGACAGGTCATAACGGCGGGCGATTTCGCTGAACATTTCCGGCGCGCCGGCAAGGCTCGCGGCGATCACGCGGGCATCGTGGGAGATGCCGGCTGTATGAGCCTTCTCGGCAAAGCGGCCGATGACCCTGCGCCCGATTTCTTCATTCTCCTGACGCTGATC